>WNFO01017496.1_pt1 | contig 11263 bp, 19 predicted proteins | sample 5400251 | NCBI WGS metagenome assembly WNFO01 (sample SAMN13153354, study PRJNA577476) | soil metagenome | isolation source: 100 cm saprolite under Madrone tree | place: USA:California | collected 2016-06-14 | reverse complement strand
CTCAACTCCCGGCCGTCATACGAGATACTCTGTTCTGCGACCGGGATACCGGACTTATCGTAAGGAGAGACCTGAGCTTAGGTGATACATTATTCTGGAGTCACTCACTTCAGCCTCAAGCAAAGCCATTACGTTCTCGAGTTCCATCTTGGGATCGATCTCGACGGTGTAGGTTTGCCCCAAATCTGTCACGAAAGTTAGCCGCATGGGCGAGTATGGTGAATATGGTACACGGAATTGGGAGTCACTGCTGTAGCGCCCACCAGCTCCGGCGGTCGGAGATCATGCGAGCCATCCGACTCAGCCAACAGTACTCTCACTTTCGCTTTCATATACTTATGAGGCCACCGATACAATAATAAATTCTATCATAGCACAGACGGGAGGTCAACGTCAACCTTACATCCGACCACTGCCTCTCCCAATAATATGGCTGGGTGAAAAGGGCAACCTTTTGAGGGTTTTCGTGAGTTCATGAGAGTTAATAATCGTATTGATCAAGAAACACTTACAAGCGAGAACCTCCTGCACGAATGTTCGACGAAAAAGCACTTTCAAGCTCAGAATTCAGACTGGTTTCTAGTTGAGTTACCAGATGAGACACGATCCCCACACGAGAGCGAGAATGAAGGAAACTCCACGAACCACTCAAATCGCTGAAACTTGAAGTTGAAGAATTTGTTGTCGCTTTTACCGAGGGCCCATATCGCAGTACTGGCTGTGCCTTCGTCTGGCCCTGTGGGATTGTAGTGGCAGGCGAGGAATGTTTGCTTGTTAGGGACTGTGGACTTTCTGGAGGAGGTGAGGGCATAGATGGAATAGACCCGCGCGGTGAACTTGCGCTCGAGATGCTTTGACTGCGGCTAGAGGCACTAGTATCCATGCGTCCCCGTTGCGGGGGCGGGCTCGGCGCGAAGCGGCCAGGGGTCTCCTGTTCTTTTGCTTTTCCGTGTTCGCTGATGGAACTCACGAGCCCAACGTTGTCTCCCGTCATGAGATTTTGTAATGTTTTCAGTTTCTTGTCCAGCACCTCCTGTTCCTCCAGCCGTCGCTCGGCCTCTTCCCTTCTTTCGTACTCTCCGTCCGTCTCTGACTCCGATGAGAGGGGTGAGGCGGGCCGAAACGTGGTCTGATCGCGCCTGTGACTTCGGAGAGTCAGGACAGAGGAGGAAGAGGGTCGGTTTGCTCGGGAAGGCGAATTACTACTCAGTGAATTTAGGCGAGCTCGGACGCCCAGGGGGGCTGTCAGACGGATAGATGTAGACAACTTTGTAAGGCTATCTCTGCGTCCTTCACCCGAGATTCTGCGAGGGAAGCTGGGAAGGCTCCCCGCATCGTCTGGTGGGGCTTCTGGATTCGGTGGGTTGTCGTGTGCAGCTTGTGGGCTCAAAGAGCCTTTGATGACTTCAAGCCCGCGTAGGTCGTGCTCATACCTTACTTGGGCCCGGTAAAGCAGGTATGGAAGAGGAACGTCAAGGCGTGCGGCAAGCAATTTCCCTAGCCATTTGGTGTAATGTTGGACGCCCAGAGCAAGGGGAAGGGCAATGCGACACTCACAATCTGGCGCACCGCCTTCGGAACCACGGGACTTTGCTACAACTTCCCATAGGTAGTTCTCTTTCTCCGAGTTCCATGATACCTAGAGAAAGGAAGAACGTGCGTTGGCCTTTGATTAGACAGCTGGCTATCCGGAGGGCTCACAGGGACTGGATCAGACTGGCGGTGCTCAGGTCGATTGTAGGGCAAGCGCACAATTACTCGGACAGGCTGCGCTTGCATGCATGCAATATAACGGTCGGGTTTATTACCTCCGGGTCGTAGTGCGTGAAGAAGTCTTCTGGGAGTAAAAGCAAAGGCCTGAGGCTGGTGTCACCAGGAAGGCAACGGTCCGCCCTGGCGTGACGACGACAACCACTATACTACGTACTACTATAGCGGCTACTGTGGCAGCGTTCGTGTATACCGCATCGTGACAGATAAATTACACCCCATCATCAGTCAAAATCATATGCTCCTGGCGTCATGTTTTATTATTCGGTGTCTGTTCAAGTTGGTCTCAGGCAAATTCTCATCGCAGCAAGGCGACTCACAGGTTTCATTGATTTCAGACTGTAGATTGGGCATCTCTGTGAGATACGACCAAAAGTCCAGGCCCAATAGAGGATCTTGGTCGAGATTGAACATGTAATCATACCCGCCAGTCGAAGGGGTGGTCTCGTTTGACCGTCCCACCATCGTACTCTCAGAACTGGCACATTCGCCGAGTGTCGGATTCGAGCCAGAAGATAACGACGACAACGCGGCTTGAGAAGAATTATTCAGTTCACTGCAGGTCTCGCCCGTAACCTCGGGACCACGAGCCTCTTGCTTATCGCTCCACATGTCCACAAACCCGGATATCACATGTGCGCATCTACTCGCGTTGTCGTCCGTGGATAGAGAAACCCGCTGTAGGCATTTGACCGTACGCGCAAGGAGTTCCCTACTAGCACCGGGGAAATGTCGCAAAGCTCTTGACTGAAGGACTAAGAATCTTGACGTTGTGACATGTGCTGCAGCAAACGAAATCATGGCGAAAACGGAATCCGGAGCAGTCGCCAAAAGCTCCCTATCCTTTACAGAGAGGATCGTCGTTAGGAGTGTTTCCGCTGACGCGAGGGCATCGCGAGCACACGTAAGGGCGAACCCACATCCGGTGCGGGTGGTCATTTTGGACGAGAAAAACATGGTACCTGCACGCTCCGCGACGCCGGGGGGGATATGCATCCGCATATGGCGTAGTGTGTGAACTAGGAATGCCAATCGACAGAAGTAGAAATAGACGATAAGCATGTGGGCATGGAACACTTCAAGGTCCGCCACCACTGAGAGGAGGTGAGCTTTGGCAATAGCAAATAATGATCACAGTTACCATGTACGGGTGTGATCACCCTTTGGATGCCATCAAACCGCCACAGAATATCAGCTGATTCGTCACAGAATGTTTCGAATTTGCCATGGTCCTCGGGAATTTCCAGTCGCAATCCAGTTTCTGTGAGATCAAATACCATGTTGGCTAATAACATTCTGGTTCTGCGTGCATCCTCCAGTGTCGAGAAGTTGAGCGGGGACAGTGATCTGAGACTACAGACTGTATTCTTGGAAGATATTCCGCGACCAGTGCCGATGCACACTCTGCTCAAAGTTAAACAGCTACAGGAGATGTATAATTGACACGAACTCACATGGACTCTATGTTATGGACACACATCCACTGGGAAATTTTCGGTGAGCTGTGCAACAAATAATAACTCATTGGAGAACTGACCAAGAGCTTTTTCTGCTCGGCAGTGGTAAGCAGTGCTGCTTCCTGGGAAGTAAGTTCTACACCGAGCTTGCGTCGTTCTTGTAATACCTCTTCATCGGTGGCAGCTTGGTCACAGCGTAGAGTTGAGCACATGTTGATGGCAGCAGCGGCGATAAGACGACTGTCTCGAGTCTCTGAGGTCGGAGAGGAGGTCTCAAACGGTGACCATAAAGCGAGTAGGGCAAAGGATTGGATGGTCGCAGGGGAGGGTGACGGATTAAATATATGTTCCACGATGGCCTCTTCGGTGAGTCGACGCAGAGTAGGGAAGACGACAGCACGTATTGAGGACTCGAGGTGTCTGCTCGCTATTGTGCAACGGATGAGATTTAGGACGGGATCGTCTCCAAGAGCATTGGGTGGTAGTGATACCCAAGGCGCATAATGAGACTCGAAACTAGTAGAATGTGAGTACCAACAGGAAAAACTGCACGATAACTGTTACACACAGGCGAAGGAGATATTGTCTTTGATCGACAGTCAAGACCTCAGTGAATGTCAAATTACACGCTTGCTGTATCATTGGTTGCTCCGTACGGGCCATTTTTGACAAAGTGAGCATAGCTAGCATAGGAGTAGCACTCCAATCAGGTATGCCGGGAACCTTCAAAAACTCCCAAGGAGATGTAGCAGTAGACCGCGAGGGTGAAGGTAGTGCGTCGGATGGCGTCTGTTCGAGACATTTATCCGAGTTGTTTTGTGGGGTGGAGAGTATGGCGTTGAGGAGGCGTTGACGGACTACCGCGGCGGGACTCGGAGAGCCTGAGTACTCGGTCGCTTGAATCGGGGGAGCGTTGGTTTCAAACGAGCAAGTAATGGACAAGACATTGCAACGGTGACACCGAGAGTGGCTCGCAGAGTCGAGCAACTCGCAACGAGTCTTGTGTTTTCGGCAAGAGGCGCAAGCTTGGCTGCTCTTGGGACGCTTAGTAGGAGGACGTGTTGTAAATGTGTTGTTGCTGCCGGATGGGACGGCGGTGTTTGAAGAACCTTCGCGGGGACGTCTCATATCTAATGAACAGTAAAACCCGCGAGGGTATGAAGTAAACAGTACGTATTTCTCTAGCGGAGAATCGACGCCCAACTAGAGTACGTAGATGGGCGTCGTCAGCATTCGTGCCGGCGGCCGGAGTCGGAGTGTCGACCTCGACCTACAGTTACTTCAGTCCATCACGCTCCCAGTGCCAGATGAGCGTCTTGAGCCCCAGCACAGCCCTGGAGCATCCTGACATTACTGGCAGAGAAGAAATTATCTCCGAGTTGGATGTGCCAGTCATAATACCTCTCATCCTCTTCACCCTCGCACAGTACTTCGGTCAATCTATGGCGATCAGGCTATCTCCCACTGGCATCCGTCCTCTTCGATAGAGGGAAGCGGTTCGCAGTCCGGGTCGATATCGTCAGATACGGTTAGGTACCAGATATCATTGAAGTAAGTAGATATCTCACGTTTGTAGTTTCTGGCATCATAAAGAGCAGCCTCCTTCCTCCTCATGATGCCGTATCTCTGCAGATCCTCGTCTCTCTTGCTCCCTCGTACCCTGAAGTGTCCCCTCCTCAATTACAGCTTCTTTCACGCTACATTGGGCCCTTCGGCGTGGACGCAGACCTTTTCGGCTCGATAATCAAGACGTTCATGTCCGCCAATGGTGTAGAGTGGACTCCAGGGGCGGTCTGCGTTTTTGATGGCTTACAAAGTGTGCTTGAGCGTGTTCTCCATTGGTATGAGCAACGGCTCGAGTCCAAGAGAGCAGGGGAAGCATTACGGGAGCAAAGCCACCCGAGCACGCATCTGGTAGATTCAGAGAAGCATGAAGCCAGTGGAAGCACGTCAGTCTCAGTGTCTCTCAACACGCAATCAATAGCATTACCGGAAGGGATTAAGCTATTCGAGGCGGCGCCCATCGTAGATCGCAAAAGCGCATTTATTGGTCGGGCATGTAGAATATCCGACCCAGCCCAGGTGAGTAGATGCCGTGGATCTTATCTCATCATTGAATGAGATGACAGGTACCACCAATCCTGGCTTTCCTCATGGCAGATCGACGAATAGCCAAGGCAGCTCACCCTATAATCAACGCCTGGAGGTGTCAGGTAGGCAGTGTACTTTATCAAGGTAGGCGTCGATCTCTAGTTTTTGCTTGAGCGATCTAGCCTGAGATCTGTCCTCTCAGATAACGATGACGACGGTGAATCGGCGGCAGGTGGCCGCCTCGCCCATTTGCTGCAGATATTAGTGAGTCATCACCTGCTTTGGCTAATCATCCCGCTCGAATACTATCTATAGGATGTCAAGAATGTGCTGGTCGTTGTTACTAGATATTTTGGTGGCACGTTACTAGGTGCAGATCGGTTCAAACACATTAACCAGGCAGCACGGGACGCTCTTGAGCTCGGTGGGTTCATCGAAACAAAATGTGTAGCAGTGGAGAGTCGAGCTAGGGGCACGAAGGGATAGATCGGATAGTCCAGGACACCTGCATTTATCAAGCATAGCATTCAGAAATACAAAGACGGCCAACCCTCGAAACTGATGAGTATCACTTTCTGGAAGGTGCCAATACAGCAATACATCGATTTTCCATGTCTATGTACCCGGGGCGTGATACTTTTAAAGTGGGCTGAGTTTCATCGCAGGGACCAGACAGTGACAAGCTGCGACATGCACGTGCTGGTGATTGTATGTATGGCAAAGGCGTAGAATTGTCCAGGTAACAAGAGTCACGGCAATCAGTTAAGAAAGAATTGCTGGCTCAAAACTGAATGTTGGACGTTATTGAAGTGCACTGCGGCAACCGGTGAGCGATGCCCAACCAACGCCCAACCGTGACGGAGATCATTCCGGACCGCCGGTGCCGTGACCGTTGACGTTGACGTGGTGTTGGCCAACGTCTTTAGCAGTACAAAACCACCAGCATGCGACTCCCGCACGGGTCGCCTTGTCTCACCTTAGCAGGCAGAATGCGTGCCACTCGAAGTCATCTAAACCTCTCGTTATCTGTCAGGATGGCCAGCTTTGATTCCGTTAGTAGTCATATTCAGTCGTGTTGTCTGATTTCGCTTGAATATCTAGCAGTTTGGTCTCAGAGAGTCGTCTTTGGTGTATAATCAAGGGCTTATTGGTGGAAAGCGTGTTGACGCTAAAAGCGGAGCTACCGTCTCTGTGTTCAGTGCGTCTGTGATTCCGTCAAGCTGGATAACCGCTTCGCTTACTACTACCACCCTTCAGACCCAGCTACTAAAGAGGAGCTCGGCACGGTTCCAGAGATGGGCATGGAGGAAACAAAAGATGCCATAAAAGCCGCAAGGGAGGCCTTCGTGACATGGGGAAAGACAACCGCTAAGGTGACTGGCCGTCATTTTGTACTTTACTGTTCCTTAACCTGGGGTTGGGGTAGCACCGCCACGACATTCTCATGAAGTTTTACGGTCTAATGAAAAGTCATGAAGATGACCTTGCCCGCATAATTGTCAGTCCATATATTTCCGTCGTTGAAGCATGTCACAATTTACACTCTAGGTCACAGACCCTCGAGAATGGCAAGGCATTGGCGGAAGCGAAGGTGGGTACTAACAGATGCTCAGAGTTTATACTCCATGTAATGGCAATCATCAGGGCGAAAATGCATACAGCGCTTCCTTCATTGAGGTAATTAGATTTTCCACTTTTCCCACTGACTTACCAAGTCTGAACACCATAGTGGTTCGGTAGGTTGTCTGATGCCCGCTTTTGCCGAGCTTATGTGCGGTTGGGTTAGCTGAGGAGGCTGTCCGAACTTACGGCGGTCAGTGATCATTTCTGTTGTTTGCATTATCCTTAAACCTTGGCGATTAGAGCATATCCCTTCGGCTTTCAAAAACATTCGCAATGTCGTGATTAAGCAGCCTATTGGTGATTGCCCTCTACTTGTTTTACGACGTCCACCGTTTGACATGATCAATTCGTCTAGGCGTGGTGTAAGCCCCATTTTATGTCATAATTCGAGGGATTCTCACAGCCTGGGAAACAGATCCATCTTTACCCCTTGGAATTTCCCGTCTGCAATGATCACTCGAAAATTAGGAGCCGCTCTTGCTGCTGGTTGTACGACCGTAATCAAGCCTCCAGCTGAGACTCCCTTTAGTGCGTTAGCTTTGGCGGAGGTTAGTTGGTTCCTGCTCAGAATAACTATATTTCTTTTAACGCAAATAGCACAGCTCGGGAGGAGAGCCGGCATTCCAGATGGCGTTATAAACATCGTCACTACACAAAAGAATATCAATGATGTCGCGAAAGAGATGTGCGAGAACCCTTCTGTAAAGAAGGTCACTTTCACTGGGTCAACCGCAGTGGCCAAACTACTGTACAAGATGGCTGCTTCGACTGTTAAGAAGTACGCACTCCTGTGGTCGATTTTAGTTTTATTCGTAAAGACGCTCTACAGGATTTCTATTGAAGCAGGCGGCAATGCCCCCTTTATTGTCTTCGATGATGCAGATATTGATCAGGCTGTTGAAGGTGGGCTTGCGCTAATCCGCAATCCACGAATCTGCGGATCGCTTACCTTATCTGGATGTATAGGCGCAGTTCTCTGCAAGTTCCGTACCACTGGACAAACCTGTATTTGCGCGAACCGCATCTTCGTCCAATCCAATGTATACGCCGAATTTGCATCTCGTCTCACAGAGCGAGTTGCGGCATTTAAAGTTGGAAATGGTCTTGAAGAGGGAACGTGGGTGGCACTCTGATTCTTAGGGCTCACCGACTGATGCCTTGTCCTCGAAGTACTCATGGCCCATTGATTCATGACCGGGCTGTGGAGAAGGTTGCTCGGCATGTCAATGACGCCGTCGAAAAGGGTGCCCAAATCCTCATCGGGGGGCGTCGCATCGATAGCCCTGGAACTTTCTTTGCACCTACTGTTCTTTCTGATGTGCCCCCGAGCGCCTTGGTCAATCACGAGGAAACATTTGGGCCGATCGCAGCGCTCAGAAAATTTGAGACGGAAGAGGAAGTGATCAAGCTAGCTAATGACACTGAGGTGGGGCTGGCAGGTTACTTCTATTCACGAGATGTCGGAAGGGTGTGGCGTGTTGCGGAGGCATTGGAGGTTGGTATGGTAGGTGCCAATACAATGTTGCTCTCGCAGGCAGTTATTCCCTTCGGAGGCATTAAGGAGAGTGGCATTGGTGAGTCCACCTAAACAGCCGAAGGTGTTAGTGCTAAAATATCTCAGGTCGAGAGGGTGGCCACGGAATTGAGGAGTACATGAACACGAAGTACATCGCATTCGGTGGTCTATAATCGCATATATATGACAGCCACAATACATGATTTATGTCACAACATCTAGCCGGAGCGCTTTAGCCCGGTCTCAATTGTCCGTTCACAATCACAAACTGGCTATCTTGGGAGGTTTGCCCTCCTCCATCACTGGATTCATTAGCGATCCAATCCCGGAATCAATAGAAATCTGAACCATGTCGCCTTCTTTCAAATACAACGGCGGCTTTCGGGCAAAGCCAACTCCTTTGGGTGTCCCTGTCAGGATGATTGTACCTGGCTCAAGGGTTGTCCCTTGTGAAAGAAAAGCGATTGTTTGTTTAACGCTAAAGATCTGGTCACTGGGGCTCATATCAAAAAGCGGAGTCAAATGATTTGTCGCAAAGCTTACGCTGTCGTTCCATCTTGAAGAACATGGCCATTAACAACCGTCTTCAATGAAAGGGTCTGAGGGTCGGGTATCACAGAAGCAGCGACGAGACAAGGCCCTAACGGAGTGGTGTTATCTGACCAGTGAATTGAATTAAACCCACGAGGTTCGGCGACAACAGGACTGCTTACTTACCAAAACCCTTGGAAAAGTCCCATTGGGAGACATTCATTTGATGGAAGCGGAATGACACCTTCAATTTCATCAAAAGTGCTGAACTCTTGTATGATACAATTTTCCCATGTGGCTCCCACTCACATCATTGGCCGCAGTGTAGCCGAGCACATAGTCGAGTGCTTCTTCCTCAGAAACGTCCTTCGCGGCCTTGCCGATGACAATGGTCAATTCTACTTCGTAATCCGGGATGTGTTTCGAGACGGGCTGCGCAGCTTGGGGGATGGTTATAGGCGCATTCGGGCCAATAATAGCCGTTGGCGGCTTATAGAATAGAATCGGAGCGCTGTAAAAAGCGAGCATGAGGTCTAGTTAGTCAAATGGGGAAGGAATCATTACTTGGGCTTCTTTAAGTTGGCTTCAGCCTGAAACGACGATAACCAGTTAAAAATACTTGGACGTGGAGAGCAGCTGGCGCATCACAAACTGCATGGTCGGCGTAATTCAATCCCAGACAGCGCGCAAGCCCAATTTGCTCCCTGGACAATGGAGATAGCAGCGCCTTTACGCTCAGGATATTTTTGGAAACCTGCGCCACAGGGTCGAAGGGTGATCCTATGATTTCATTTGCGAACACAGGCTTCTTGTTTGCGACGGCTAGGCCGACTGAAGAGATGCATTGCATAAGTTGCGAGGTATATACGTTTTGAGACAGACGGCTTCACTGTCGATCTGAGGATCTACAGGTTGGCCAATGTGGACCTGGGAGGTCTCAACAGCGACAAAGCGTATGAGGCGAGTCCATTGCTGGAAACACACTCGCTGAGTGTTTGATCATCAAAACTTCGGACGATGTGGGCATACCGTCCTGATAGGAGCCATGGGAAAGGATATCAGACGAAACCTACAGTGGTTGTGCGCTGGCAAGTGCAACTAATGCGCTTCATCAAGTAAATTTGACTTACAAAGTGCGGCCCGAAACGGTTCACGACGCGACACGCACACGTGACCAGGAGGAAACCCGACCGACTGTCACTGGGCCACCGTGTTCAGACTACATTCATATCATTACGTATAGGTTCTCCAGTCATTATTCAACTTGTTTTTCTGGAAAATGGGTGATGGCATTGCCAATCTACACGAAACACTTCAAGATTCTCTGGATGTCGTAAGCATGACCAAATTCTATGAACACCATAAGGCCACTCACCTTCGTGCAGCTGCTATCAGCGCGATCATCCACCACGGCACGATCACGAGCACTAGGAAGTTTGGAACATCTGATTACCCAAGTATATGCAACCCCCGGAGGCTCTCCAACATTACAAGAATTTCTGTCGCTTCAGAATACCTTCGAGTGCAATGGTGAGCTAGAACTTGTTCCTGCCTGGTTCACAAACTTACCTTACACAGTTGCATCACGGACTCTACCATGGATCTCTGGAGCGAGTCTTCGTCTCGATGTGCTCCTACAACGTGGACTCTCAGATGGTGCGCTACTAATGAGTGTTCAGGTGCCAATCTGACAACATCCTGCCAGGTGAACGCGAGGCTGAGGTTTTTGTATTGTCTTCCCAACTAGCACAAGCCCTTTCCATCATCCAGGGCGTCGCACTAACGCACCATTCTACGAAAGCATTCCTCGGCCGAAAATACTCTCTTGACGTAAGGATATAACCCCTGGAGCGTCCACTTTTGAGGCTTACCCAGCCCTGCAGGTGTTGCTGGATCTGCTCATAATTTCGCGTCACTTGGCGTCATCGTCACCTGCTTCGAAGCAGCCTACTCCATCCGACGAGATGTGCCCGCGCGGCGAGGAAGCAGTGCCCCCGTCTGTCTTGCCCAGTGCAGTGCTAGATACCCTGCTCTGTATCCTGGTAGACTCTCCACGGTCACTTCGAGTGTTCGAAGGCTGTAACGGTGTCCAAACTGTTGTGAAGCTGTTGAAGCGGGCACATACTCCTCGGGACGTTAGGTGAGTTCCTCCTGCTCTCGGTGTTCTCTCTTCTAACCCATGGCGAAGGATGAAGTGTTTGGAGTTTTTGTACTTCTTTCTGATGGATGAAACCTCTCCTCGCCCACACCTTTCTATAGGAAACGTCGAACAAAT
>WNFO01005285.1_pt1 | contig 11263 bp, 9 predicted proteins | sample 5400251 | NCBI WGS metagenome assembly WNFO01 (sample SAMN13153354, study PRJNA577476) | soil metagenome | isolation source: 100 cm saprolite under Madrone tree | place: USA:California | collected 2016-06-14 | reverse complement strand
CGCTTCCGGCCCCACCGCGGGCACCGCGCGCCGCCCTCGCCGGCAGGCCTGGCGCAGGAAGTGCTCGGCCAGGGTCGGGATGTCCTCGGCCCGCTCGCGGAGGGGCGGGAGGCGGACCGGGAAGACGCTCAGGCGATAGTAGAGGTCGCGGCGGAACCGGCCGGCGGCCACGTCCGCCTCGAGGTCGGCGTTGGTGGCCGCGATCAGCCGCACGTCCACCCGGCGCGTCCCCGAGCCGCCGACCCGCCGCACCTCCCCTTCCTGCAGCACCCGCAGCAGGCGCAGCTGCATCGCGGGCGAGGTCTCGCCCACCTCGTCGAGAAAGATCGTGCCCCCGTCGGCCTCCTCGAAGAGGCCCTTGCGCTCGCTCACCGCCCCGGTGAAGGCGCCGCGGGTGTGGCCGAACAGCTCGGACTCGAGCAGCGTATCGGGGAGCGCCCCGCAGCTCTGGGCCACGAACGGGCGGGCGCGGCGGGATCCGTTGACGTGGATGAGGTGGGCGAAGAGCTCCTTGCCGGTGCCGGTCTCGCCGAGCAGCAGCACGCTCGTGTCGCCGTCGAGGACCTTGCGCGCCAGCTCGACCGCGCCGCGCAGCCCGGTCTCCGCCCCGACCAGCTTGTCGAACGAGGCCGGCTTCTCGCGGCCCGCGGCGGCCTCGCGTCGGAGCGCGTTGTAGGCCAGCTCGAGCTCGTCGCGGAGCCGGGCGTTCTCCCGGGCCAGCCGCCACCGCTCGGCGGCCCGTCGCACCACCACCAGCAGCTCGTTGGGATCCCAGGGCTTGGGGACGAAGTGGTAGATCCGGCCGGTGTTGATCGCCTCCATGAGGCTGTCGACGTCGGTGTACGCGGTCAGCACGATCCGCACCGCGTCCGGCGTTCGCTCCTGGCTTCGTCGCAGCAGCTCGACCCCGGTCATGCCGGGCATCCGGTGGTCGGTCACGATGACCGCCACCTCCGGCTCGGCGGCCAGGCGCGCGAGGGCCTCCTCACCGTGGCCGGCGCGGACCACGCGGAACTCGGCGGCGAGGATCGCCTCGAGCGCGTCGAGCACGCGGGGCTCGTCGTCCACGATCAGGATCGTCGTCTCGTCCACCGGGCCTCCGGGCGAGGGGGTCGTCACGTCGAGGCCGGGACCGCGCCCGCCGGCTCCCGGAGACCGCAGATCTCGTAGAGCATCTGGCGCTGGCGGATGCCCTTGAGGCGCGGCCGGCCGAGCTCGCGGCCGTGGACGAAGTGATCCACCTGGTGGAAAGTCTCCTCGCCCACGATGATATGCGCCTCGAAGAGGCGTGTCATCCGTTGCATTCGCGACGCCGCGATCATCGCGCGGCCCACCACGATGAGCTCGCGCCGGCGGTCCGAGCCGATCGTCCCCGCCAGGACCCGACCGGAGCTGATGCCGATCCCGATGTCGAAGGTGGGTCGCCCGTCGGCGGTCCAGCGCGCGGCCAGCCGCCGCACCGCCTCCACCATGTCGGCGGCGGCCCGGACCGCCCGCAGGGCGACATCGGCCCCGGGCTCCGGGACGCCGAAGAGGGCGACGATCTCGTCGCCGACCAGCTGCTCCACCGTGCCCTGGTGGCGGAAGATCACGTCGATCATCTCGGCGAAGTACTCGTTCAGGAGCTGGATCACCACCGGAGCGGTGGTCGACTCGATGAGGCGGGTGAAGCCGCGGATGTCCGCGAAGAGCACGGTGGCCTCGCGCCAGTCACCCGGCAGCTCCAGGATGCCGGGATTGGCCACCGCGAGGTCGACCAGCCGGGGCGACACGTAGCGCTGCAGCTGCGCGCGCACCGACGCTTCGCGGATCAGATCGTCCTGAGCACCGCGGAGGTGGGTGAGCGCCCGCTCGAGCTCGGCGTTCTTGGCCGCGAGATCCCCCAGCAACGTCTCGCGCTCCCGGCACAGCCGGTGATGCTCGGCCGCCCGGCCCACCACGTGACGGAGCTCGTTCGGATCCCACGGCTTCAGCAGGAAGTGGTAGACCCCGGCCGCATTGATGGAGTCCATCAGGGCGTCGGTGTCGGTGAAGGCGGTGAGCAGGATGCGGACCGTGTCGGGCGCGACGTCGCGGCTCCGGGTCAGGAGCTCGGTGCCGGTCAGCCCGGCCATCCGCTGGTCGCTCACCACCACCGCCACGTCCTCCTCGCGGAGGTGGCGGAGGGCGGTCTCCGGGCGCTCCGCACGAAGGACGCGGTGCTCCATCGCGAGGAGCGCCTCGAGCGCGTCGAGGACGCGCGGCTCGTCGTCGACCAGGAGAACCGTGGCGGGTGATGTCATTCGACTCTTGGGGCGACGCGCGGGGCGGCCGCCGGCGTCGCCTCCGCGGGCCTGGCGGCCCGGGCGACCGGGAGCCGCAGGGTGAACGCCGCTCCGCCCTCGGGCGGGCTCTCGGCCCGGATCTCGCCCCCGTGCTTCGTGACGATCTCGTAGCTGATCGAGAGGCCGAGCCCGGTGCCCTCGCCGACGGGCTTGGTGGTGAAGAACGGATCGAACACGCGGCGGAGCACGTCGGGCGGGATGCCGGGGCCGGTGTCGGCGATCGTGATCTCGGCCATCGGCCCCACCCGCCGCGTCTCGATCGTGATGGTGCCGGGTCCCGGGATCGCCTGCGCCGCGTTGGCGAGCACGTTCAGGAGGACCTGGTCGATCTGCGACCGGACGCACTCCACCGGGCCGAGCGATCCGTACGTGCGGATCACCGTGATCCGATCCTTCAGCAGGTGATTCAGGAGGGTCAGGCTCGATTCGAGCTCCTCGTGCAGGTCGACCGCCTGCCACACGTCGTCCGGGGTTCGGGTGAAGACCCGGAGATCGCCGACGATCTTGCGGGTCCGGTCGGCGCCCTCGCGGATGCCGGAGATCATCGAGTCGAGGTACTTGAGCGCGTAGTCGACCTGGAGCTCCTGCCGGCGCGCGTCGAGCCGGGACCGGTCGGCCTCGGGCAGCGCGGTCTCCTGGTAGGTCGTGAGCATGGCCCGCAGGCGCTGGACGAAATCGGCGAGGGTCGCCACGTTCGAGGAGATGAAGCCGATGGGATTGTTGAGCTCGTGGGCCACGCCGGCCACGAGCTGGCCGACCGAGGCCATCTTCTCGCGCTGGATGAGCTGGAGCTGTGTGGTCTGGAGGTCACGGTAGGCGGTCCGCAGCTCCTCGTTGGCGGCTCGGAGCTGCTCGGTGCGCACTCGCACCTTGTCCTCCAGGCTCCGGGAGAGATCCTCGATGGTCTGGAAGCTCGCGGCCCGGTCGACGGCGAGGGCCACGTGGCTGGCCACCGCGGTGAGCAGGTCCACGTCGCCCTGGTCGAAGCGACCCGCTTCCGCCGCGGTGACCACGAGTACTCCGAGGACCTGCTCGCGCACGCGGAGCGGCGCCGCCACGAGGCTCTGCACCCGATGCGCGCGGCTCAGGGCCTGGTGAACCGGCTCGGTCGTCTGTTCCACGTCGTCGACGAGCACGGGCTGTCCGGTGATCGCGGCGCGCGCGCTCGCACTCGATGTCGCCTCGAGGGGCAGCTCGACGTCCTCGAACGGCGGGGTCGCCGCGTCGGCCCCCGCGGCGCGGTGCCCGCGGAGCACGCGGCGCTCGCGGTCCACCAGGAGGAGGTATGCCCGCTCGTAGGGCATCCGGTGGACGAGCCGGCTCAGCGCCTGATCGTAGATCCTCTCCGGGTCGAGCGTCGCGCTCACCGCGGCGCTCAAGTCGGTGAGGAGCGAGAGCTGCTCGATCCGGGTCTCGAGCTCGACGAACTTCTTCTCCAGCTCGCCATTCGAGTAGATGATCTCTTCGGACTGGAGATCGAGCAGGCGCTGGGTGTGGCGGCGCTGTTGGCCTTCGCGAAGGGCGTAGCCGAGCGCGACGCCGGCGACGAGGGGAAGGGGCGCCGCGGCCAGGAGCGGCCAGCCCCCGCCGGGCGCGCCCGAGGCCAGGCCGAAGGCGACCGCGGCGGCGGCGCCGATCAAGGTCGGCGCCCAGAAGCGGGCCCCCCGCGACGGGTTCTTCCAGCGGACGTCCCATCGGCACGCGTCGGCGCCGCGGGCCGCGCACGTAGTCTCGAGGATCCGGGCGCGCGGCAACCCCCAGTTGGTCGGGAAGCGCTCGAACTGCACCTTGAGCCACGTGCAGCTCCAGACTGGGATGACCTGCCCGGGCAGGGGCGTCCATCGATAGCGCGCGCGGCGGCGGCCGACCTCGAGGATCTCGAGCCGGTAGAAGTCGCCTACCTGCCGATCGTAGATCGTGGCCACCCGCTGGTAGGCCGCGCGCGGGCTGCCGATCCCCATGGAGTAGGTGCCGAGGTACGAGCGCTCCTCGCGAGGCTTCCAGTCCATGAAGGACTCGCCGTAGCGCCGCGCCCAGCGCTCCTCGTCGGGCTCGCGCATCAGCGTCTGGCAGACCTTGACCATCTCCCCGGCCACCGAGATCGGAATCCAGTTGTGGTCGGCCATGAGGTAGTCGCGGGATCGCCCGGCGACGCGGCAGATCGTCGCGACCCCCTCGGGGCCGACCTCCTTCTCCACGAAGGGGATCAACGCCTTCGTGAAGACGCAGTTGACCTTTCCCGGCATGCCGGCTCCGGTCAGCTCCGCTTGTGCACGAAGGTCGACGTGATCTTCACGCCGTTCGCGAGGGTATCGGCCACCGGCGACTTACGATCGATCGTCTCCTTGCAGCGCCGCACCTGCTCCTCGGGGGCCGGGCTCTGGATGGTCACCGAGTAGCGGATGTCGGTGAAGCCGTTGCGCACCGACTTGTCGTGCCCGAGCACGCCGCGGAAATCGATGTCGGCCTCCATCTCGACGCTCAGGGCCTCGATGGGCACGTTGAACAGCGCGGCGTTGGCCGCGATCCCGGAGGTGAGGCAGCCCGCGAGGGCGGCCAGCACCGACTCCGCGGCGGTCGGCGCCGCGTCCACCCCGCCCAGGCCGGCCGGTGCGTCCATCGTGACGAAGAAGCGCCGGGTCGGAGGCGTCGCCGCCTTCCCGAGGATCTCCTGCGCTCCGATCTCGACCAGGGCCTTGACGCCGCGCTGCCAGGTGGAGCGCAGCTTGACCGTCCGCTTCCCCAGCGCCGGGTTCTCGCGGACCTTCCGATCCAGCTCCTTCATGCCGTCCACGTCGACGTCGTTAAGTCCGAGTGCCATGGGTGTCCTCCTTGGGGTTAGGAGTGTTCGAGTTCGAGCTTCAGGGCTGTGTTCACGCGGTTGCTGAAATTGGCCGCGGCCACCGTCAGGGTCGCGGCTGTCTCCTCTCAGAGCAGCCCGGCGATGAGCCGCGCGGCGCGGTCGGTGCCGTCGAGCGGAACCTCCGCGGAGTGGACCGGCTTGCCGAGGTACTCGAGCATCGCGGCGCCGAGGGCCTCCGGGCTCGTGCGGTCGTAGTCGAGGCGGACGCCCGCGCCGAGACGATCGAGGCGCCGGGCCACGTGGAGCTGCTGCTCGAAGTGGTGGCGGAGCGGGAAGTAGAGGAACGGGGTGCGGAGGGCGGCCAGCTCCATGGTGGTGGTGAGCCCGCCCTGGACGATCGCGAGATCGGCGGCCGCGTGGTGCTCGAAGAGGTCCGGCACGAAGTCGCGCACCTCGACGCGGGGTCCCCAGGCCCGCTCCATCTCGGCGAGGCGCGGGCCGCCGACCAGGACCAGCCGAGTCTCCGGGACCTGGGAGGCGATCAGGGAGAAGGCCTCCGCGCACTTGCGGAGCAGGCTGCGCCCGACCCGCGTCCCCCCGACGGAGGCCAGGATCACGCGCTCGTCGGGCCGGTAGCCGAGCTTCGCCCGGAGGGCGGCGCGGTCGCGCAGGGCCCGGGGATCGAAGTGGAAGGTGTAACCCGAGAAGCGGAAGTGCTCCCGGGCCCACTGCCGCATGTTCGGGAGATCGGGGCCGAACTCGCGATCGAGCACGTCCTCCTCGTCGCCGACCAGGATCGACAGGTCGCGCACGTCGGGATGGAGGCGCAGGTGGTCGACGTTCTCCGCGTTCTTCTCCCAGCAGCGGATGAACTCGGTGGACGTCCGGTCGTCCCGCATCGGGAGCAGGCCGATGAAGTCGGTGAGGAAGGCGTAGGGCGCCCGCTTGAGGTCGGGATTCTCGTGGAGGAAGTAGTCGAGGTCCCATCCCTCGTCGCCGATCCACAGGTCGTACCGCTCGCGCTCCACCACGTCGGCGAGGGTCATGAAGTTCGCGGTCATGATCTCGTCCATGTCCCACAGGGCGTTGAACGCGTGGAGCTCGTGATCGGCGGCCCAGCCCTCGAAGTGCTTGGTCTCGTTCTGGAGGATCCGCGTCGCCGGATGCAGGCGCTCCCCCCAGTGCTGGACCACGCGGTCGGCGGGATCGCCGGCGAGGAAGTCGACGATGACGTCGGGATTCTGTTCCCGGAGCCGGCGGGCGATCGCGAGGTCGCGCTGGACGTGCCCGAGCCCGATCGGGCTCGACAGCCAGAGCACGCGCCGCCGGCTGTCCCGGGGCGCGCGCCGGGGCGCCGGGGACGGGGTGGCCGCGGGGACGGTCCGGTGGGTGGTCGCCGGGATCGAGGTCTCGGCGATCTCGCGCCCGAGGGCGAAGTCGCGGATGAAGCGGTTGATCTTCACCGCGTCGCGTCCGAAGAGCCCGTGGCCGCCCCGCTCGAAGGTGACCAGGCGGGCGCCGGGAATCGCCGCGACCATTTTCTGCGCGTGCGAGTACGGGACGATCTTGTCCTCGGTCCCGTGCAGGGCCAGGGTTGGGACCCGGATCTGGCCGAGCAGATCGTACAGGTTGATGCCGTCGATCCCGCGCAGGGACTCGATCAGGACCTCGGGAGTGGTCTCGCCGGCCCAGGTCACGCAGTCCTCGATTCCCTTGAGCGAGTGCGGCTCCGGGAAGACGCGCTTGAACAGGCGGGCCCGCCAGTTGTCGAAGTCGTCGCGGATCACCCGCGCGACGCGATCCTCGAAGGGCTGCGGCACCGATTCGGCGTACTGGCCGGAGAGCAGGATCAGGTGCGAGAGCCGGTCCGGATGGTCGATCGCGTACCGGAACGCGAGAGGGGCCGCGCACGAGAAGGCAACCAGGGCGATGGGCGGGCGCGCGACCTCGTCGAGGACGGCCACCAGGTCGCCGTACCGGGCGTCCAGATCGTAGCCGGTGGGCGGCCGATCGGATCGCCCGTTGCCGCGCGGGTCCATCGTGATAACGCGGAAGTAGCGCGAGAGGTACGGGATCTGGTGCTTCCACATCCGGCTGTAGGTGACGACCTGGCACTGGGGCAGCAGGAGCAGATCGCGCGTCCCGCTGCCGGTGACCTGATAGAAGATGCGCGCGTCGGGCCGGTGAACGTACATGGCGCTACGCCTCCTCGCTGCGGCGGGCCATCTCGTAGAGGACCAGGGCCGCGCCGCCGCGCACCGTGCCGCGCTTGTCGGCCGGCACCACTCGCACCGTGGTCGCGTCGAGCGTTGCGGTGAGCCCCCGGTGCCGGGCCCGGCGCAGGATGTCGCCCTGGAGCGGGGCCAGTGACGTGGCGACGCCACCCGTGATCACGATGATCTCCGGGTTCAGCAGGCTCACGAGGACCCCGATGCCCATCGCGAGCGCCTCGCAGGCCTCGTCGATCACCACGCGGGCGAGGGGATCGCCGGCGCCCGCCTCCTCGAACAGGAGCGGCGCGCCGATTCGCCCCGGATCGCCCCCGCTCCGGGTCAGGAGCGTCGAGCCTGGGTAGGCGGGGAGTCGCTCCCGGGCCCGGTCGGCTATCATCCCGCCGGCCACGTACGTGGCCAGGCACCCGACGCTGCCGCAGACGCAGACCGGGCCCGCCAGGCTCACGCTCATGTGCCCGATCTCCCCCGCGCTGTGGTGATGACCGCGGATCAGCCGGCCGTCGAGGATCAGGCCGCCGCCTATCCCGGTGCCGATGGCCAGCGTGACCAGCGAAGCGGCGCCCCGGCCGAGACCGAACGTCCACTCTCCCAGCGTGAGGGCGTTCACGTCGTTGTCCACGAAGACGGGATGGCCGCTCCGCTCCTGGATGAGAGCCGCGAGCGGCACGTCGCCCAGCTCCGAGAGCCAGGCGAACGGCATCGAGCGCATGAACCCTTTCTCGACGTCGACGATGCCCGGAAGGCCCGCGCCGATCCCGGCCACCGCGAGCCCGCGGTCCGCGGCCGAGGAGAGCGCGCGATCGATCAGCGTGAAGATCGTGTCCACCACCCCGCTCCCGCCCTGGGTGGGGGCCTGGGCCGCTGCGAGGACGGTGCCGTCGCGGTCGACGAGCCCCGCCGAGATCGTCGAAGCTCCGACGTCTACGCCGACGACCGGATCGGGCGGGATCATCATGCGGGCTCGCTCCCGCAAGCGGTGTGCCAGCGCGGAAACCCGCTCAGCACGGCCACTCGCCGGGCGCCCCGTGCAAGCCGACCTTGCGGGACGGGGCCGGCCGCTCGGCAAGCGCCCGTCGGAGCTGGCGGCGAGCCCCGCAAGGTGACGTGGCGGTGCGACCGGCCGAGCGTGCAAGGTCGCGATGCTCTGCTCCCGCGCGGCCGCGTCCCACCGGTCCCCCTGCCGTCTGCTCTTGCGCGTGCATGGTCTCGTAGCGCCACGTCAGCTTGCGTTGCCAACGTGGCGAAATCAAGCGCGGGCGGATCGCCGCTCCCCGATTCACCGCAACGCCATCTTGCGGCTTCGGTCGCAACCGCCTGGAATTCCGCGGGCGCCCGTGGGGCACGGCGCTTGCTCGACGGCGTGGACCCGGTGGCACCCGATCGAGCCCGCTGGCCCAACGAGCAGCCCAAGCGAACAGGAGGATCGACCATGCGTCGCATCGTACTCGCGGTCCTGATGATCACCGCTCTCGTCGCGCTCCCGGTCGTCGCGCTTCCGGCGCAGGCCGAGGAGCACGGGCACACCGTCGCCCTGCCCGCGACCCTCAAGTGGGCCGAGCCCGCGCCGCTGCCGGGGGCCCTGCTCGCGGTCGTCCAGGGCGACCCGAGCAAGGACGGGCTCTTCGTCTATCGCCTCAAGATGCCGGCGGGCTACCGCATTCCCCCCCATCTCCACAAGGCCAGCGAGAACGTCACGGTGCTCTCCGGGGTGTTCTTCATCGGTCTCGGCGAGAAGCTCGATCAGGGCAAGGGGCAGGAGCTGCCGGTGGGGGCCTTCCTCTCCGTCCCGCCGGACCACCCGCACTACGCGTGGGTGGGCGGCACCGAGACGATCGTGCAGGTTCACGGGATGGGACCGACCGATCTCCGGTTCGTGAATCCGGAAGACGATCCGCGGAAGAAGAAGTAGCGATGGCGACGATGGCGCCGGCTCGAGCGTACGTCCGCGAGGCGGGAACCGGCCCCGCCGTCGTCTGCATCCACGCGAGCGCCAGCTCCTCGGCGCAGTGGCGGCCCTTGATGGACCGTCTGGCCGGCCGCTATCGCACGCTGGCGGTCGATCTCTACGGCTCCGGCCGCAGCCCGCGCTGGCCGGACGACCGGGCGCTGTCGCTGGCGGACGAGGTCGCACTGCTCGAGCCGGTCCTCGCGGATGCGGGTGACCGGTTCCACGTCGTCGGCCACTGGTACGGCGGGGCGGTGGCTCTCAAGGCCGCGCTCGCCGATCCCGGTCGTCTCCGGTCCCTGGTCGTGTACGAGCCGGTGCTGTTCTCGGTGCTGCTGGCCGAGGACGCCACGCAGCCCGCGGCCCGGGAGATCGTGGCGGTGCGCGACGATACCGTCGCCGCGATCGTGGGCGGGGACCCGCGCGCGTCCGGGGCCCGGTTCCTCGACTACTGGATGGGGGCCGGCACCTGGGCCGGCATGCCGGAGCCTCGGCGCGAGGCGGTGGCGACGGCGATGGGCAGTGTGGCCGCGGAATAGCACGCCGCGTTCACGGAGCCGGCTCCGTTGTCGGCGTTCGCAGCGCTCGACGTGCCGACCCTCTGCCTCACCGGCTCGGACTCACCCGGAGCCTCCAGGGGGGTGACCCGGCTGCTGACGAAGGTCTTGCCGCGGGTGACCGAAGTCGAGATCGCCGGGGTGGGGCACATGGGCCCCGTCACCCATCCGGAGCGGATCAACGCGCTGATCGAGCGCCATCTCGAAACCCACTAGACGGGCGATCGGCCCGGAGGAGGATCATCATGTCACCAGAGCAGGCAACGCTCGACCCGAAGAAGGTGGAGGAGTTCCTCGGCAAGGCGATCTCGGACGTCGCGGCCACGTTCCACGCGGGCCTCGTGCTCATCGGCGACAAGCTCGGCTTGTACCGGGCAATGGCCGGGGCCGGCCCGGTGAGCCCCGCCGACCTGGCCAAGCGCACCGGCACGCGCGAGCGCTACGTGCGCGAGTGGCTGTCCGCGCAGGCCGCCGGCGGCTACGTCACCTACGACCCGGCGACCGGCCGCTTCACGCTGCCGCCGGAGCAGGCGTTCCTGCTGCTCGACGCCGACCTGCCGGGGGCGTTCCAGCTGAGCGTCGGCTCGGTCCGCGACGAGCCGAAGATCGCGGATGCGTTCCGCACCGGAGCGGGAGTGGGCTGGCACGAGCACGACGCGGGGGTGTACGAGGGCTGCGAGCGGTTCTTCCGTCCGGGCTACGCCATGAATCTGGTCAGCCAGTGGATCCCCGCCCTCGACGGGGTGAACGCGCGGCTCGAGGCCGGCGGGCGGGTCGCCGACGTGGGCTGCGGCCACGGCGCGTCCAGCATCATCATGGCGCAGGCGTTCCCGCGTGCGAGCATCACCGGCTTCGACTACCATCCCGCCTCCATCCAGGCCGCCCGGCAGGCCGCCGACAAGGCCGGGGTGGGGGACCGGCTGTCCTTCGAGGTGACGGCGGCCAAGGCGTACCCGGGCACCGGCTACGACCTGGTCACGTTCTTCGACTGCCTGCACGACATGGGAGATCCGGTGGGAGCGGCACGCCACGTGCGCCAGTCGCTGGCTCCGGGCGGGGTGTGGATGCTCGTGGAGCCCTTCGCCAACGACCGGCTGGAGGACAATCTCAACCCGGTCGGTCGCCTCTACTACGCGGCGTCGACCCTGCTCTGCACGCCCGCGTCGCTCAGCCAGGAGGTGGGGCTCGCGCTGGGCGCCCAGGCGGGTGAGAAGCGGCTGCGCGAGGTGCTGACCGAGGCCGGTTTCACGCGGATCCGGCGGGTGGCGCAGACCCCCGCCAACATGGTCCTCGAAGTCCGCGCCTAGCAGTTGGGGTCAGGTCTTACATTACGACATTGTCGTAATGTAAGACCTGACCTCCGACTACTTGATCAGGCCGTAGAAGCGGCCCGCGTTCTC
>WNFO01005284.1_pt1 | contig 11263 bp, 8 predicted proteins | sample 5400251 | NCBI WGS metagenome assembly WNFO01 (sample SAMN13153354, study PRJNA577476) | soil metagenome | isolation source: 100 cm saprolite under Madrone tree | place: USA:California | collected 2016-06-14 | reverse complement strand
CCGACGCGAGATCGCTCCCGTCGAGTCGAATGGTTCCCGCCCTGATCGGCAGGAGACCGGCGATCGCGTTGATGAGCGTCGTCTTGCCGGCGCCGTTTGGGCCCACCACGGTGACGAGATCTCGGGGCCGGACGCTGAGCGACACGTCCCAGACGGCCACGGCGTCACCGTGGGCGACCTCGAGATGCTCGATCTCAAGCATAGGCCTTGCCCAGATATGCGCGGACGACGTCCGGGTCGCGCATCACCTGCCGTGGGAGTCCCTCGGCGATGACTTGCCCGTAGCTCAGCACCACGACACGGTCGGCCAGGTCGAGGACGGCGCGCATGATGTGCTCGACGAAGACGACCGTCGTGCCGCGGTCGCGGATCTTGCGGACGAGTTGGAGCGCGTCGGTCATCTGCGCCGGCGTCAGCCCCGAGAGCACCTCGTCCAGCAGCACCAGCCGCGGCTCGGACGCGAGGGCGCGGGCGAGATCGAGAAACTTGCGTTCGAGCAGGTTCAGCTCGTCGGGCAGCGCGTCGGCTCTGGCCTCGAGACCGGCGAAGGCGAGCCAGGATCGCGCGAGGCGGCGCCCCGTCTCGCGGCCGTGGCCGCCGCCACCGAACATCGCCGCGAGGGCGACGTTGTCGACGACGCTGAGCCGGCGGAACGAGCGCGGGATCTGATAGGTGCGGGCGACGCCGAGCCCCGCGATCCGGTGAGCCCGGACCCGGGCGATGTCCCGGCCGTCGAGCGCGATCCGGCCGCCGTCGGTCTGGTAGTAGCCGCTGACCACGTTGATCAGCGTCGACTTGCCCGAGCCGTTTGGCCCGATGAGACCGAGGATCTCGCCGGCCCGAACCTCGAGCGTCACGCCGGCGAGGGCCTGGAGGCCGCGGAACGCCTTTTTCACGTCGGTGCAGGCGAGCAGCGGGGCTGCGGCCTGCCACGTCGCCGGGGCCCACGGCAGCTCCACGGCGAGGGGCGTGGCCGTTTCGACGGGCGACACGGCCGCCCGGCGCCCGCGTCGTCCTAGCCCGCCCGCGACCCCGTCCGGCAGGAAGACGATGACGACGATCAGGATCCCGCCGATGAGCGCGCGATTCAGGATCGCGCTCTCACCGCCGGTGAGGGATTGCGTGAGCGTGGTGACGATGACGGCGCCCACGGCGGGGCCGTACCAGAAGCCCGTGCCGCCCAGGGCGGCCATCATGATCGCGTCCACGGTGAGACCGACGGAGAACGTCTCGGCGACGGTCACGTACGTCACGAACATCGCGTGAATCCCACCGATCAGCCCGGCGATGAAGCAGCTCAGTGCGAAGGCGACGAGCTTGTATCGGTAGGTGGGGACCCCGAGGACCTCGGCGACGTCCTCGTCGTCGCGGATGGCGAAGAGTCCCATGCCCCAGCGCGAGCGATAGATCGCGAGGGCGGCGAAGGTGGAGAGGAACGCGACCGCGAGCGCCAGGTAGTAGAGCGTCGTCGCCGGAGCGCCGAAGAGCGTCGGGAGGGGGACCGCGGCCAGGAACACCCCCGGGCCGCCATCGATCGTGGTGTTGAGGGCGACCGTGGAGAGCACGAAGGTGACGGCGAGCGTGAGGAGGCCGAAGAGCTCGCCGCGGACACCGCGGACGCGGAAGACCACCGCCGCGATGCCGCTCCCGAGCAGCGCGGCCACCAAGCCGGCCGCCGGCAGCGTCCAGAGGAATGGGACAGCGACGGCGGTCGTGAGTGTCGCCGTGGTGTAGACGCCCGCGCCGAAGAACGCGGCGTGGCCGAAGCTGAAGTAGCCGGCGTACCCGCTCAGGATGTTCCAGCTCGTGGCCAGCGACACCCAGAAGAGCACCAGATAAAGGAACGTCTCGTAGAAGGCCGGGAGCTTGAGCGCTGGCACCAGGGCCAGCGCGACGCCGGCCACGACGAGCGGGAGCGCCGGGGGGAGCCGCGACGCGATCACAGCTCGGGCCGCAATAACAGGATCACGATCAGCAGCGTGAAGGACACGAGCGGCGCCCAGCCCGGCGCGGTGACCGCCATGGTCAACGCCTCGCTCGCGGCGATGAAGACGGAGGCGGCGAGCAGGCCGAGGGCGTTGCCGAGGCGGCCGATGATCACGGCGGCGAAGACGACGCCGATCCACGAGTAGATCTGCGACGGCGCCAGCGTGTGGTTGAGCGCGATGAAGAGTCCCGCGACGGCCGCGTAGGCTGCGCTGAGGCCGGCGAGCAGCAGCGCGAGGCGGCGGCGGTTGACGCCGAACGCGCCGGCCATCGGCCCGTCCTGCGCGCTGGCGCGCGCGGCCTTGCCGAGGTAGCTCCAGCGGAGCCACGCCCAGGTCCCGAGTGTCAAAAGCGCGGCGGCGCCGAACGCGAGGAGCCCCGTCAGCCCCACGAAGAGCGTCCCGATCCGGAGCGACACTCGCGTGTACGGCCACTCCAGGCGCCGGAAGTCGGCGGTCCAGATCCACTGGATCAGACTCTCGAGGATCACCGTGAGCCCGAAGGTCACGATCAGCGACGTGAGCTCGTTGATCTTGAAGCGCAAAAATCCCAGCTCCAGCCCGATTCCGACGACGAAGAACCCCGGCACGATCACCACGAGCGTCAGGATCGGGTCGAGCCGAAAGGCCGTGGCGAGCTGGTAAGTCAGGTACGCGCCGAGAAAGGCCAGCGCGAAGTTGGCGAGGTTGATGACGCGGAGCAGGCCCCAGGTCAGGCTGAGCCCGAGGCCGAGCAAGGCGTAGAGACCACCCGTGAAGAGCCCCGCGAGGAGCGACTGACCGATCAGGTTCAGGCTGGGCAGGGCGCGGTGCTCCCGTCTGGGGCCAAGGCTCAGGCCGGCGTGGTCATCCTCGGAGGCAGCCGCTGGCCGGGCGGCAGGTTGGCGACGGCGTCCTCCAGGGTGCGCGCTTGTCGCCACTCGCTCGCCGGACGTACGTATCCGTTCGTGCCGACCTGGTCGATGCCCCAGTAGATCTCGAGGTTGTTCCCGTCGGGGTCCTGGAACTCCACGGCGATCTGACAGCCGGCGCGTCGGCGCCCCTCGAAGACGATCGGGACACCGTGCTTGCGCAGCCAGGTCCGCGTGCGGAACACCTCGTCGAGCGTCGCCACCTCGAAGGCGAAGTGGTTCAGGCTGGTGCGGTCACTCTTCTTGGCGCCGCCGACCAGGGCTACCCCGTGGTGGTCGGCATTGCAGCGCATGAAGACCATGCCGCCCGGCACCATGCTGTCGGGGTAGCGGTCGCTGACCTGCAACCCGAGCACGTCCGTGTAGAAACGCACCGACGCCTCGAGATCGGTGACGTTGAGCACGACGTGTCCGAGCCTTCGCAGCTGGAACTGGAGCGGAGTCCCTGACGCCTCTGACATCTTCGTGCCTCCTCCTGCGGCGCTGAGCGCCTATTCCGTCGCCAGGGCCTGACGTCGCCCCCGATGGTACTCGGATAGCGTGAGGTTGGCGGCCCGCGATCGTCTGGGCCTCCGCGGCCACTCTCGTCACGTCCTTCCCGGGGATCATCACGTAGAGCTCGTCTTCGTCCAGGTCCGTGTAGACCCGGTTGCCGACACAGCCCGTGCTCGCGATGACGCCCTGGGCGAGGGAGGCCGGGAGCGCCATGCACGTCGGCCGGCCGAGGAGCGGAGCGGTCGCCGCGACGCCGGCGCGCAGCGCGGCTTCCTGCAGGAGCATCACGCGGCCGGGCCGACCCGCGACGAGCACGACGTCGGGGTCCACTGGCGAGTCGGCGAGCGGCGCGTAAATCACGACGCCGGGCGTCTGGGGCAGGCGTGGAATTCCCGGGACCTCTTCCATCCTGAGATAGCCGAGCCCGGTCATGAGCGCGAGCGTCTGGCCGAGCTCCGGGGCGCGCTCGGGCGGCAGCGGGATGTTGTGGGTGTAGCTGCCGATCGGACAGTTGTGGTGATCCGCGGGAACCGTGTAGAAGGTCCGCTCACTCATGGCGAGTCGCCAGAAGCTGCACCCCGAGGGCTCCGTGCCGGCGAACTTGGGGACGCCGGGAGGTGGGGTCGGTCGGAAGGCGACGGCGACGGGGCGCCGCTGGAGGCCGAGGGCCGCGGAAAGCTGCCGCTCGACAGTGCGATAGTCAGTCATCGTGGCCTCGTGTCTAGAGTGGAGTCTTGACGATGCGCCCGCTCGCTTCCACGTACCACTTCTCGCTCGGGAACGACTTGCCGGCGAGGCTTGCCGCCATCCAGTCGGCGGCGAGGATCGGCGGAAACGGGCCGAGGTTCGCGGCCGGCACGTTGCCGACGGAGTGACGCGAGTCCTGGTAGACGACCAGGCGCTTGGGTCCCCCGAGGGCCTTCATCAGCCGGTCGGTGTGCTCGAGCGGGGAGAGCTCGTCGAATTCACCCGCGACGCACAGATACGGCACGCGGATCTTCTCCGCGTGTCCCTCCCAGGTCATGCTCTGGCGGAGTTCATCGAACCGGGCTTCGTCGGTGATGCCGGACATGTACATGAAGCGCATCTTGAAGGTCGGCGACGCCTCTTCGAAGATCGTGTGAAAGCCCGGCTCGTGGCAGACGGCCGACACCGCGACGGAGCGGATGCGAGGCTCGTGGGCGGCGGCGATCGTGCCGAAGAACGAGCCGAAGCTGTTGCCGGCGAGACCGATGCGGTCCGGATCGATCTCCGCGCGGGCCATCAACCAGTTGACCGCCGCCGGTCCGGTCGCGATCCACGCTGGCATGCTGAAGTAGATGTCGAGCACCGGGCTCTCGTACTGACCGGGCCCGTCCAGCGCCAGCACCGCGATCCCGCGGGACAGCCACCGGTCGCCGTACATGGCGACGCCGATCTCCTTGAAGCTGTCCATGCCGGGGAGCGATACCACCACCGGGATGCGCCCGCCCTGGTAGCCAGGCGGCAGGTGGAACCAGGCCGGCAGCGACTTGCCACCCGGCAACGGAATCCACGCCGCCTCGACGTGGTGGTCGGCGAGCTTGCCGTACTTCGTATAACACTCGCGCTTCTTGCCGTTGTAGAACCGGTTCTGCTCGTTGTTCTCGTCGATGGGCCACTGCGCGGCGGCCCAGTGGACGCTCGCCATGAAGTAGTTCTCGCGCGCGGTCACGAAGTCCTGGTTCTGCTCGGCCGCCTGCGCCTTGGTTTCACGCCGGCGGGCGACCGCCTCGAAGGCGGGCGAGGCGTCGGCGAGCTTCGTGATGCGCTGGCGAATCGCGGCGAAGTCGGCGTTGGCCTCGGGGCCGCAGGGCACGGAGAGATAGATGGAGCGCGGCTGATCCCAATCCATCCCGACCGAGCGGATCGTGTTGTCGAGCAACCAGCGCTGCTCGGTCCAGCGGCGCGTCAGCGGCCCGTCGTGAGTATGGGCAGCCTGGCCGCTTCCGGATCCAGCTCCGGACGGCGGATCGACGGCTTTGGCCTCGTTGACGAGCAGAGAACCGTCGGGCATGGCGTCGCCTCCTTGTCAGTGCGCGACCGGACGGCGGCAATATACTGCGGACCGCTGGCTCTGGCCAGCGAGGGACCGAGCGGGAAGCGACGCCTCGCGCCGTAGTTTGACCCTGCGTTCGCGCCCGCTTCGCGATACCATCCCCGTTACCATCGGGCACAAGGAGGCCTCAATGCTCGCGATCTGGGTGAAAGTGCGCGTGAAGCCGGACCAGCGAAAGCGATTTCTCGAGGCGATCGAGGTGGACGCGCTCGGTTCCGAGAGGGACGAGCCCGGCTGCCTCAGGTTCAACGTGCTGCAAGATGACCAGGACGAGAACACCTATTACTTCTTCGAGGTCTACAAGGACCAGGCCGCGCTCGAAGCGCATCGTGCCGCGCCGCACTACGCCGTCTGGCGCGCAGCGGCCGACTCGCTGGACGGGCCGACCGCCGCGACACGCTGCAAGCCCGTCTTCCCCGCCGCCCGCCCCTACTGGGGCAAGGTGTAGGGGTCCCCGCGGGATGCCGGGGGCGCCGGACCTCCCTGTCCGGTGTCCACTGGACGTCGCCCCTGTCATCGTTCGATCACACCCGGGAGGGAGCTCGATCGGCAGAGGTGTTGTCGAATCAGGCGTTTCAATCGTTAAGCGCCTGTGGCGCGGGTCTTGCTACCCTTGGCGTCGATGCTAGGAGCTCGTCTACTGGGCCTTTTCTCGTCCGACCTCGCGATCGACCTGGGTACCGCGAACACCCTTGTCTTCGTGCGGCACCAGGGGATCGTGCTCAACGAGCCGTCGATCATTGCCATACGCAAGAACGACAACACCGTCATCGCGGTCGGGCACGAGGCCAAGGCGATGCTCGGTCGTACGCCAGACAACATCATGGCCCTTCGCCCGCTGAAGGACGGGGTGATCGCGGACTTCGACGTCACCGAGCGGATGCTGCAGTATTTCATCGAGCGGGCGCGGAAGATCTCGACGGGGCGCCGGCGTGGTTGGTTTCTCGACCGTCCGCGGGTCGTCGTCGGGGTGCCATCGGGGATCACCCAGGTGGAGAAGCGCGCGGTCCGGGACGCGGCGCTCCAGGCCGGCGCGCGCGAGGTCTATCTCATCGAGGAGCCGACCGCCGCCGCGATCGGCGCTGGACTGCCGATCCACGAGCCGGGTGGTCACCTGATCGTCGACATCGGCGGCGGGACGACCGAGGTCGCCGTCATCTCCATGTCGGGCACGGTGTACTGCAACTCCGTCAGGATCGCCGGCGACGAGATGGACGAGGCGATCATCCAGCACATTCGGAAGCACTACCGGCTACTGGTGGGTGAGCGTCGCGCCGAAGAGATCAAGATCGCCCTGGGCTCGGCCCATCCGGACGCCATCGACCGTTGCTCCATCGAGGTCAAGGGGCGCGACCTCGTCGACGGCGTCCCGAAGACCCTCGTCGTCACCGACGAGGAGATCCGGGAGGCGCTCCGCGAGCCCATCATGACGATCGTGGAGACGGTTCGTACCTGCCTCGAGCGTACTCCGCCGGAGCTCGCGGCCGACATCATCGAGAAGGGTGTCGTGCTGACGGGCGGCGGCGCGCTCTTGCGGGGAATCGCCGGGCTCCTCCAGCACGTGACGCAGCTACCGGTGCGGGTCGCGGATGATCCGCTGAGCTGCGCGGCTCGAGGCGCCGGGAAGGCGCTCGACGACTTCGAGCTCCTGAAGAAGGTCGCGATTCCCGCCTGAGCCGCTAGTCCGCTCGCCTCACTCCACGGCGAAGTCGAACACCTCGACGATGTTGATCTGTCCGCGACTGGCCGCGACGAACCCGTATTCGCCGGACTTTAGCGGCTCCGTGGGCTTGAGCCGGAGGCCGCCGTTCGGCGCGGGCTCGGTCGTGAGCTTTATCGCGTACTTGGGGTCAACGCCATGCCGGTAGGTGGCTCCCCCGTACATCCAAGGGCCCGAACTGTCGTCCATCGGCAGGTTCCGGTCGCGTTTTCCTGGTTTGAGCCGAACCAGCACCCATTGGTAGGTGGTGTTTGGCGCGAGGAAGACCGGCTCCTTCTCGGCAATCCGATACTGCGCACGCGGCTCTTGCAGGACGACTTCCCGCCGGGAGCCGCCGAAGGGCTCGACCTTGAATTCCATGTTGCCCGTGACGGACTTCAGCTTCTTCTGGCTACCGGCCGCCACGTGCGCGATGACGGGCTCGCCCGCGGCCGCGCCGGCGGGCGCTGGAGCGGCCGCAGCCGGCGGCGCCGCGGCGGGCCCACCCACCATGGCCTCGATGACTTTATCGGGTACGCCGGCGCCCTTGAGCTTGATGAGGGCGTCCGCGCTCGTGTCGAACTTCCGCTCCGAAGCCCGGATCTTCTGGATGATGACGGCGTCGGGGAGCCCGGCCTTGACCATCTTGACGACACTGTCGTTCGTGAGCACTTCCTGGGCGATGCCGCGGCCTCCGGCCAAGACGAGGATTCCCAGGAAGACCAGGGTGGCCAAGACGACGACTCCCACGATCTGCGATCGAGCCAGCCGGGACTCAGGAGTCCTGAATGCCATGCGTAAATCCCTCCTCCATGCGCTCACGGAACGCCGCCGAGGCTGTCGCGTGACCGTCGTTTCTCGGAGTTGTTTCTCGGAGTTATAGAGTGCGATCTCGCTCGCTGTCAAGCGGAGGCGATCGGCGGCTGCGCGCGCGCGGCCTTGACCCGACGCCCTGACGCATGGTACCCGTCCAGCACGTCGCCGAGGGCCCTGGCCCGCGGCCGAGACGCAGAGCCCGTGACGACGTGATGGGAGGACGAGCCATGCTGGATCTCCTGATTCGCGGCGGCGACGTCGTGACGCCGCAGGGCGTCGGCCGGTGGGACGTGGCCATCGAGGGGGAGCGCATCGTCGCCCTCGGTCTGCCCGAGCTCGGGCTCGAGGCGGGGCGCGTGATCGACGCCACCGGCAAGATCGTCGTGCCAGGGGGCATCGAGCCGCACACGCACCTCGCGCACCTCATCTCGATGCAGCCCGAGGAGAACCTCCACACGCTCGGTCCGGAGGAGGACACGCGGGGAATGGTCTTCGGGGGCACAACCACCCACGTGGACTTTTGCTTCGTGCGGCCCGGGACCGATGTCCAGCAGGTGATCGAGAGCCGGGCCGCGCGCTGGAAGGGCAACTCTTACGCGGACTACTCCTTCCACGTCGCCCTCCAGGGGCAGCTTCCGCTCAAGGTCTTCGACCAGATCCCCGAGGCGATCCAGGCAGGCTTCCCGAGCTTCAAGGTATTCACGGTCGACGTGCTGCCGCCGCACCCCAAGCGCCATCCCTATCGGCTGGACTTCGGGCGGATCCAGCTGGCGATGGAGAAGGTCGCCCCGCACGGGGGAATCATGGCCGTTCACGCCGAGGACCAGGACATCGTGCAGTTCATGTACGAGAAGTTCCGCGAGGAAAAGCAGACCGACGGCTGGCTGCTCCCGCTCGTGCACAACAAGCTCTCGGAGAAGCTCGCGTTCCGCCGCACGATCCAGCTCGCGGCGCACACCGGCGCCGGCGTCTACTTCGTCCACACCTCCGCCAGCGAGGGCGTGGACGCCGTGGCCGAAGCGCGGGCCCACGGGCTGCCGATCTACGCCGAGACGCTCCATCACTACGCCTGCTTCACCGCCGAGGACTACAAGACCCCGCGCGGCTTCTGCTACCACACCTATCCGTCGCTCAAGTATCCCGAGGACCAGGCGGCGCTCTGGAACGGGCTCGTGCGCGACGGGGTCTCGACGACGGCAACCGACGAGTTTCCGACGTCGCTCGAGCTGAAGCTCCGCGGCCAGGATCTCGAGAACGTCACGGGCGGCAACCTCGGCGCCGAGGCGCGGATGGGGATCGTCTATTCCGAAGGCGTCGTGAAGCGGCGGATGTCGCTCGAGCGGTTCGCCGACGTCACCGCCACGAACGCCGCGAAGATCCTCGGGCTCTACCCCCGCAAGGGAGTCATCGCCCCTGGCAGCGACGCGGATATCGCGATCATCGATCCGTCGATCAAGAAGACGCTCGTGCGCGAGGACTTCCACGTGAGTGACTACAGCCCCTGGGAGGGCTGGGCGATCCAGGGCTGGCCCGTGACCACGATTCTCCGCGGCCGCGTCGTCGTGGAGAACCGCCGTCTGGTCGGCGACCCGCGCGACGGGAAGCTGGTGGCGCGCAAGATCTCCCCCGAGGTGCTGCGCCGGCCGGCCTGCTGAGGGCGCGCGCCCCGATCGCGCTACCTCCAGCGCGGAGGCGGCGGCTCCCTCAGGTGACCGCAGGGAGCTCGACGACGAATGCCGCACCGCCTTCCGGGCGATTGGCGGCGCGGAGCGAGCCCTGATGCTGCTCGACGATGGCCGACGAGACCCAGAGGCCGAGCCCGTTGCCCTCGCCGGGCGCCTTCGTCGTCGTGAACGCGTCGAAGATTCGGGGGAGCACGTTGGGATGGATGCCGGGACCGGAATCGAGGACCTCCAGGCGGATGTTCGCCGCGCCGGTCTCCGCCAGGCGCACGGTGATCACGCGTGGGCCCGAGTGCCCTGCCATCGCCTGGTGCGCGTTCTGGACGAGGTTGAGCAGCACCTGCTGGATCTGCGTTTCGTCGGCCAGGACCGGGCGAACGCTCTCGAGCTCCGTGACGATCTGGACCCCGTCCCGATGGAGCTGGTGGCCCTTGAGCTCGAGCACATACTGGATCTGATCTTCCAGACGGCACGGCCGCCGCTCGGTCGAGTTGCCACCGGCGAAGCGCAGGAGGTTCTGGAGCATCTGCGCCGCACGCGACGTCTCCTGGACGATGGTGTTGAGGCGTTCCCGGCTCTTGATGGGATCATCCGAGCCCATGAGCAGGAGCTCCGCTTGCCCGAGGATCACGGTCAGCCGATTGCGCGTCTCGTGCGCGAGGCCCGCTGCCAGCTTGCCGACCGTCGAGAGCTTCTCGCCCTCGATGAGGTGAGCCTCGGCCGACTTGAGGTCGTCGAGCTGGCGTCGGGTCGCCGAGTAGAGCTGGGCGTTCTGCAGGGCCAGGCCGATCTGATTCGCGCACGCTTCGACGAGCGCGATCTCGGCCTCCGTGAACGGCTCGCGCGTCCGGCGGCCGAGCGACAGTGCGCCCAGGATCCGTCCCCGACTGTGGATCGACACGCACACGAAAGCGTGGATCCCTTCCTGCGTGACGGCGACCCGCGCCGCCGGCAAGAGATCGGCCGACTCGCTGACGTGCGCCCAGTGAAGGGTCTTGCCGGTCGCCGCGACCCCGCCGATGAGGCCCTGGCCGGTCGGCAGCACGCGGTTGATCTCGCGCAGGCGCGGCCGCAGTCCCCGGTCACCGCGAAGGTGCAGCGTCGCGCCGTCCGGCGACAACAGGTGGAGGCTCGAGATCTCGTGGCCGGTGACGTGGGTGAGCGCGTCCAGGGCGATGCGGAGCACCTCGTCGACGTCGAGGGTCGCGCTGATCGCTTCGCCGATGCGGTGCAGGATGCGGACGTGGGGCTCGACGTCCACCGTCGGAGCGCCCACGGTGCGTCGGACCAGGTCCCCGAGCTGCTGAAGCCGCTCGTCGTCGCGATCCTCGAAGTGGAATGCGTACCCGTCGTCGTCGGCGCGGACAAACACTGACGGAACATCGAGTCGCGTGCCGCTGTCCGGCAGCATGATGGACAGCGTCGTCGTGCCCCCGGAATGACGCGCGCCGTTGGTCTGAACCTTGATGCCGGAGGCGCTGAGATTGACCGATTTCGACTCCCATGCGGCACCGTTCTGCTCGTGGACGCGCACGGGCAGCGCGAGGATCGCCCGCGGCGCGCGCCGCCGGTCCGACGGGGGGTCGACGCTCCGACCG
>WNFO01005283.1_pt1 | contig 11264 bp, 5 predicted proteins | sample 5400251 | NCBI WGS metagenome assembly WNFO01 (sample SAMN13153354, study PRJNA577476) | soil metagenome | isolation source: 100 cm saprolite under Madrone tree | place: USA:California | collected 2016-06-14 | reverse complement strand
GGGACGAGTCCGTCCGACTGGCGGACACGGCGACACAGCGCCGTGGCTACAACTGATCACCTTTCATCCGCCTTCGCCGAGGCTCCGGCGTGGCAGGCTGATCACTCGAGAATCAGGGTCTCGGCGGCGGAGTAGGACGACCCCTCGGCGTGGGCTGAGACCTCGGTGTAGGCGTGGGTCTGGGCGTAGCAGTAGGCGTAGGCGTCGGTGTAGCGGTCGGCGTTGCTGTCGCCGTAGCTGTGGGAGTAGCGGTGGCGGTTGCCGTAGGCGTAGCAGTAGCTGTCGCTGTGGCCGTAGCCGTAGGTGTTGGCGTTGGGCTAGCTGTAGGTGTCGGCGTGGGTGTACCTCCGCCCGATGGAGATACCCGCACGTAGTAAACGTCTTCTTCGTGTTGTCCCCGGTTCGGATTGAAGTTAAACGTGGCCGCATACGCCACATTGCCACCGGTGTTATCTGAAACGATCGTGATGTAATCGCCTATCTTGTTCTGATTCGGGTAGCCTTCGAAAGGATTAAACGCATTGCTTACAGCGACGTTGGGCGACCAGGTAACGCCACCGTCGGTACTCCACGAATAGAATAGCTGTGAATCGGTGTTGTTCGCAGCGTTCCGCGTGTCGTACCAGGCGGCGTCGAGCCGGCCATTTGGCGCCACCGAAAACGTGCCAAACCAGTGCCACTTGTTAGGATTAACAGGATCGTCATTAACCTTGTGCGGCGCGCTAAAGGTTAGTCCGCCGTCGGTGCTGCGCACAAACATCACATCGGTCGTGCTTCGCCCGGGCGGCACCACGCTGGCCAGCATGTAAATGTTATTGTTAGTCGGGCCGCCGGAACGATCAATCGCCAGGAATAACTGTCCGTCCAGTCCTGCTGGGTTGATTCCCCCGCCACCGAGGTCGCCACCCATGTTGACGGCGGTGCTTTGGTCAAAAGTTGGCGTCTGGCCCCCGAACTGCGCATTGCTCGAGCGAACGCAGTAAAAGGTATTCCCTTCGCCGCCGATAAAAAGATTGCCGTTGGTGTCCACGTCGAGCGTTCCGTATATAGGCGAGTTAGGAATACTAATCGGCGCCTGCCATGTGACGCCGCCGTCGGTGCAGCGTTGAAATTGCACGCCGCCGCCGCTACAGTTAATGCCGTCGTCCGCTTGGTATTGGAAGCCATGCCCCGGGCCGTTGGTCTTATCGATGGTGAACCATTCCTTGTCGCCGCCGCCGGCGCCTTCGTCGGCTTGCAGTTCCGTCCAGGTTTGACCACCGTTTGTCGAGCGCCAAAGATCGTCGCAAAAAAACGAGAATCCGTCCGATCTAAGACTGAGGTAGAAGAAATTACCCAGCTCATTGGACTGTGTCACCGGGTCGCTGCGGAAGACGTTGTTTTGCAAAACACCGGGGAACGTCCAGTTCAGCCCGCCATCCGTTGTGTATCCCCAGCCGCCCTGCCGGAAGTTGGAGTTGACATCATTGAACTGTCTCCAGGCGATTGTCATCTTATTGCCGTCTGTGGGGTCAACCGAAATAGGGCACTCGTTCGCAGCGTCACCGAGGATGTTCTGGTGATTCGCATCAACGTTGACCTGGTAACTCGTGAATATGCCGAACTGCGAGATCATTCGTGGCGAAGTCTCTATTTTCCGAGGGGGCGCAGGCGGGTTATCGTATTTCTCCAGCGGCTCATTTCGCGGCACCTTGTGTGTGGGCGCCAGTTGGCCCGAAGCGCTGGCCAGCGCAATCAGTAGGATCAGACAAATCAATGAACCTGCGCTTAAAAATGTAGAAGATCTCATATCGGATTACATGGGTTGAGGCGTTGAATCATCGACGTGATTCACGACTGTCCAATCTCGAACCACCTCGCTGGCGCTTCTCCTAATTCAGAACAGCAATCCTGTCGAGATTTATCTACAAAATATTTGGCAACAAAACTGAAACGCGGAATTTTCGGCACCGGAGCCGATGGCGGATTGTTGCTGCATAGTGCGCGGCAGATCTAAACAGGCGCGCAGGTGGAACGCGTTGTCCGCAACGCGTTGGCAAGGCGGCTTGCCGCCTGACGTTCCTCAGTGTCTGCCGTCTCCCTTAAACTTCATCTTGCGCCTACGGCGATGACATCGTCTTCGGAGAAGCCGATCCACCCACGCAAATACCGAATACGTCATCCCAAACCCATGAGTTTATCCACAGATTCCCGCGGCCCCGATTTACGCAGATGAGGATTTGATTTCTGGAAATCTGTGGAATCTGCGCAATCTGTGGACGGTTTTCCGGCACACGCCCACACGGCTCAGTGAGCCGCAGCTACAACCGATCACTCATCACTTTTCACTGATCACTTGGGAAACAGCGCTTACGGGCGAGGCGGCGGAGTGGGACGACCCCTCGGCGTGGGCTGAGACCTCGGTGTGGGCGTGGGTCTGGGCGTAGCAGTAGGTGTAGATGTGGGAGTAGCGGTAGCGGTAGCCGTCGCTGTAGCAGTAGCAGTAGCTGTCGCTGTGGCAGTAGCCGTAGCCGTGGCTGTTGGGGTTGGACTAGCTGTAGGCGTCGGCGTCGGTGTACCTCCCCCCGATGGAGACACTTTTACGTAATAAACATCTTCTTCGTGTTGGCCCCGGTTTGGGTTGAAGTTAAACGTAGCGGCATACGCCACATTGCCGCCGGTACTGTCTGAGACGATGGTAATGTAATCACCTATCTTGCTCTGATTCGGATAGCCTTCGAAAGGATTAAATGGATTGCTTACCTGAACGTTGGGCGCCCAGGTCACGCCGCCGTCCGTGCTCCACGAATAAAATAGTTCGGAATCAGTGTTATTCGACGCGTTCCGCGTGTCGTACCAAACAGCGTCGAGGCGCCCATTCGGCGCTACGGAAAATGTGCCGAACCAGTGCCACTTGCTAGGATTAACGGGATCGTCGTTGATCTTTTGCGGCGCGCTGAAGGTCAATCCGTCGTTGGTGCTGCGCGCAAACATCACGTCGGTCGTGTTTCGCCCAGGCGGCACGACGCTGGCCAGCATGTAAATGTTATTGTTAGTCGGGCCGCCGGAGCGATCAATCGCGAGAAAGGCTTGTCCTGCGAGTCCGCCCGGATTTATTGCACCACCAAAAACTAGGCTGCCGCCGAGATTGACTGGGGTAACTTGGTCAAAAGTTGGTGTCTGGCCGCCAAACTGCGCATTGCTTGAGCGCACACAATTAAAGTCGCTGAACCCTTCGCCACCGATAAAGAGATTGCCATTGGTGTCCACGTCGAGCGTTCCTAAGTCAGTGCCGTCAGGAACAACGATCGGAGCCTGCCAGGTGACGCCGCCGTCGGTTGAACGCTGAAATTGAACGCCGCCACCGCTACAGTTAGCACCGTCGTCTGACTGGTATTGGAACCCATGCCCCGGGCCGTTGGTTTTATCTATGGTAAACCACTCCTTATCGCCTCCACCCGCGCCTCCCTCGGGTGGCAGCCGTGTCCAGGATTGACCACCATTTGTCGAGCGCCACATGTCATCACAAAACGTCTGTAGAAGGCTAAGGTAGAAAAAGGTTCCTGTTTCATCCGAGTCGGTTACCGGATCGCTGCGGAAAACATTATTTTCCAATACACCGGGGAACGTCCAGTGCACGCCGCCATCGGTGGTATAACCCCAGCCGCCCTGCCGGAAGTTGGAGTTAACGTCGTTAAATTGTCTCCAGGCGATTGTCATCTTGTTGCCGTCTGTTGGATCAACGGAAATTGCGCACTCGTTCGCGGCGTCTCCAATAATGTTGTTCCCATTTGCGTCGACGTTCACCTGGAAGCTCGTGAATGAGCCGTATGGCGAGATCATTCGCGGAGAAGTCTCTATTTTTCGAGGAGGCGCAGGCGGGTTATCGTATTTTTCCAGCGGCTCATTTCGGGGCACCCTGTGTGTGGGCGCCAGTCCCTGGCCAGAGGCGCTGGCAAGCGGGAGTAGCCAACTCAGACAAATTAACAGGCTTACGGTCGGAACGGCAGAAGATCTCATATCGGGTTACATGGGTTGAGTTGTTGAATCATCGACGTGATTCACGACTGTCCAATCTCGAACCACCTCGCTGGCGCTTCTCCTAATTCAGAACAGCAATCCTGTCGAGATGTATCTACGAAATATTTGGCAACAAAAATCGAAGATGCGTTGCAGATTTCTTAACCACGGATCGCACGGATGATGAGAATGACGAAGAGTAGAGGCCCGCGAATGACGCGAATGGACGCGAAATTCAATCAAGAGAAGATCATTCGCGCTAATTCGTGTGATTCGCGGGCAGATCTGTTTTTCTCTCTTATTCCCAGGTGGAACGCGTTGTCCCCAACGCGTTGGAGTAAAAATACGCGGCTCGGCCGCCTGATATCGTGCGCCTTCGGCGACTAATTCAGCATCGTCCCGCCGCGGCGGGCCGATCCACCCACACGGGGAACTCGCGAGGTTTTCTCGCGAGTTCCCAGTCACTAATCACTACTCACCAGTCAGCTTTCCGCTATGGGCGAGGCGGCGGTGTGGGGCGAGGTCTCGGGGTTGGAATAGACCTCGGTGTGGCAGTTGGTGTCGTCGTCGGTGTAGCCGTTGCCGTAGGTGTGGCCGTCGCTGTGGCCGTCGCTGTTGGCGTAGCTGTCGCTGTCGCAGTTGCTGTTGCCGTAGCTGTCGCTGTAGCTGTTGCCGTAGGTGTTGGCGACGCTGTCTGTCCGCATGCGGAAGCTGTAGCTGTTGCTGTTGGCGTAGGACTCGGCGACGGAGTTGGTGACGGCGTGCCTACAGCGGCGGCGATATCCACCCGGCCCCACCCATACACGTTGTTTGGCGGACCGGCTGTGCCGCACTGAGTGGAATCGATGTGAACAGCCGCGTTATCCAAGGCATCGCGGCTCGTGGTAATCTGGTGCCGCAGGCTTGGTAGCGCGCACCACAGCAGGGCCATGGCGCCCGAAATATGCGGAGTGGCCATGGACGTGCCGCTGGCAGTAGTATAACAACTATCGCAGGCGTTAGTAGCCGAGCGCGTGCCTGTCCCCGGAGCAGTGATGTCCGGCTTTATCCGGCCGCTTCCGTCGATCGTAACCGGGCCGCGGCTGCTAAAGGGAGCGATGGTATCGGTGCCGGTATTCAATGCGCCGATCGTATAAGAAGCCGCATAGATCCCCGCCGGATCTGTCACGGTGGAACAACCAGAGCCGGAGTTACCCGCTGCGACTACCATCATGATTCCAGCGGCAGCTTGAGCTTCAACGGCGGCTTGCAACGTGTCAGCCGAGCAACCTTCCGAAGGCGGACATAACCAGGAGTTGATAGTAATGTCCGGTGCCTTGGTCGGGTCGCCCTCGTTGGGCGTGCAATTGAGCGGATAAGGCGCCAGGAAGAACTCCATGCACTCGATGTACCTGGCCGGTGTGCCGTTGCCGACGTCCATGTTACGGCAACCGATCCATTTTGCGCCGGGCGCCATACCGATCTGGTTGCCAGCGCCATCGTCACCGATCGCCGTGCCGGTGGTGTGGGTTCCATGGAAAAAGTCATCACAAGGGAATGGCGAGTCATTACCGCAAGGGTTGCCGACGCTGTCGTGGATAGAGTCGTGCCAGTTGTAATTGTGATTGGCGTTTACTCCGTCCCAGCCGCGATAATGAGGCTTAAGCGCGTTATGCGTCCAGCGCTGACCGGTGTCGGCGCTCGCAATCACAATGTTCTGCCCGGTGAATCCCAGCGCCCATACCTGTGGCGCGTGCGTGTAAGTGATTCCTGGTTCGATCGTAGCTGGCGTCTGAGGTTGCGAAGGCACTTGAGTCACCGGGCCCGGTTGGGGGAGATCATTCTGGATACGCGGATTGCCTTCCACTCGCGCCACGTCTGGCCGAGCTGCCAATGTCTCTGCGATCTCGCGAGTACCGGTCACTAGAATTGCGTTAACGATGTGGAAGGAACGGTGCTCGATGGCGCGGTCGCGCAACCATTGCAGAATTGGTTCCTGGGTTGTCTGAGCCTTGTTCAACAAAGTGTCATATACGTAGCGCGCCTTCTCAGCCTTGGTCGGGAAACTGGCCGCGCCGCTCAGGTCGGCCTGGTCAGCGAGTACAACGAAAAATTCAGCTTGTTGGCCATTGGCTGTGTGTTCCGTCACCCACGGCGCAATCTTGCCAAGGTGGAACGCGTTGTCCCCAACGCGTTGACCCATCGCCTTCGGAGAAGTCGATCCACCTGCACGCGAGGAGGCGATGGCTCCTATGGCAGCTGCGGCAGCTGCCATAAGGAACAATGAACAAAAAATGCGCCGCCATCTCGACGGCGTAAACGTGGATGTGAGGTTTGGGTTTGTGATCATAGAGTTAACGGTGCGTTGATTTAGTTGGTAAAGAACGAAAACGCACCTCGAAGAAGATGCGCTTTAATGCCGGGGTTAATTTGCCTTTTTCGTTTAGTGTTGTCGTTGTTCGAACCCTGATTTGCTGCGGTGCAAGATTACCTTCTTGGAGCGGGATACCCTTTTAGTCAGATGCGTAAAAAAGTGTCAAGACTTTTTCTTAACGTTTTTTTGACCACGAATGGACACGAATCGACACGAATGGAGAGGTGAACCTGCCCGCGAATTACGCGAATAGACGCGAAAGAAAACTGACTTCTGACCTCTGCCTTCTGACCTCTAGATCCTTGAACCGCGGATCACACGGATGACACGGATTTCTCGGGGAGCTGTCGCCGCGGCGACCTGCGATTCGCGCCTTCGCCAATCGCTGTTTTCGGAGACGTCTGTTCTGTTTCGTCCGGCAGTCGCCGGACTTTGGGAGTGCGTACGCGTCCTCGCGTCGCTTTGGGGATGGTCACTTCAAATCGAAAGCGATACGGGGACGCATCGCACTCCCAAAGCACTGCGTGCAAAATCGATGTTGGGCGTTGGATGTTCGGCGTTCGGCGTTCTCGGCCGCTGTAACGCTTCCTTGGCCAGCCGCAGGTCGCCGCGGCGACGGAAGGCGGCAACGCCTTACCGCTTCACTCGCCCCGCGTCTCCTGATCAAGCACGGCGACCGCACGGTCGTACGTAGCCTTCGCGTCGTCGTGTGAATTGCCCACCGCGGTCAGCCCTGTTCTTCCCAGTTCGCCGAGCGCGCTCATCATGTGAAACACCACGCCCGTCTGGCGGGTTTGATCGAAGTGCAGGTTGTGCCGCACCACGATATCGAAAAGATCGTCGGGGGTCAGTGTGCGGTAACGCGGCGACTCGACATGGTCGCTGGCGACAAAGAACTTTTGCTGTCCATTCGGAGCAGTGAAGATCGCAGTTTCCGGATCGTATCTTCCGTCGGTAAGAAATTGTAGAGTCAAAAACGGGTGAGTAGTGCCGCCTTTTCTCAAATTAATTTCGATGGCATACGGCTCCCATTTTCCGTTCGAGCGTACTACCACAAAATCCAAAGCGAAACGCCCGAGGACTCCTTCTTTCGCTAGACGTTTGCCTATCTTGGCAGCCTCCCGGGTGATCAGGGCAGCGTAACCGGTGTCGGCAGGGAACACGCAGCCGAGGTACCTTTGCCCGGACGGCCCGCCCAGAAGCTGGTCATGCGTCGATAACAATTCGACTCCGCCCAATGGCGTGACGCGAAGCTGCACGCTGGGGCTCCTGAACTCTTCTCCCATGATTCGTTCTTCGACGACCCCCTTTCGTTCTTGCAGCAACTTCATGTAGGTGTCGTAGGTAACTCCCTCAAGCTCGAACTGCATCGCCCGGAGACGTTCCTCTAACATAGCTTTGTCCCTGCCGGGGTCAGTTGTAGCCGGGATCGGTGATCCCGGCCGGGTGGACACGTGTTTGTGGCCGGCATCACCGATGCCGGCTACAGGTGGAAGCCCATTTAGATCAACAATAGCATTACCCTCGCCCGAGACGCCTTCATTGAGCTTCACCAAGACCTGCTTGATCGTAGGTTTTTGCGCACGCATCTGCGCTATGGCCTCGATCAGTTCCTCTTTGCTCCCGAGATTCTCATGGCCCAAAGGATGCGGAACATCTTCTTCCGTGAAAATTTCCCGGCAGCCGCTCTTTGTGCCCAGCGGGAAAAACTTTGGATCGGCGCCGTACATGGGAATGCCGAGCCGCAGCGCCAGTTCTTTCTCTCGGTTAGTTGTGTTGAAAGGAATAAGGTGGGCGCGATCAGGATCCATTATCAAGGATCGGATGCGCTCGATCAGCCGCGGCCGCGCGAGAAGCTTATCGCTGAGCGGACGCACCGAACCGTCGAGAGGTGAAAGCAGGAAAAGCCGCCGCCGCGCATGACTAGAGATAACCCCGGGTAGAAGATCGAGGTAATAATCGATGATGCTGGGCAGAATCGTCTGCGAAGTCACATAGATCAGCCGTGCCCGAGGCTGGCGCAGCAGCAATAACAGGAACAGAAACCGTTCTTCGTACGCCTGCATCACTGCGCCCGAGCCGATCGCATCGATGGACATAGACGGCACGACCACGATCGTTTGCGGATCCTGGTTCAATCGTTCGATCGATTTCCACAAAGGAACCAGTTTCTTCTGCAACCGATCAAATTCGGATTGGGACACGGAAACCGGTTTCGATTCAGGCATAAGTCAAGACACGAATTACACGAATTATCACGAATCTGATACCATTTAAGTCGAAGGGGTTTGGCCAATTCGTGTGACTTCGTGAAATTCGTGTCTCATAGTCAATCTCATCGCCTTCGGCCGAACGAATATCCGCGATGAGTTCTCCCACCGCCGACCGCGCGCCTTCTGCTAGCCGCCGCCTCCGGTTCAAAAAGCGCGGTGTATAAGTAGGGAAAATTTTCCAGCTTCAGTCGCGGAATTTTCTGGCCGATAAAATGTTCGATAGCCTGCAAGGCCGACACCTCGTGGCCGCTCGTCAGCGTAAACGCGTCGCCGACATTTTGCGCCCGGCCGGTGCGGCCGATGCGGTGCACGTAATCTTCAGGATGCTCAGGCACATCATAGTTGATCACGTGACTCACGCCGGCAATGTCGAGCCCGCGCGATGCGATATCGGTCGCCACCATCACTTCGTATTTGCCGCTCTTGAATCCCTCCAGCGCTTCGATGCGTTCACGCTGCGTCCGATTCGAATGCAACACCGCCACTGCATGCTTTGCATGCTTCAGGAAATGCGCGACGCGATCGGCGTTTTGTTTCGTCCGGCAAAAAATCAATACGCTATCGAAATTTGTCCGCTCGAGCAAAGCCATGAGCAGATCGAACTTTTGTTCAGCGGCCACCGGATAGACGGCATGCGTGACTGTTTCCGCCGGCGAACGGCGAATACCAATTTCGATTAACTCTGGATCCCGCAACACCCATGCGGCCAGACGTTCGATCTCTGGCGGCAATGTGGCAGAAAAAAGAAGCGTCTGTCGATCTGTCGGGATTTTCTCAACGATTCGACGCACGTCCGGCAGAAAACCCATGTCCAGCATTCGGTCCACTTCATCGAGCACGAGAATTTTCACCGATCGGAAAGTCAGTGCGCGTTGTTCCAGCAGATCCAGTAGGCGTCCCGGTGTTGCGACGAGAATGTCCACGCCGCGCTTGAGTTCCTCGCGCTGTTTCCCATACCCGACGCCACCATGCACGAGCGCGACTCGCAAATCTGTGAAGCGCCCATAATCGCGAAAGGCCGTCTCCACTTGCGCTGCGAGCTCGCGCGTTGGCTCGAGCACCAGACAACGGAAGGCGCCGTGCTTTGCCAGCTGCGTCAGGATGGGCAGAGCAAACGCCGCGGTCTTGCCGGTGCCGGTCTGCGCGGTGCCGATCAAATCTTTTCCAGCAAGAACAATCGGAAACGCGCGCAGCTGGATCGGCGTTGGCTCGACAAATCCCATCGCCTGCGTCCCACGCACGACCTCAGGCGAAAGTCCGAAATTATTAAATGACACAGCTTCGCAATCTACCCAGAAAACCACGAATTAACACCCGCCTTCGTCTGCTTCGGCGTGGCAGGCGAATCAACACGAACCTAGAAAGAGACTGCGCGCTAATCACCCGCCTTCGCTAAAGCTTCGGCACGGCAGGCGCGAATTCACGCGAAAGATCGGCTTTGCCATTCTTACCTCTTCCATTTGCGTCAATTCGCGTCATTCGCGGGCAAAATCCGCTTCCTCTCATCTTCGCGTCCATTAGTGTCCATTCGTGGTTACTGGGGTCTCACCTCCAGAAAAATCCGAAGAACCATAAAAATGTTGACATGTATCGACCATGTCAGCTACGAGCGGCGGCTCCAAATCCACCCACATCCGATGCAAACCAAATCCACCCCTCAATCCGCACCTGCCCGCCGTAGCCTCTCGACCCGCCGTAGTCCCGCGCCTACGATGAATCACGCGGATTCCGCTAAGGTTCCGCCGAGGCAGGCGAGAATCTTCTTTACTTCTGCCGTGAGGGCATGAGAGAAATACCCTTACTCAATCTTTAGCCAGGCTTGCCGCAACCAGAGGATCCAGCACCATGTCAAAGACAACGCTTACCGGTTTGCTCCCGTTGTTCCTGCTCTTTGCCTCGCCCGAAGCGGCCTCGCCAAACGCTTTCGGGGCTACAAAGAAAAGCCCCGACAGCCAGGGCCAGAGCGGGACGTTTCAAAAGATGATCGTGGAAAATGGAACGGTCGCCATCGATCTCGATGTGGACCGGCTCAACGCCGACGGCTCACTAGTTGCAAGAGTAGAGCAACTGCGTTTCGATGTAGCGGCCAATTCCTTCTTCAGCATCCTCGTGTTTAACGATCTTCTGCGCGGCCCTGAGCAGGGGTCAATGGCGCTAGTCCCCCGATACTCGGCGGTCCTTCCCTCGACGTTAGGGGCTTCCATCAATCAGCTCGCTGTGGAAAAACTCCCTTCGGCCGAGCGGTTCGATCTTGCCGTGCGCGACGCAAAAACAGGGTTCACGTTTTTCAACATCGAAGGACATCAATACGATTACGATGCCAAAGGACGGTTACTCAGCATACAGGGTGGACGGCTTCTGATCTCGAAAGAGTTTGCCAACGCGCTCGGCCGGCCCTCAGATGCCAGTTCCGCGGTTGGAAAAATTTCCATTGGCGCAACGATGCGGCCTATCGAGATCACGCAACTGGTGAATGGCGAGGTTAAGTCGGTAATCATGCCCCCGTTGAACGGCGCAGCCGGCTCGGAAACGCCGGCGCTGGCTCCGGGGCCTGATGTCATCGTTGGAGATCTGCCAGAAATGGCGCAATACGGAAGTACCGGAAACTTCGTCGGGCTGGGAATTGGAACAACCTCTTG
>WNFO01005282.1_pt1 | contig 11265 bp, 15 predicted proteins | sample 5400251 | NCBI WGS metagenome assembly WNFO01 (sample SAMN13153354, study PRJNA577476) | soil metagenome | isolation source: 100 cm saprolite under Madrone tree | place: USA:California | collected 2016-06-14 | reverse complement strand
GGGCGCAGTGCCTGGCGCTGCTCGTCTGCTCACCGCGGCTTCTCGAGACGCGCTGCCATTCGATCGAGGACATGATGCTGGTCAACGCCCTCTGCCGTCTCGTCGAATTCGCGGACCGCCCCAGAGGCTAAAGGAGCCCGCATGCCCGTTACCTACAGGAAGAACGGCCACATCGGCATCGTCACGCTGAGCCGCCCCAAGGCCCGCAACGCCTGGGGCGCGGACTTCAACGAAGGCATCGCCCGCCGGTTTTTGGCGATGGAGGACGACGACAGGATCCACTGCGCCATCCTGACCGGCGACGAGGCGGGTGGGGCGTTTTCCGCCGGCGCCAACCTGAAGGACCCGAAGACGCACACGCTCGCCTCCGCGGCGGAGTTCATCAAGGGCCTCCCGAAGCGCCGGGATCGCGCCTTCGAGATCCTGGGGAATTTCCCGAAGCCGATCATCGGCGCCGTCAACGGCTATGCGGTCGGCATCGGCTGCATCGTGACCTTTTGCTGCGACGTGCTGGTCGCTTCGGAGAAGGCGGAGTGGCGCTTGCCCCAGGTGGCGCTTGGCATCCTGCCGGCCTACGGCGGCGCTGTCCGATTGGCGCGCTGGGTGGGGCGCGGCAACGCGATGCGCCTGGCCCTGGGCTTTCCGCTTCCCGCCCGGGAGGCGCATCGCATCGGGCTCGCCCAGTGGGTGGTGCCGCACGCCCGCCTCATGCCGAAGGCGCTCGAGGTGGCCGAGCACCTCGCCGCGCTGCCTCCGCTGGCCGCGCGCCTGACGAAGGAGTCACTGCTGCGGGGTATGGATATTCCCAATCTGTCCGACGCCGCGCTGGTCGATCTCTATCGCTTCGCCACGCTCGAGCAGACCGAAGACAAGTCCGAGGGCCACGCCGCGTGGCGCGAAAAGCGCACGCCCAAGTTCCGGGGGCGCTAGGCCTTCTCGCCCGCCGCGGCTTTGCCTCGGACCTTGACGCCGGCCCGCTTCTCGTAGAGGGCGATGACGCCGGCCATGTCGAGATTGCCGAAGCCCTCGGTGTGAGCGGCTTCATAGGCATCGCGCACGGCAGCCGTCACCGGCATCGACAGCCCGAGACCGGCTGCCATGCGCAGGCCGAGTCCCACGTCCTTGCGCGAGAGAGCGATTCCGAAATAGGGGGTGAAGTCGCCGGCGAGCACCTTGGGGAAGCGCTTCAGGAAATGATGCGAGCGCCCGCCGCTCGTGGACAGGATGTCGAAGAGCCGCTGCGGATCGAGGCCCGCCCGCACGCCGAGCACCATCGCCTCCGCCGCGATCGCGACGTTGCCCACGGACATGATGTTGTTGATGATCTTGATGACCTGTCCCGAGCCCAGCGCCCCTATGTGATGGATTTCGCCGCCGAGGACGGTCAGCACCGGCCGGCATCGCTCGAGCACTCCGGCGTCACCCCCGACGAGGAAGATCAGCTTCCCGTTCCCGGCTTCGTCGGGGCCGCCGCTGACTGGCGCGTCGAGGCAGTCGACGCCCCGGCTCGCCGCGGCTTTCGCCACCTCGCGCCAGCTATCCGGATCGGTGGTGCTCAGATCGATGAAGGCCATGCCGGCCCGCGACCCCGCGAGGGCGCCGTCCTCCCCCAGGTACGCGCGGCGCACCGTCGCCGGATCGGGCAGGCTCGACAGCACGAAGTCCGACGCCTCCGCCACGCGGGCCGGTGACGCAGCCAGCGCGACGCCGTCCGCCTTCGCGCGCTCCGCGCTCTTGGCAATCGGGTCATAGCCCGTCACGGCAAAACCGCTGCTCGCCAGCCGTCGAGCCATCGGCCCGCCCATGGTGCCCAGCCCCAAGATGCCGATCCTCGGTTTCCCTGTCATGGCGTCGCCCTCCCCGGCGGCTCACGTTATACTATCGGTTCTAGAAGGGCACCAGTGATTGCTATCCGGGGCGCCCGATGGCGCGGGAGGACAGGGATGATTCAGGCTCGCAAGCTCGGCCACGTGGTGTTGAAGGTGCGTGATGCGCAGAAGTCGAAGGAGTTTTACATGCGCGCCCTCGGTCTGAAGGTGGCCAACGACGCCCACGATCGTGGCGCGGTGTTCCTGAGCTTTGGCACGCAGCACCACGACCTCGCGCTGTTCCAGCTGGCCACCGGCGAGGCACCAGACGCCGAGCAGCCGGGGCTGCACCACACCGCGTGGCAGCTCGGGAGCTTCGAAGAGCTGCAGGCCGCCTATCGCGAGCTCGGCAAGCTCGGCATTCCCGTCGAGTCCGCCATCGAGCACAACGTGACCCGCAGCATCTACTTCCACGACCCCGACGGCAACCGCGTGGAGCTCTACTGCGACACGTTCGAGGATGGCGGCTTCGAGGCCATGCGGACGATGGGGCCCAAGCGGGACGTGATGGACATCGAGACCGGCGAGGTGCAGCGCCGCTGAGCCTGCCTCCGCCCGAGGCCTACGCGCGCGAGGACGAGTCTCCGGACGACCGCTTCTACAGCTTCCCCCGCAGAGTCGTCCACATCGACACCGGGGCCATCGCGGCTCTCGGCCGCCTGTACGCCGAGGTGCTCCCCGCCGGCGGGCGCCTGCTCGATCTGATGAGTAGCTGGCGTAGCCATCTCCCCGGAGACATGCGCGTCCGCGAAGTGGTGGGACTCGGACTGAACGCGGAAGAGATGGCCGACAACCCGCAGCTCACCCGCGCCATCGTGCACGACGTGAATGGCGACCCGCGGCTGCCCTTCGGCGACGAAGCCTTCGACGGCGCGATGTGCGCGGTCTCGATCCAGTACCTGACCGCTCCGCTGGTTGTCTTTCGAGAGGTCCGCCGGGTGCTGAGGCCGGGCGCGCCTTTCATCGTGTCCTTCTCCAATCGCTGCTTCCCCACCAAGGCGGTCGCCGTCTGGCTCGGCTCCACCGATCCGCAGCACGTGGCTCTCGTCCGCGCCTACTTCCAGGGCGCCGGCGGCTGGGTGGACGTGACAGAGGAAGACCGGTCGCCCGGCGATGACGGGGATCCGCTGTACGCGGTGTGGGCGCGCACTCGCTCGGTTTGACAACCAGGAACGCTATCGTTACGGTGCTCCCACCAACGTAGCTGACGCCCTGTGGAGGTGGCGAATGGCCATCGTGATGGATCACCTCATTGTCCCCGCCCATGATGCCGTTGCTTCGGCCAGGTCGTTGGCTGAGCTGCTGGGGGTGTCCTGGGAGGACGCCCGGGGCCACTTCACCCCCGTCTATGTGAACGAGACGCTGACGCTGGACTTCGCCCGCCGCGACCGGTTCGACAGCCACCACTACTGCTTCCGCGTAAGCGATGCCGAGTTCGATGCCATCTTCGCCCGCGTGACCGCATCCGGGACCACGTATCGCAGCCAACCCAATGGCCCGAACGACATGCGCATCAATACGCGATTGGGCGGGCGCAACATCTACTGGACAGACGCCAACACCCACATTTGGGAGATCCTCACCGTCAGCTACGCTCGACCCGATTCGTCCACCGCGGCCGCACCCTCACCTTCGTCCTGATGGAACTCGGGCTGATGGAATTCGGGCTGTTCTTCCTCATGCAGCGGGACGAGCGGTGGAGCGAGCAGGCTGTCTACGACTCCGGCCTCGAGCAGATGCTGGCCGCCGAGGCGCTCGGCTACCGGTCTGTCTGGATCGCCGAGCACCACTTCAACGACTACGGTCTCTGCCCGGCTCCGCCAGTCCTGGCATCGTTCGTCGCGGCCCGTACCACCACTTTGCGTCTCGGCATGGGCGTGAGCCTGCTGCCTCTGCATCACCCGGTGGACCTGGCCGAGGAGCTGGCCGTGCTGGACGTGGTGAGCGGCGGCCGGCTCGACGTGGGGATCGGCCGCGGCGGCACGCTGCAGGATTACCAGACCTTTCAGTCCGACCGCGATGACAGCCGGGCCCGGGTGGAGGAAGGGGTCGCACTCATGCGACAGTCCTGGAGCGGCGCGCCGTTCGACTTCCAGGGGCAATTCCACTCCGCCGCGGGGGTGCACGTGCGCCCGCGTCCGGTCCAGCGGCCGCATCCGCCGCTCTTCATCGCCGCCAACAGCGAGGACAGCGTGCTCTCGGCGGCCCGCCTGGGCCTGCCTACGCTGTCGTCATTCTTCGTGTCGCTGGACGAGCTCCAGCGGCGGCATCATCTCTATCGCGAGGTCGCGCGTGCTGCGGGACGAAGGGAAGAGGAAGTCGAGGATCTCCAGCGCCGCTCCTGGGGCATGCGGGTGGTGCATGTCGCGCCCGACCACGCCGAGGCGCTACGGGCGACCGAGGCTCCCTTCATGGGGTACCAGCGGAAAATGTCGGTCCTGCGCTCCGAGGCCACCGGCGGGACCGTGCCGAACTCGTTCGACCGCTCGCGCCTGCGCCTGCGCTCCTTCCGTGAGTATCTCGACGACGGGTGGGCGCTGATCGGCACGCCGGCCGAGGTCAGGGACGGCCTCCGGCAGTATCGCGACGTCACCGGTTATGAGCGCGTGCTCCTGGTCATGGCCCTGCCAGGGCTGGACACCAGCCTGGCGCTGCGGTCAATGCGGCTGTTCGCAGAGGAGGTGGCGCCGGCGATGGTCCCCGTCGCCGGGAGGAGGGGGAATCCATGAAGGCTTGGCGCCTGCTCTTCGGCGCGGTTCTCGCCCTGATCCTGCTCGCCGGCCTCGTGCCCGCGCCCGCGGCGGCGCAATCGCAGATGTCATGGGCCGTGCACGTCTCGCTCGCTCCGGTCTGGTTCGACCCGGGAGAGCACACCGGCATCATCACGCTGATGATGGTGCTGTATGCGCTGCACGACGCGATGCTCAAGCCAATGCCGGGCAATCCGATGGCCCCCTCGCTGGCAGAGTCCTGGACGGCGGCCAAGGACGGGCTGACCTACGAGTTCGTTCTCCGCAAGGGCGTCGTCTTCCACAACGGCGACCCTTTCACGGGGGAGGACGTGAAGTTCTCCTTCGAGCGTTATCGGGGCGCGGCCTCCAAGCTGCTCAAGGACAAGGTGGCGGCGGTCGAGATCGTCGACCCGTTCCGCGTCCGCTTCCGCTTGAAGGAGCCGTGGCCCGATTTCATGACCTTCTACGCCTCTCCCGCGACCGGAGCGGGCTGGATCGTGCCCAAGAAGTACGTCGAGAAGGTCGGCGACGACGGCTACATGAAGGCGCCCGTTGGCGCGGGGCCGTACAAGCTGACCGTGTTCAATCCTGGCGTTGAGCTGGTCATGACCGCGCACGACCGCTACTGGCGCAAGACCCCGGCGGTCAAACGGCTCGTGTTCAAGGTCGTGCCCGAGGAGATCACGAGGCTGGCTATGCTCAAGCGCGGCGAGGTGGACGTGGCCTACTCGCTCCGCGGCGCCCTCGGCGAGGAGGCGAGGCGCACGCCGGGACTCAAACTGATCGCCCCGGTCGGCAACGCCACCCAATGGCTCGACTTCGGGCCGCTCCAGTGGGATCCGAAATCGCCCTGGTCCGACAGGCGGGTCAGGCTGGCTGCCGCGCTGGCCTTCGACCGGCGCGCGATCAACGAGGCTGAGACGCTCGGATTTTCGAAACCAACAGGAAGCATTATCCCGTCGGCCTTCGAGTACGCCCTGGCAATTCCACCTTATCCGTACGATCCGGCCCAGGCGAAGAAGCTCCTGGCCGAGGCCGGGTACCCGAACGGGTTCGACGCCGGAGACTACGCATGCGACTCGTCGTATGCGAGCGTGGCCGAGGCGATCGCCAACTACCTGGCTGCGGTAGGGATCCGCACCAAGGTGCGTCCGATGGAGCGCGCCGCCTTCCTGGGCCAGTGGAAGGACAAGAAGATCCGATCCATCCTGCAGGCGGGCGCCGGCGGGCATGGCAACGCCGCGACCCGCATCCAGAACTATTTCGTAAAAGACGGGCTCTACTCCTGGGGCGGCTATCCGGATATGGACGACCTCTTCATCCAGCAGGCCCGGGAGCTCGACCCCAAGCGCCGCCAGACTCTCCTCCACGAGATCCAGCGCCTGGCGAAGGAAAGGGTGATGCAGGCGCCGCTCTGGGAGCTGGGTTTCCTGAACGCGGTAGGGCCGCGCGTGGACGAGTCCGGCCTGGGGCTTATCGCGCTGCATCCCTACTCGGCACCGTACGAGGACGTGCGGCTGAAGAAGTGACGGCGAAGCACCCCTTGACGCGCCGCCACTTAAGGGAGATTCTTCCCGCCTATCGAGTATTGCCGTGCTCTCGCGTCACCCCATAGGGAGGCTCCTTCATGATCTACGAGATCCGGACCTACACCCTCAAGACCCGTAGCCTGGCCGAGGTCGAAAAGCGCTACGGCGAGGCCTACGAGTACCGCAAGAAGTACTCGCCGCTCGCGGCCTTCTGGCACACGGAGGTCGGCCCCCTCAACGAGATCGTGCAGGTGTGGCCGTACACGGATCTCTCGGAGCGCACGCGCATCCGCGCCGAGGCCTCCAAGGATCCCAACTGGCCACCGAAGATCCGCGAGTTCGTCATCCATCAGCAGGTTGAGCTCGTGACCCCCTTCCCGTTCGTCCCCGAGATCACGCCCGGCACGGCAGGCCCGATCTTCGAGATGCGCTGCTACAGCCTGACGCCCGGCTCGCTGCCCGGCGTCATGAAGCGGTGGGAGAGCAAGATCGCCGAGCGGACCAAGCTGTCGCCGGTGGTGATGGCGGGGGGCGTAGAGTTCGGCCAGGCCAACCGGTTCATCCATATCTGGGCGTACAAGACCATGAATCAGAGGATGGAAGTCCGCGAGCAGGCCCGCAAGGCCGGCGTGTGGCCGCCGCCGGGCGGTGGGGACGAGCTGCTCGCCCAGGAAAACAAGCTCATGATGCCGTCGTCCTTCTCGCCGCTGCAGTAAGGACATGCGGTGAGCGACCCCCAGGAGCTGACACTGGAGGAGCTGCGGGAGCGCATTCGCGCGGCGGGCGTCACCATTGCGGAGAATCGGCTCGCGATGGTGCGGAAGCTGCTGGCGGATGCGCTCGCGCCGCTACGCGCGCTGGACTCGCGCGACATCAAGACGCTCGAGCCCGCGGTGCGATTCGCGCCGAGACGCGAGCTTGGCGATGAGTGACGAGATCGCCTACGCCACCATCGCCGAGCTTCGCGCGCGTTATCGGAAACGCGATCTCTCGCCCGTCGAGGTGACGCGGGCGGCCCTCGCCCGGACCGAGAAGCTCGACCCGGTCCTGCACGCCTTCGTCACCCTCACGGCCGACCGCGCGCTTGCCGACGCGCGGGCGGCGGAGGAAGCATTGCGCCACGGCGACGGGCGCCCGCTGCTGGGCATCCCGATCGCCCACAAGGACATCTACCTCACGCGGGGCATCCGGACGACGGGTGGATCCGCCCTGCTCGCGGACTGGATTCCGGAGGACGAGGCGACGTGCGTCGAGCGCTGGCGGGCGGCCGGCACCGTTCTCCTCGGCAAGCTCATCACCCACGAGTTCGCGTTCGGCATCCAGCAACCGGGGCACCTTTTCCCGGCCGCCCGCAATCCCTGGAACCTCGACCATGTTCCCGGCGGCTCCAGCAGCGGATCCGGCGCTGCCCTCGCGGCGGGACTCGTGGTGGGAGCGACAGGCTCGGACACCGGCGGGTCGATCCGCGGTCCGGCCGCCTTCTGCGGCATCGTCGGGCTCAAGCCGACCTACGGACGCGTGAGCCGCGCGGGAGTTCTGTCGCTGTCGTGGACCCTCGACCACGCCGGCCCGATGGCGCGCACGGTCGAGGACTGCGCGTATCTCTTGCAGGCGCTGGCCGGCCACGATGACGCCGATCCGGCCTCGAGCCGGGGCCCCGTCGAGGACTACGTGGCGTCGCTCGCCCGCGACATCCGAGGGGTGAGGATCGGCGTGCCGCGCGGGTACTTCTTCGAGGGCGTCGACCCCGAGGTCGAGCGCGCCTTCGAAGAGGCCCTCGACACCCTGCGACGGCTCGGCGCCAAGGTCCGTGACGTCCAGATCCCGAGCCTTCACGCCGCGCCCTCCTTTCTTCTCATCCTGATGGCCGAAGCCTTCGCCTATCACGAGCGCGATATCCGCGAACATCCGGAGCTCTACGGCGATGTCTTGCGCGAGCGAATTCTCGCCGGAGCGCTCGTCACCGCCGCGGAATACATGCAGGCGCAGCGCCTCCGGGCACAGATCTGCCGCGAGACCGCGGAGGTCCTGCGGGGCGTCGATGTGCTCGCAACGCCGACCGCGGTGAAGCCAGCCACGCCCTTCGCGCAGGCGCAGGATCCGGAGTTCGGCTTTCCGCGAAGCAACATGCCGCCCTTCAACCTGACGGGCTCGCCAACGCTCGCGCTGCCGTGCGGATTCTCGTCGTCCGGGCTCCCGCTGTCTCTCCAGCTCGCGGGCCGGTCGTTCGAGGAGGGGACGGTCTTGCGGATCGGCCACGCCTACGAGCAGGCGACGATGTGGCATACGCGTCGGCCGCCCCTCTGACGTCCGGCACTAGGCCATGTAGGCGCCGCCGTTGACGTGGATCAGCTCCCCGGTGATCCAGGCCGCGTCCGTCGTGGCGAGGAACACCGCGACCCGCGCGATCTCTTCGGGCTGCGCCATGCGTCCGAGAGGAATCTCCCGAGCCTTCACGGCGAGCTGCTCCTCCGTGTTGCCGTAGCGAGGCTGCTGCGTGTCGGTCATGCCCGGGGCAATGGCATTGACCCGGATCCGATGGGGCGCCAGGGCCAACGCCATCGCCCGCGTGAGACCGACCACGCCCGCCTTGCTCGCGGAGTAGTGCACCCCGCGCGGGTCGCCGCGGACCGCCGATGAGGCGATGTTCACGATGGCGCCCGGCCGGCCTGCGGCCACGAGCGCCCGCGCGACGGCCTGAGCGCAGAGGAAGCCGCCCTTCAGGTTGACGCTCAGCACGTGGTCCCACTCGCGCTCCGCCATCTCGAGAAAGTCCGAGCGGGGGAAGACGCCGGCGTTGTTGACGAGGACGTCGGGAGGGCCCAGCGCGCCGGCGACCGCGGCGACCATCGCGTCGACTTCGGCCGCCCGCACGACATCGGCCTTCACGACGAGCGTGCGCCGGCCGAGGCCTCGGACCTCGCCCGCCACGGACTCGGCCCCCGCGGGGTCGTCCAGGAAGTTGACGCCGACATCGGCGCCGTCGTGCGCGAGCGCGATGGCGATGGCGCGACCGATCCCTTGCTGGGCACCCGTGACGAGCGCGACCTTGCCTGAGAGCCGCATGGCTAATGATCCTACATCAGGCGGGACGGGAGCCGGATAGAAGGAGTGAGAATTGCATAACAGGGCTGCGGGTCACGTCAGAGACTTGAAGCTGGTCGCGGAAGGAGTTCCGATGCGACGGAAGAGGGTAAATTTTTCTGCCCAAAGGAGGAAGATCATGACGAAGCGACTGACCGCGTGGGGCATTGGCTTGACGATGCTCACCCTCACGGCAACGGGTTGTGGGACGGCGACCGGCGCCGCGGTGGGGGCGGGAGCGGGTGCGGCCGTGGGTGCCGGCACGGGATACGGCGCCGGCAAGGGCGCGCTCATCGGCACTGGAGTGGGTGCGGTCGCGGGGGCCATCTATGACATCTACAAAAAGTGAGGGACGAACGATGCGCACATGGCTGCAAGTGACGTCGGGGCTCGCGATCGGGCTCCTGCTCTGGTCGGGTGCAGCGCTGGCGCAGGTCAAGCCGGGCTGCGACGCCCAGGGCAAGGTGAAGGCCGCAGAGAAGATCGAGGGACAAGTTGTGAAAGTGGATACCGCCCAGGGCAAGGTGACCGTGCGTGAAGCCGACGGGACCGTGCATGAGTTTCAGGCTTCCGCTGAGACGCTGAAGGACCTCAAGCCCGGCGATCAGATCGGGGCCAAGCTCAGGGAAGCCCCGAAGTGCTAGAGAGGCGTCCGGCCTAACTTCGCCGGCACGTGACGGGACAGCGCGTCCTGACATCGAGTCAGGGCGCGCCGCCTCGTCCAGCCCGAGTAGAAACCGCCCGATGTATCCGCGAGCGGACATTGACGGAGCTTGCTCGTCGGCTTAGCCTGAATGGCATGGATACGACGCCGATCCCCACGAAGCGCTGGGCGCGCGTGGAATACGAGCGGCTCATCGACCTGGCAGTGTTCAAGCCGGGCGACCGCGTCGAGCTGGTGGGCGGCCAGCTGATTGTGCGGGAGCCGCAGGGAAGCCCGCATTCGGTTGCCATCCGGCTCGCCGAGGAGGCTTTGCGGTCCGCGTTCGGTCCCGGCTGGGAAGTGCGAGTACAGATGCCGGTGGCGCTCGACGACGAGTCTGAGCCTGAGCCCGACCTGGCCGTCTGTGCCGGAGGCCCGCGCGACTACCTGGCCGGCCATCCCGCCCGGCCCGTCCTCCTCGTCGAAGTAGCCGAGACCAGCTTTGCCTTCGACCGTGAGCACAAAGGCAGCGTCTACGCCCGCGCTCAACTGCCCGAATACTGGCTCGTGAACTTGATAGACCGCGTGCTCGAGGTGCACCGCGAGCCCGTTCTCTCCGCCGATGCGCCGTATGGCTGGCGCTTCGGCGCGCTCCTTCGCCTCGGGCCCACCGAGGCCGTCTCGCCGCGTGCGGCCTCGCACGCGCGCATAGCCATCGCGGATCTCCTGCCCTAGCACCCTGCGGCAGCGGCTCAGCGTCCTGCACCTCATCGATCCTCCGCGCATCCCTCACGTACAATGACGTCTCGCAGGTCAAAGTGATGGGGGTGCTGTCCGCCATGAGCCGCCGAACGGAGCGGGCCCGCCGGGCCGTCGACCTCGCGGAGACGCTCCTCCGCGAAGCGCGGGCCCAGGAGACACCGGACGAGATTGCTCAGGCGCGCCGCCTCGCCCGCATGATGGAGGACCCGCGCGGCAAGCAGCTCACGATCGCGCTCATCGATCAGGCCTTCCGGAGCCGCCGTCCCGCCCGCATCGCAGACCAGATCGGCTATCTGCTGGAGCGTTACGGCGCGCCGCAGTTCATGGAGTGGTGGGAGCGGGTTGGGCTCATGCTCGGCGGTGTCATGGCGCACTATCTCCCGAGCGTCGTCGTGCCACCCATCGTGGCCCGCCTCCGCCACGAGACCCAGTCGCTGATCCTGCCCGCCGAGGCGGAGGAGCTCCAGCGTTACGTGGCCGAGCGGCGTGGCGGTACTGGTGCCGAAGCGCCTGTCGGTAGAGAATGCGCAGCCGCTCCTTCACGCGCTCGACGGTGTGACGGAACGCCACCAGGTTGATCTGACTGAAGACCGAGGAGACCTTGACCGAGATGTACTCGACGTCCTCTCGCGCCAGGAGGGCCAGGT
>WNFO01005280.1_pt1 | contig 11266 bp, 15 predicted proteins | sample 5400251 | NCBI WGS metagenome assembly WNFO01 (sample SAMN13153354, study PRJNA577476) | soil metagenome | isolation source: 100 cm saprolite under Madrone tree | place: USA:California | collected 2016-06-14 | reverse complement strand
GTTCGCAACCAGATACGAGTGCTTAAACAACGTGAGAAGGCTAAGAGACGGAAGGCATTTGTTGCGCGCATTCCTTTGCTGCGCATCGGTCCGACCCGGATTGGCCTAAGACGCAACCCAGCTCCCACACGCTCACCCGTGATCGCTAACGCTTAGCAAAGCGGGCTCACCAGAACACCGGCCGCCGTTCAACCGATCCGGCAGGTGCTCGTCGATTTTGTATCCGGTGATTGCGCGTTATTGACGCTCGAAAACGTCTACTTCGGGTTTGCTCTCGCCGGAAAGGTTGATCGTGTCGCTCAGTGTCTTGCCGTCCGCCGAAAGCTCCCACCGATCAGTCTCGGTCGTCTTGCTTTGAGCTTGGAGGTAAGCTCCATGGTGTGAGCATCGATCGACTTGCCAGAGACGGTGGTACCTTTCGGCACTCGCGGCCCTTTGGGCGTGTCCTCTTTGCCATCGAGCTTGAACTCAGTTTTCTCCTGGAAAGTAAGGTTACTCATTGAATAGCCGTCCCCTTCCCAGCTCGCGATCTGGAGCATAGTCGGCGAGCCTATCTTTATTTCCGTACTTTCCCAGGTGCCGCCGGCAGTTCGCTTCAGCCTGGTTTCATCGTGGGAGCTAGAACCATCCGGGCGCGTCTCCGTGCTGACGTAAGTGGAGGTGGCCCCGTCGTCCGAGACGGTCCACATTGCATCGGAAAAGACTTTCCCGTCTCGCTTTTGCACCCACTTCCAAGCGTTCGGGCGCTCTGGGTGATCAACCAGGTGTTGCCATACTTGGTTACATGCTCCTTGCCCAGGGTGAGCGTTTCGGTGTCGTCACCGAAGGTGAACTTGTATTTGCCAGTCCCGCCTTGATCGACCTTATAGGTGAGGCCGTTAAGCTGGCTCTTGTCGGGATTAAACTTCTATTTGCCGAGGAACGAATCGTCCTGCGCGAGTACTAGGGGCGCAGCGCACAGGCTGAGCCCAGTGATAGCCACGAGAGTGGCGGTGATCAACTTCATGGGTCCTTTTTCTTTCTTGGGTTTGGGTTGAGGGAAAGCGCATCCAAAACCCGTGCCCCCTTTAAGGATGAACCACATCGAAGATTGCGCGCTTCGACACGCCCACTAAGCCCTGAGCGGGGGCGCACCCTATCCCCAGTCAATGAAAAAAGAGTAACCCAAGGCCCAACTCCGCGGCAGGGAAGAAGCCTCGAAGACAGCAAAGAGTCTGCCATCAGAAGTCGGAGATCAGAGGGCGGAGATCAGCCAGAGCGGAAACGAGAATCGTCGATCATGAATCGTTGAAGTGATGAAGGTTAAAGCCGGGATATTATCTGGAATCGAGCTGGTTCGAGTCTCGTTTCCAGAAAAAGAGCAAATAACACATCGCGAACCAAAACAACCAGATAGAAAGGTTAAAGGTGATCCGCGTGGTGAGCGCGAGCCAGGAGTCGTAAACAGAAAGAAAGCGTACGATCGGTCGTGACAGATGTTCGACCGGCAGAGCGTGCAACGTTTCAATCACGCCGACTTTTATATTCGCTTCTACCAACATTTCCCCCAGAAGCACCATCATTCCCACGGTGTAGGCGAAGAAGGTGAATATCTTGAGGGCGAGTTTCGCGCCATGCAGAAAGTAGTAGATCGCCACTACCATGCCGAAATTGATGGTGATCATTTGCGCAAACCACGTGACCTGGTGTTCCGTGGTCGAGCGGGCAAGATTTAGCAAGTCGAGTTCCGACACGGGGAGGCCTCGCGGTTATCAGCTATTCGTTAAATCGGTACCGAGGGTCGAGAATCGTCAATCGTGGAAGCGATGAAGCGATGAAGCGTGAATTCGGAGGGACGAGCTTCTGCTCGTCTGAGGACCTGCGGAAGCAGGTCCCTCCATAACGCTTAGTCGCCGATCCAGCTCAATCGCGTGCGACACTGGCGGTTCCGTGATCGTGCTGGTAGGCGCGCAAGGCATAGTGCGTCCGAGATCCCATTACTCCGTCGATTGGACCACGATAGTAACCGGCCCGAGATAATTGTCGCTGCAGACGGGCAACGCCTGATCGACTTCCGTTGGAGCGATCGCCAGAATAATAACTGCTGCGGTAGACGCCATTGCCGTAGTAGCTGTTACCGTAATAACCATTACCGTAGTAGCTGTTGCCGTAGTAGCCGTTGCCATATCCGTAGTATCCCGACCCATACCCATAATACCCGGAGCCATATCCGTAACCGTAGGGAGCATAGCCATAGCTGTAAGGGTAATATCCATAGCCATACGGATAGCCGAAGAAGGGAAAGCCAAAGCCGCCGACGAAAACGAAATCATTAAAGTGATCGTGGTCGTGGTGATGCCAATTGCCGCCCCAGTTGCCACCATTCCAATGGCCGCCGTTCCAATTTCCGCCATTCCAATGGCCGCCATTCGAGACGACTGTTCCGCCGCGAACGAAATGGCTTCCAGCCGGCGCGAAATTTCCGTGGTGTGTCCCGGCCATGGCGATCGACGTTGCCAGCATCACAACAATAAAGCAGACGAGGAATGATTTTGTATTCATAGGGCTTGCAAAGGGTTCACAAAATTAAATACCGTAAATTGATAAAAGTTGTGACATTTTAGGGCGCGGATGTCGAGATGATTTGCTAAAGCGATGAAGTGGTGCGCTCCGCCGCTATCAGTTATCGGGGAGGGGAAAGGGCTACAACGTGAATCGAGAAGCGATAAAGCGGTCATAAACCCTTCAGGTTTGAGAACTAGGACAAACGTCAGCGGAAGCTCGCGAATGCGAGGGCGCGATCGCTCCGAAGAGGACTGGCATAACACGCGAGGGCACATGTGTTCCCACCGGAGGGAATTGTTTTTTTTGACTTGGAACAAGTCGGCAAAAGTGCCAGCGGTGCCTGGAGAAGCAATTCTATGAAGAGATTACTTTCATTTGTCATCGCGATTGAAGTCTTAGGTCCGATCACAGCATGCCAAACGACGTCAACTGGTGCGAATACAGCGTCTCAGAAGGAAACGCTCCTCGTACAAGCAGGGTTCAAATGGAAGACGGTAACTACGCCCAAACAGCAGGAACGCGTAAGCGCATTGCCTGAAGGCAAGGTTTCAGCGGTTAAATTCAAGGGACGAACATATTACGTGTATCCCACCGCGACCAAAGACCGGATCCTGGTTGGCAACCAGGCGCAGTTCAACGCCTACAAACAGTCCCTTCAAGCGCAGCGTAATCAGTTGACTGGTCCCGTGTTCGAGGAGGAGACACACGGACCTCATCCGATCTAAGTCCAAGAGTTCGACGGGGTTTGGTCCGCTGGGAGAGTGAGCGAGGCAGAGCCTCGCAAGGCCAGAAGACAGTGGTCGGAGGACTGAGATCAGAGGTAGGAAATGACGAAGCACCCGCCTTCACTACGCAACGGGCGTGGCCGGCGAATGACGAACTCACGTTCGTGCTCGTGCTCATAATCGTAATCGAGTCTCAGGAAAAAGGGGAGAAGTTCGCCACGTTGAAGCGTTAGAGCTAGGATCGGGAATTGGGCAAGAGTTCCGCACGACGCAAAGCCTCGCAGTTGTTGGTTATCTGTTAATAGTTAACCGCAGGGTCTCGCGTTAGGCTCAACGGCAGGCCGCTTGCTTGATACATTCAGCGAGAAGCAGGAAAAGAGGCCGCGCCGGTTCAACTTTACGCGTCGGATCATTGAACGATTGCTCGAAATAAGTCAAAATTCTCCAGGACAAATGCGAAACGTCTTTAGCAAAATCTTTCTCATTCTGCTTGTTGGAGAGGTATCCTTCGGTTTGTCCGTCGCGCAAGCCGGGCCGCTTGATTTCTTTCGAAGGATTCGCGACTCCATCGCTCATCCACGCCATCATCAGCGAACGGTTACCAAGACTCAATCGAAGGGGGATAACGGCACCACCGTCAAACGAAACGACGTCAGGCCACCGGAACTAAAAGAACCGGAAGCAACGGAGACGCCGGAACCAGTGACTACTCGAATTGCGTCCAGTGTGCCCGCGCAACGGACGCGAACAGATCTCCCCTATGGAGTTCCGGTGCCAAACAAGCCTGGATTCGTGATTAGTCCTTATTCGCCCAACGCCGGTTATGTCGATATTCGCGGCTTCCCCACCGGAGCCGAAGTCAAAGATCCCTATACTGGCAAAGTCTTCATCACCCCCTGAAGAAGGAGCAGGGAGCGCGAAGCGAAGCTGCTTCCGATTTAGCTGGTGATTTCGCGAGGCAACTGAACATGGAACGGGAATAAAGAAAACAAGCGAGGCCATGACAAAGGCTTGCTGGCCTCGCTTTGTTCAAGTGGTTTAAAGGTCTCGTTTTGCTCTTGGTCGGAGTGGGTTTCCTTAAGCTGTTGCACCATGACGTCGAGACAGAGCTCCAAGCTTTAGTGGACACGCGCTGCGGGTTGATCCTGATAACCGTTATCTAGGCGCGCTTTTAGCGTTCGGTTACAGCGCCTTGTTTCTCGTGGAAGGCACCGGCTTGTTCTTTGAGAAGCGATGAGCCGAATATCTCACTATCGTTGCCACTGTTTCATTTATTCCGGTGGAAATCTATGAATTGCTCAAAGCTCCATCTCCCCTGAAGTGCGCTACGTTGGCGATCAATGTGGCAATCGCTATTTTCCTAATAGTAAAGGTGCGCGCGTCGAACGTTGAGGAGTTGCAGCGAAGCGATAAAGCGAGGCCAGCTTGATTACATAATACTAACTCTTCGGATCAGCGCGGGAATTTCCGATAGGCTGTCGAGCAAGTAATCGGCTTCTTTTTTGTAATCGCTGGGATTCACGAAGCGAGTGTCGGGGATGGCGGCGACCCGCATCTTCGCGGCTTTGGCGGCGGCGATGCCGGAAAGCGCATCTTCGATGACCAGGCAGGCGTCTGCAGCGATGCCGAGTTTTTCCGCCGCGCGTAGGTAGATGTCAGGATGCGGTTTGCCGTGTTCGACTTCCTCGCCGGTAACAACGACTTCGAGAAACGTCGTCAGTTCGTGTCGAGCGAGAAATGGGCGCGCCGACGCGCTGACCGAGCTTGTGGCGACGGCGAGGTGCAGGTTCATCTGCCGCAGCTCTTGCAGGACTAGTTTTGTCGAAGGGAAAACATCTATCTGGTTGGCAAAGAAATCGGCCGCGATCTCTCCCCGCCGTCGCATCATTTCGTTGGTCGGGACAGAGAGTCCAAACGTCTTTTTGTAGAACTCGACGGCGAGCCGGTAACTCACGCCCAGAACGTTTCGGTGGTATTCGCCGCGATAGGTAACGCCGTATTCGGCAAGCAACTTCGCGTCAATCTCGTTCCACCACGGCTCAGAGTCGGCGAGAACGCCGTCCAGATCGAAGATTACAGCGCGAAACGGTTGCGACATGATCAGGGGATTATAGCAAGGAGCGGAGAGCATGAGCAGCGAATCAAGAACTCATGCTCATGCTCGTAATCGTAATCGTAATCGTAATCGAGTTTAGAGCCCAGAGATCAGAGAGATTGATCAATGAGAAGCCCCAGGGCCGCTTACTTCGACGGTTTCGTTTGTGCGTTGGTCAGTACCATGCGTCGGCTTTGACCGACCGTCATAGCGCAGCGATCCATGGTCGACAGAAGTCTTGTCGAGTGATAGCGCTGATGGCAGCGGCATGGACGAGTTCGGTTATTCGCAGTCATTCTCTCCATCATTCTCGGCCTGAGCGTAACCCAGTTGCTCCAGGGTCTGAGCAACGTGATTAATGCGCGGGATTGCGTTCGCATCTACTGGCCGGCGATCGGATGGGCGTTGCTGCTTCTGGTCATCGATATCCAGGCCTGGTGGTCGATGTTTGGTTATCGTGGGCGACATACCTGGACTTTTCTTCAATTCGCGATTCTCCTGCTCGAGACCATCCTGCTTTATCTGCTCGCTGCCCTCGCTCTGCCGAACGCGTTCAGCGCAGAAATCGTCGATCTGCGAGTAAATTACTTCCGTCACGCCCGCTGGTTTTTCGGCTCGTTCCTGGCGGTGCTCCTGGTCAGTCTGGTGAAGAATGTCGTGATGAGCGGCTCCTTACAGGATCCTTTCGATCTGGCTTTTCATCTATTTTGGATCGCAGGAGCCACCATCGCAGCCGCAACACGGAGCGACCTGTTTCACAAAGTGTTCGTTTGCGTCGCCGGTGTTTCGTTCATCGTGTACATCGGTACACCCTTCGCCGAGCTCCATTGAGAGACGGTCTCTCCTCAGAGGAAGAGGTCAGAGATCAGCGGTCGGAGATCAGAGGACAAAGTGTGAAAAGATGAGAGAGCCGGGGGCCGACCTCTTTGAACGTCGCCTTCTCCGCGGAGGCAAAAATCAAGTCGTCCTTCTTGGGCGACTCTTCCTGGCTTTGCGCTACTACCATCAATCATTTTCGATCGGACTAGTTTCCACTGCGGCCTGAGCTTTTTGCACCATCGTTACCGCAGCCATCAGCACGAGTCCGGCAATGACCTGATGCCAACGTAAAGTGGCATGGAAGAATCCCCAGGTGATGCAAACCGCGGCGAGGGTTTGCATCATTTCGAAGTAACCGGCGGTGGACGCGCGAGTCAGCCGCAATCCTTCGAAGTAAATGAGAAGTGGGATGGCGCCGGAGATCGAGGCGAGGAGAAGAAGTGCGACGATGGCTGTGGTGATGTGCCCTTGCGCGGCTGGCGGCCAAAGGGAAACGCGATTCAGTTTTCCGTACATCAAAAGAATGAACGTCATGCAGATCAGTCCGACCACGATGCGCATACTGGCAGCGAGGCGCAATGGCATTCCGATCATCGCGCCGCGACCGGCCACAGTGGAAAGTCCCCAGAATAATGCGCAGACCAGCGCGTAACCGGTTCCCAGGTTCAATCCCGCTTTCTCGAATGATTCTCCGATGAGCGTGGGATGCTCCACTGACAAAAAGATTCCCGCCAGAATGGCGATGCCCGCGTAAAGGAAGAAGCGCGGGGTCAACCGATCGGCAAAGAGGAAGAACGCGCCGAGGGTGGAGATGAAGGGTTGAATGTTCAGGATCACATTGACGACGGTGGGATTCCCGTACTTCAACGCCAAAGTAAAAAAAACAGTGCCGACGGCCGAGCCGGCGAATCCGGAGAAAATGAGATAACCCCAGGTGCGGGCGTCGATTTTTGGCAAATCCGCGAGCCTTGAAAGCAAAAGTGGCAACAGCATCAGCAGAATGAGGATGTGTTCCCAAAATACGATCACCTGAGCATCGAAAAGTTGGTTGAGCGGGATGCGCCACGCACTTTCGGTCCCCCACAAGGCCGCGCCGAGCCCGACAAGCCACGGGCCGTAGTTTGTGCGGCGCGTTGCTGGGTTCTGCTTCACCGGCTCGTCTTATCCCTGGCGCAGCCGCGGGTCAATGTCGCGGCTGTGGCACGTTGAACGGTGGGAGAGTTGAAGAGATGACGCGGACGTCAGATCGACGAACTCAAGCTCGTGCTCCTGCTCGTAATCGAGTCAGAGATCAGCGGCCGGGCCGGCATCCATGCTCGGCGTTTGCTTAGTTCCTTCCTTCTTTCGCATCATCAGCATCATTGTCAGGATGGCGATCGCGATCGGCACTATCACATTCAACCGCAGCGTGCCGGTAAATGCCGCCACGAACGATTCGTAAAACGCCTGACGGACTTGTTCCACCTGGCTCGCGAGCAAGCCGCTGTCGATCTGCCTGATTCGTTCGGCTGCACCCGGCTGCTCCAAAAGTTTTTGTTGGGCAAATGACAACGGGGTTTCGGATAATCTGAAAACGAGTTGGCGGCGAAAGAGCGCGCTGTGCAGCGCACTGGCAGCGGAGACTCCTATCGCGCCTCCGGCAAACCGAAACATGTAGATCATTCCCGTAGCCTGGCCGGAGCGCTCTGCGGAAATCGCAGCCAGGCCAGCGGTGTTCAGCAAAGTAAATCCGGGACCGACGCCAGCGGCAATCAGCAGAAACGGAAGCACCATTCCAACATATCCGTAGGATGCAGGCATAAACGAAAGGATCGCCAGTCCCGAGGCCAGCAAGACGCAACTGATGATCAACAGAGTCGTTAATGAAAACCGACTTGTCAGGCGTCCGGACATGACTCCGGTTACGGCGAGGACGAGACTGAGCGGTGCCAGCGCGATCCCCGCTGTCAATGCATTGTAGCCGAGCCGTTCCTGCAAATAAACCGCGGTGATGAATAGGAATAGAAAGAATACGAACCCAAGAAGAAAGCTCGCGAGGCAGGAACAAAGAAAAGACGGTAGCCGAAGAAGTTTGCCGTCGAGAATGGCGTTGTCGGTGCGGCGTTCAACGAAGATCAAGATCACAAACAAGACCAACGAAAGAGCGATCAAGCCGAGCCCCACCACCTGATCCTTATCAGGACTTTGGGCGGCATTAAGGCCCAGGAGCAAACTCGTCAGCGCTGCCGCCAGAATGATCACACCGATGATGTCAATGCGATGTGAAGCGTTCTCAGCGTGTGACTCTTGAATTGATCGTATGGCAACGATCATTATCACGGCGACCAGTGGCAGGTTCATGAGAAATACCCATCGCCAGCTCACTTCGGCCGTAAGAAAACCACCCAGGAGCGGCCCCATCGATTGAGCTACGCCCGATACGCCTACCAAGGTCCCGAGAGCAAGCGCGCGCTGCTCCGCTCCATAAGCGTTGGAGATGATTGCCATGCCCGCGGGGACCATCAGTGCTCCAGCAGCACCCTGTAAGACCCGCCCGATTACGAGGACCGAAAGGGTGGACGCGATTCCACAGAGCAGCGATGCCACCGCAAATAGAATTGCGCCTGCAAGCAGACAACGGCGACGCCCAAAGACATCAGCGATACGGCCGGCCGCGACAATCAGCGCGGCGAACGCCAGCATGTAGCTGTTGAGTCCCCACTGCAGATCGCCCAAATCTGCGTGCAGATCCTTACCCAATGTAACCAGCGCTACGTTGACCGTCGTGATATCGGCGTTCAGGATCGCGAACACCACAGCGATCACGAGCAGAGCTAAGCGCGGGTTGGTTGGGTGCGAGAATGAAGAAGGCGTCACGAGCCTCGTAGTTATCGTTATCGGTTATTAGTTATCGGGAGGGGAGGGGTTACAGTGGTACACGCGAATCGTGAATCGAGGTCAGGCGTCAGATTCAGAGGCTAACGAGACAGTGCGCTGTTTAGCTCCGGAATTACGTTGTCGTATAGTTGAAGGATCGCAGGCTCCTGCTGGTTTACGTCAATGAGGTAGAGTTCCATGGCCGTGGCCATGCCTTTAACATTGTCGCCGGAAAGGCTGGCCGGGCTAAAGGCGGCGGCGAGGAAACTGTCTTCCAACTTCTCAAAGGCATTTTGCTTCGTGTAAACTTTGGAGATGTCGAAGGCCAAATCCGGATCAAGGTAGGACAAGGCTTGGGTGGCCAACGCCAGATCCCATGCGGTATGTTCGAAGATCACCGGGCGCATGCCTTCGAAGTGGACGCTCTTATTAAGGCGATCTTCGCTCGCCGGCTCTTTGCTCGCGAGAAATTCGCGCAGCTCGCGCGCGAAGGCTTCGTGATAAGCGCGGTTGCGTTGCATGGCCTGGCGGTTGGCTTGCATTTCGCTGGCGAAATTGCGCAGGGCGGCCCGAGCCTGCGCGCGATACTCGCGGTCTTCGTGCCAATTATTCGCCCACAAAGCGAGAAAGACGCCGACCGCTATCAGCGCGACTTCGAAGATCAGGTTAAAGAATGATCGATGTCCGCCACGGAAGCTCATTGGCGAGAGTATCGGAGCATGGAGCTAGAAGCAAAGAGCAGGACGTGCGACAGTGAATGCCGACGTTGGGCGCGCCTCTGGCAGAGCTGTGTGAAGACTGATTAGTGGCGACGCTCCGGCGGAGGCGGCGTTGGATCAGGTGCTTCTTTTCTTTGTGCCATTTCAAAATCCTGATCGGAATATGGAGCGTAGTCGAGATAAATTAAGCAAGGGGGCGGGAAGCAGAGAGCCTGGGAGCAGGGGAATGGAAATGACGAAGCGCGAATGACGAGCTCGTGCTTACAATCGGTTAGAGGACAGACGAGCTCGCAGCAGAGATTCGTCAGCGTTTTCCGCGGCGTCGCGATACGAACAAGATCATCAAAGTGCCCGCAAATGTAATAATAATGGCGATAACTATTCTCCGAACAAAGGTGCGGTGGGGAAGGGGAGCGCTTTTCTCAATGCGCGGAGCGGTCGCGATAGGCCAATGGCCCTCAATGCTGATGGGGGTGCCGAGATCGATCCAGTCATAGAACCACTTCGCCGGATTGGCGCCCGTTACCGGCAAGCGAATGCAACCGTGCGAGGAAGGACGTCGGGGGACCTTTCGGAATCCGTGGATAAAAATATTCTCGTGCACCTGCACACTCCACGGCATCGGTGCGTTGTGGTACAGCCGTGAGCGATGCATCCGCGATTTGATTGGCCCAGCCTGAAATTCTCCCGATGGCGTCTTTTTTCCCTCCCGTCCTGTGCTGATAGCGCTGTCGAGGACGAGTCGCGCTCCTTGATACGCACGCAGGCGCTGATTCGCCAGGTCCACTTCGACCCGTTTGTTGACAAACCAAATCGCAACTTTCGTAGGGTCGCTCGCGACAAGGGCGTGCATTCCATCATCGCTCCAAGTAATTGTCGCGCCCGCGCGTTGCAATTCATCGAGTGGGACTAGGAAGGTGCCGTTTGTGAGCTTTCGAAGATGTCCGGCATCGAGTAAATGGCCGTTGAGGGAAATTTGCCTGGAGGCTTGATCCGATTGCATTTCCCAGCGGAGAGCTAACGCAATTTCCTCAACCGGGATAAAGAGCTTGTGGGGATCGTCGGCGAAACTGATGCCGTCAAGCTTGTCGGACAGAATTGCCTCTAAACATGGAGCAGAGACTAACGCCAATAACAATACTCCGAGTCTCGCGAGCCAATACATCTAACGAGAACAAGATGATTGCACCCGGTTATTTTGCAAAATAGTAGTGAAGAAATCGCTACGACGGCAAACCGTTGCGCGCGATCAGCTCCATCTGTTCGCAAAAGCGATCCAGCTCGTCGAGCGTGGTATAGATGTTAGGCGTGATCCGAAGCCCCTGAAACTCCTCGTGAATAATGGGGGTTACGAAGATGTGATGTTTGTCGAACAGATATTTAGCAACGGCTTCTGGATTGGTTCCTTCGATCTGAACGTTGCCGATAGCGCACGATTGATTCGGGTCAAACGAAGTGTTGAAGCGAATCTTGGGCACATCCTTAAGCCGGTTCATCCAGTAGCGCGA
>WNFO01008567.1_pt1 | contig 11268 bp, 8 predicted proteins | sample 5400251 | NCBI WGS metagenome assembly WNFO01 (sample SAMN13153354, study PRJNA577476) | soil metagenome | isolation source: 100 cm saprolite under Madrone tree | place: USA:California | collected 2016-06-14 | reverse complement strand
CGCCCCATCGAGATTCGAAAGGCAGTCAGTCAGCTCGCGCAGGAACGCTTCGATGTCCGTGACCAGTCCAACGGTTTGAAACGTGCCGCGATCGGTCAACCTGTTCACCACATCGGCATTGATATCGACGCAAACTGTCTTCACGCTGGCCGGCAGCAAATTTTCCACAGCCATGGAATGCAGCATCGTTCCCATCATCAACGCGATCGACACGCCGCTGATTTTCTCGCGCATCGCCTTCTGGGCTTCGATCGCGTCGGTAATCACGTCCGGCAACGGTCCGTCATCGCGAATCGAACCCGCGAGCACGAACTCGACGCCGTGGCGGACGCAACTGCACATGATGCCGCGTTGCAACAGACCGGTCTCGACCGCGCGCGCGATGCCTCCGGCCTCGCGGATGGCGTTGATGGCGCGCATATGATTTTCATGACCTTGATCCGCGAGATCGGCGCGACCGAGATTGACGCCGAGGGACGTGCCGAAGAGCGCGTTCTCAATGTCATGCACAGCTAGCGCGTTGCCCGCGAATAAAAGATCGACATATCCCCACTGGATCAATCCTTCCAAATGTTCCGCTGCGCCGGTGTGCACCACCGCCGGTCCCGCCACTACGAGAATTTTTCCTTTGCCGTCGCGCGTGCGCTTGAATTCGCGCGCCATCTCCCGAATCATCGCGCTCTTCGGCTTTTCGACCGAAACGTTCGACATGAATTCGAAAACATCTGTGCGTGCAGTCGATCGCTGGATCGGCGCAACGCGAATGCCTTGATGGCCGGCGACGATCTTCATTCCCTTCCGCACTTCGTAAAATTTTACAGCGGTGGCGCGCCCCGCTTCGCGATCCACCGTGATTCCGCTATCCATGATCGCGGGATGCACTTCGATTTCTTTGCCATCGAGAGTGATGAAGGTTTGCTGGTTCGTCGTGACATAAAAATCGGCCGGAAAAACCCCGTCCGCCGGCGCGGGTGCGAGCTGCACGTCCACCTTTTCAGTGATTTCTGCGCCGTGTTGCCGGAGTCGCAGGACGAGCTCATCGAGCGTTTCGTGGGTTGGACCGGAAACCTCGATCCGAGCGTAACTTTGGTCGGCGCGCCTCTCGCCGATTTTGATCTCCCTGATTTTGAAATTTCCGCCGGCGCGAAGAATCTCATCGAGGACCTTCGGCAGAATCAGCGAATCGATAATGTGACCGCGCAGCTCAATCGTCTCCGAAAACATCCGCAAAATTTAGCCGGGGGAAGCCAGCGCGCCAGTCAAGCGAAGTAGGGACTCGAATCTGGAAGCCAGGAGACCAGAAAACTTAATTTTGACCGCGGATTACGCGGATTAACGCGGATTGATGGGACCGGCTCGAATCCTATCTGAGGATTTCTGCTTTTCTTTTATTGCTCTTTCTCTGTATCTGATCCGTGAAATCCGCGTAATCCGCGGTAATCTTGGTATCAGGAATTAGTCATCCGCATGGAGAAACCAGCCGCGCGCGGACCATCACCCCACCGTAAGACGGAGCGGGCGCTACGTTCCAAGTTGAATCGAAAAGACAAACCGCCCCCGCCTTTGCCGGAAAAATGGCTGCAAGAACCGGCAACGTGGCCCCGTCGCAAGAGCAAGCATTAATTGGAAATGCGCGAACATCTGCCTGCTCTTGCTGCGAAAATCTCTGCCGTGCTTTCGACTAGGCCGGAAGTTTTCATCACCCATCCGGCAGAGCTCAGAATCTTGCGGGCGATGTCTGAGGATGAACTTCGAAAGTTCGCCGCGGATCGCGGCTGGTGCATCGTGCGTCGTCTCGGTGGGCGGCAAATTTGATCCTTCAGCGCTGGAGCAGCTTCGCAAAATGCGGCCAAAAGATAACCAAGCCAATAACTGTCGCTGCGAGCGCGGTCAGTAATACCGCACCGGCTGCGACATCTTTGGCATCGCGAACAGTCGGATGAAACTCGGGCGAGGCTACATCCGCGAGGAACTCGAAGGCCGTATTTAGAGCTTCCGCTGTCCAAACTGTCGAGATGGCTAGAATGATCCAGCACCATTCTGCGCTGGATAACTCAAAAAAGAATCCTGCCGCAAGCACCGTTATAGTAGCCAGGACATGAATCCAGGCGTTGTGCTGGCAGCGGATCATGCGCAAGACACCCCTAATAGCGTGAGGAAAGCTGCGAAGCCGTCCAGTAAACTCGAATGGGCGTGTTGTTGAAATGTCCTTTGAACGGGTCATCTCTCCGTCGCCAGAAATCCCGTGAGCGGGCTGGTCGCCGCGGCCGCGGCTAATTTTTCCGCCAATCCAATTTCCCAAGCTTCGCGGCCGGCTTCGATCGCTTTGCGGAAAGCTTGCGCCATGCGCACGGGATCGGATGCGATGGCAATCGCCGTGTTCACCAAAACGGCATCGGCTCCCATTTCCATCGCTTCCGCCGCTTGACTCGGCGCGCCCAAGCCAGCATCGACAACCACCGGCACAGTTGCCTGCTCGATGATGATTTCGATCTGCGGGCGCGTTTCGATTCCGCGATTACTGCCAATCGGTGAACCGAGCGGCATCACCGTCGCGGTTCCGACATCTTGCAATCGTTTTGCCAGCACCGGATCAGCATTGATGTACGGCAGAACAGTGAATCCTTCCTTCACCAAAATCTCCGCGGCAGCCAAAGTTTCCACCGGGTCGGGGAGCAAGTAGCGCGGATCGGGATGAATCTCGAGTTTGATCCACGTCGGTAATCCCGCAGCCGCCGCGAGCCGCGCCAGTCGGACGGCTTCGGCGGCGTTGCGGGCGCCGCTCGTGTTCGGCAAAAGGAGAAAGCGTTTCGGATCGATGAAGTCGAGAATGTTCGCGAACGGATCGCCTTTGCCGGAAAGATCGGCGCGCCGCAGCGCAACAGTCACAAGCTCCGTGCCGCTGGCAATGAGCGCGTCGCGCATCAATTGATTCGACGCGAATTTTCCCGTGCCAACGAGTAGGCGCGAGGTGAATTCGCGATCGGCGATCTTTAACTTCGAGGGCTTATCCGACATTCGCTCTTACATTAGCAGAACGTTCTCGGAGCGCGAAGGAAGACAGTCCGTCCCCGCTGTCAAGGCGGACAGGCTAGGACTGCCTGTCTTCCAGCTGCGCGTCGCTTTTCGCTGTACGAATCGTGTTGCGTTCGGCAAATTGCCCATATGACGCAGTTCGATCTTCACCAGCAAGACTGTGTGGAAGGCATGGCGACTCTGCCGAGTGAACATATCGATCTTGTCGTCACGTCTCCACCGTACAATCTTGGCGTTCGTTACCAGAAATATTCCGACCGGCAAGATCGACAATCATATTTGGAATGGTGTGAAAAATGGGCCGCCGAAGTTCGCCGTGTTCTAAAACCGACCGGTTCGTTTCTTCTCAACATTGGTTCTGCGCCGTCGAATCCGATGTTGCCACACGAAATCGTGATTGCGTTGTGCAACGTCTTTGTTCTTCAAAACACAATCCACTGGATCAAGTCGATCAGCATCGAAGATCGATATGGTGATGTTCGATCGTATGGACATTTCAAGCCCATCAGCTCCCGGCGTTTCCTGAACGATTGCCACGAATACATTTTTCACTTCACGAAATCGGGCCGTGTCGAAATTGATCGGCTTGCCCTCGGAGTTCCGTATCAAGATAAGAGCAACATAGCGCGCTGGTCGCACACAGGGGGCAGCGATCTGCGGTGTCGCGGGAATACCTGGTTCATTCCTTACGAGACTATTCAGAGTCGCGCAAAAGAGCGGCCACATCCGGCGACGTTTCCAGTTCGATTAGCCGAGTGGTGCATCAAATTGCACGGCGTTTCGTGTGTCGAGACGATGCTCGATCCATTTCTCGGCATAGGGAATTCAGCGGTCGCCGCCCAGCGCTGTCGCGTGAAAAGATTTATCGGATTCGAAATCGACGAGACCTATCTCGCGGAAGCGAAGCGCCGCCTTGGGTAGCGCACACGTCCCGCGTGTTGGCGAAGATGTCCCGTCTTCGCGAACTTGTTTTCGCGTGATAAACTGAAGAAGCGATGATCGTAAAGAAAGTCCGTCCCGGCGAGGACGCCGCGACCAACACGCGAGACGCGTGCGCTACCCTGAATAGGTTGCTCATAGTTGGCCAGCTTGTCCTCTCGCTGAACGTCATCTCAACCTTAGCCGCGGAGGCAGCCGAAGCTTCTTTCAGGTTCGCTGGCGTTCCCTTTTCTCCAGGCTCAGCTGTCCGGGCTAATGTTCCTCTGAGTGCGGAGGAAAAATCATATTCCGGACAAGGCGGTAACCCCGTGCCGCAGAGCGCAGTCGCCGTGCTGGCCACGCCTGCAAATTTTGATCCGAGAAAAAGCTGGCCCGTTTTGGTAACCTGTTCCACGAGCGATTTCAAACGTCAGAATCGAGATGATCTCATCGATTTTTATCGGAGGGTCGGACTCGCTGAAGGCTGGGTGCTGCTGGCGGGGGACGGCCCGCAACATGCGCGGAACGACACGGCAGCATGGCGTGCGGCCATGACACTCGCTGCCATCGACGCGCTCCATCACAGCTTCGCCGGGTCGGAGAAGTGGCCGATGGCTTGTGCCGGCTTCTCCGGAGGAGCGAAAGGCGCCGGCTCCATCGCGCCTCTGCTTGCGAGAAGCGGTTGTCGCATCACCGGAATTTACCTGACCGGCGTGAATGAGGATTACCTGAGCGGAGGGTATGCGAGATCCCAGCCCGGCACGAATTTTCTCAGTACGCCAATTTACGTTAGCGCTGGGCACGATGATAGAATCGCGAGGTTAGAGCAGCAATACGACGTCGTAGGTTCAATCAAACGAACGGGTTTCCAGCGAATTCGAATCGGAACTTTCCGTGGCGGCCATGAAGTCAATGACGCGCAAACTTCCATTGCTCTGCGCTGGTTTCGCGCATTGCAGAAGTAGAAGCTCTCACAGAAGCTGGCCGTCTTTCTTCGTAGCGCTGGATGGCTGCTGAAATTTGTCGAGCGACTTTACTAAATTTCCTGGAAGCGGCCGAACGCGATCAAAAATGCGCGCTGCTAGCGGTTTGGCCGTCGTATAACCAGTGGCGAACATTTCGAGACGCGCATCGAGATTGTCGATGTAATGCAGCGCCATCGCTTCGGGCGTTTTCGGGCTGACCGGAGAACCGAATTCCGGCTCGCCGTGATGCGCGCCGATCAAGTGGAGCAGATGCAGCCGGACGTCTTCAGACGGCGGCGCGAGGCCTTTCCATGTGTCCGCGTTTTCAGCCGAAATTTTTCGCCAGAGCGAGTTGACCAGCTCGAGGCCAATGGAGATATGACCCATCAGTTCGCCGCGTTCGTCGTAACCCATCACGAATCCGTTTTCGGGCAATTGATTTTCCCAAAGCTTTCCGCAGTCGTGAAACAAAATCCCGCCGAGCAAAAGATCGACATTCAACTGCGGATAGAATGGCGCAATTTCCAGCGCGATACGCATCATTTGCGCGGTGTGTTCGACGAGGCCGCCGCGCCGCGCGTGATGATAATTGCGCGCCGCAGCCGTACGCCGGAAACGATCGCCCCATTCGCTCAGAAATGCTTCGCAGAGGGCGCGCAGGCGAGGATCGACAATCGATTTCGCCGTTTGCGTGATGAAATCCGAATCCGCTTTCTGTTTCGCCCGTAAATCCGCCGGACCTTGCAGCAACTCATTCCTTTCCTGCTCGATCAGCGGTCGCACCGTCCATTTGCGCGCTTCGAGGCCGTATTGCGAATGCGAATGAAACTCGCCCGTCAGCTCGATGAAATCTTCCGCCTGGAGCGAGCTGCAAGCCTTGTAGGCGGGATGATCGCTCCAAACACGCAGCGTCATTCGATTGCACGCGTCGGCCAAACTCAACTCGCAATAGGGTTGTTGTTCGCGAGTCAGCTTCGGCGTCGCAGTTTCCACCTGAACATGCACGCGCGCGGTCACCGGGTCGCTTTGCGCGCCCCGGCGGATTTCGTTGAGCGTCATCAAGTTCATGTCGATCTTATCACGACGCCACCGCAGATCACCAAGGCGCGGGAATTATTTCGCTGCTTCAATCACACCGCACGCGATTCGCGCGCCGGAATTACCGGAAGGATCGGTTTTCAAATCATCTTCCTTTTCATGAACGATGATCGATTTTCCGATGATCGATTCCGCGCCGCTGAATTTGAGCTTTCCCTTCCAATCAAAATGCCCTTTGCCGGAAGCGTCGGCTTCCATGTTCCCGAAATCGCCGACGTGGCGTTCGGCCGTGTGCGGCCCGCCGTGGTGTTCATGCATCGGATTAAAATGCCCGCCAGCTGACATCGCATCCGGCGCCGAGCAATCGCCCTTTTCGTGAATGTGGAAACCATGTTTGCCCGGCTTGAGGTTTTGAACATCAGCAACCACTTGCACTTCGTCGCCGCTTTTTGCAAACGTCACCGTGCCAGTGACCTGACTCCCTGATTTTGGCTCCAAAGTCGCGGTCGCCTTCGTGACATCCTGCGCGTGCGCGAAGACAGCGAAAGCGGACAACACGCCTAGAGATATAATTATTGTTTTCATGCCGGAACGGTACGGCGCTTCCGGACAAAATAAAACTATCAATCGACAAGCCGCTGATTCATGTCGCCGTAGGCATCGACCCGGCGATCGCGCAAAAACGGCCAGTGCGTCCGATGCCGATCTACGTCTTGCCAATCGACATCGGCGAGCACGATCTCTTCACGATCAACTGAACCTTTCGCGATGATCTCGCCGCTCGGGGCGCAGATGAAGCTTTGTCCCCAGAACTCGATTCCATCGCCACCGACGGGTTGCTCGTGACCAACGCGATTCGCTGCGGCGACGTAGCAGCCGTTGGCGATCGCATGGCTGCGTTGAATCGTTTCCCAGGCGGAATGTTGCGCGGCGCCGAATTCTTTTTTCTCTGTCGGATGCCAGCCGATCGCCGTCGGATAAAAAATAATTTCCGCGCCGCGCAACGCCGTTAGCCGCGCCGCTTCCGGATACCACTGGTCCCAGCAAACGCAGACGCCGATTTTTCCGTGCGCGGTTTCCCACGCCTGAAAGCCAAGATCGCCCGGGGTGAAATAAAACTTCTCGTGATACAGCGGATCATCGGGAATGTGCATCTTGCGGTATTTGCCAAGAAATTTTCCGTCGGCATCGATAATGGCGGCGGTGTTGTGATAAACGCCGGCGCGTCGTTTCTCGAAAAGTGATGCGATGATGACAATGCCAAGCTCGCGCGCGAGCTCACCAAGCGCGATTGTCGATCCACCGGGCACTTCTTCAGCCAGCTTGAAGTTTCCGTGGTCTTCGCTCTGGCAGAAATATTGCGACTGAAAAAGTTCCGGCAAGCAAACGACCTGCGTGCCTTGCTTCGTCGCGTCGCGGATGAAATCTATTGCGCGCGCAAAATTCTTCTCCGGCTCCGCGCTGCATTTCATTTGAATCAACGCGACTCGCGTCTTGCTCGGTTTCATCGGTGGATCGTGCGCTCCGCGCGCGATGTTAGTTATATCATCGCGAAGCGATCAAAAATAATGGTCTTACGACTTGGGTTAGCATCGCGCGGCGGAGCGCACGATCCACCTATTTCACCGAATCTGCCGAGACGATGTCGATCTTGTTGATCACGACGCGCTTTGTTGGTTTGCTATTTTCGCCGTTGGCAGACGTCACCGGGGCGTTACCGATTTTTTCGAGCACATCGTCGCCTTTGATCAATTTGCCGAATGTCGTGTATTGATGATCCAGCCGGGGCACGGGCGCGAGACAGATGAAAAATTGCGAGCCGGCGGAATCGGGGTCCATTTCGCGCGCCATCGAGATGACGCCACGCGCGTGCGGGTGGTCGTTAAATTCGGCCTTGATTTTGTAACCGGGGCCGCCGGTACCGTAACTACTCTCTTTCTTTGGATCTTTTGACAGCGGATCGCCTCCCTGGATCATGAATCCTTTGACGATGCGATGGAAAATCGTGCCGTCGTAAAATCCGGAGCGCGCGAGTTTTTTGAAATTCTCGATCGTGTTCGGTGCCGCGTCGGTCCAGAACTGCACGACCATTTCGCCTTCGCTCGTTTTGATTACCGCTACTTCGTTGGTTTTTGAATCCATAGGTTTCTTTTCCTCGCTGCGAACTTCCTTTACTCCGAAGGCCAAACCCAAGAGACAGCAAAACAACGTGAGTTTCATATTTCGATCTTAACGTTTAACGTTCAATGTCCAACGTTCAACATCGAATGCAGAACGGCCGCGGTGCGCGCCTCTCTTTCATTGAACGTTTAGCATTGAACCTTGAGCGTTGGACGTTCGCTTTGATTTATCGGCATGATATTCCTGCAGACTGCGCACCTGCACCTTGCTTTTCTGGAGTGAGCGAATTCCGTTCGCGCTCGCTTGGGCGGCGCGCACCGTGGTCATGATCGGAATTTTCGCGGCGAGCGCGGCGTTGCGAATCTCGACTTCGTGTTCGCGTGGAATTTTTCCGCTGGGCGTGTTGATGATGAAATTGATGTCGCCGTTCTTGATCCGGTCGAGAACGTTGGGCCGTCCTTCGTGGAGTTTGAAAACTTTTGTAACTTTGATTTTGGCCTTCGCCAGCGCCTCCGCCGTTCCGCTCGTCGAAATAATTCCGAATCCGAGTTTCACAAACTCGCGCGCGACCGGGATGACAGCCTCTTTGTCGCTATTCTTGACGCTGACGAAGACATTTCCTTTCTTCGGCAACGGCGGCGGCGCCGCCATTTGCGATTTGGCGTAAGCGAGGCCCAGATCGGCATCCATTCCCATCACTTCGCCGGTCGATTTCATTTCCGGTCCCAGCGAAATGTCGGTGCCCTGATACCGCAGAAACGGGAAAACGGCCTCTTTCACCGAAAAATGTTTCGGCACGATTTCTTTCGTAAATCCGAGTTCGCGCAAAGTTTTGCCGGTCATGACTTTGGCGGCGAGTTTGGCCAGCGGGACACCGATCGCCTTGCTCACAAATGGCACCGTGCGCGAGGCGCGCGGATTTACCTCGAGCACATAAACGTCTTCGCCCTTCACGGCGAACTGCACGTTCATTAAACCGCGTACGTTTAACTCGCGCGCCATCGCTTTGGTCGCTGAGGAAATTTCGTCGAGAATTTTCTTCGACAACGAAAATGTCGGAATGACGCAGGCGCTGTCGCCGCTGTGAATCCCGGCCTCTTCGATGTGTTCCATGACCGCGCCGATCACCGTGATCTCGCCGTCAGAAATGCAATCGACATCCACTTCGATTGCGTCTTCAAGAAAGCGATCGACCAGCACCGGGCGATCGGGCGTTACTTCGATCGCTCTTGCCATGTAACGCCGCAAATCCTTTTCGTTGTAAACGAGCTCCATGGCGCGACCACCCAGCACGAAGCTCGGCCTAACGAGCACCGGATAGCCGATTTTTTTTGCAATCGTGACTGCTTCGTTCGTGCTTACGGCCGACCCGCTCGGGGTTTGACGCAGCCCGAGCCTGTTGATCATGGTCGAAAACAATTGTCGATCTTCAGCGGTTTCGATGCTCTCCGATTGTGTGCCGAGAATCGGGACGCCGGCCGCTTTCAATCCATCGGCGAGATTGAGCGGTGTTTGTCCGCCGAACTGAACAATGACGCCGTCCGGCTTTTCTTGATCGTAAATATTGAGCACATCCTCGAGTGTGAGCGGCTCGAAATAAAGTTTGTCGCTCGTGTCGTAATCGGTCGAAACCGTTTCCGGGTTCGAGTTCACCATGATCGTTTCGAAGCCGAGCTCGCGCAGCGCGAAGGCCGCGTGCACGCAGCAATAATCGAACTCGATCCCCTGACCGATGCGGTTCGGCCCGCCGCCCAGGATCATGATCTTGCGTTTGCCGCTCTCGCGACGCTCGTTCTCGTCGCCGTAGGTCGAATAATAGTACGGCGTGTAGGCTTCGAATTCCGCCGCACAGGTATCGACGAGGCGATAAGTCGGAACAACATCACAGCTGGTGCGAAGCACGCGAATTCCTTCCAGGCCCCACTTCAAACTCTCCGCTGCGTCTGCCGATGAATCTCCATGAGCCGTCGCTAATATCTGAACGTCGGAAAATCCGAGGCGCTTCAGTTCGCGGAAGCGTTTCGCGGGAAAATCCGGATCCTTCGGATGAACAGGATCGTCGCCACCCGGCGTGGAAAGCCAGTATTGGAACGCTTCGTCGGATCGAAGCTTTTTAGCTTCGTTCACAATCTCTTGCAGTTGCCGTAGAAACCAGCGGTCGATCTTTGTTAGCTCGAAGACTTCATCGATCGACATCCCGTCGTGGAATGCTTGCGCGAGATAGAAAACTCGCTGGGCGTTCGGAATCGAAAGTTTTAATCGCAGCGTTTCGGGATCGACATGTTTGTCCATGCCGTCGCCGCAAAGGCCGAAACGTTTGATCTCTAAGCTGCGCAACGCTTTCTGCAGCGCTTCCTTGAATGTGCGGCCGATCGCCATGGCTTCGCCGACGCTTTTCATTTGCGTCGTCAATGTCGGATCGGCCTGCGGAAATTTCTCGAAAGTGAACCGCGGCACTTTGACCACGCAGTAATCGATTGTCGGTTCGAAACAGGCCGGCGTTTCGCGGGTGATGTCGTTTTTGATTTCATCGAGCGTGTAACCGACCGCGAGTTTGGCCGCGATTTTTGCGATCGGGAATCCGGTTGCCTTCGACGCGAGCGCGCTCGAACGCGAAACGCGCGGATTCATTTCGATGACGACCATTCGTCCGTTGTCCGGATGCACAGCGAATTGAATGTTCGAGCCGCCGGTCTCGACCCCGATCTCGCGAATGACCGCGAAAGCGGCGTCGCGCATCATTTGATATTCACTTCCATCTCGAATTCCTTCCAGCCGACGAGGGATTCGTCGATCAGCACTTCGTTGACTGGCGATAAATCGAGACCACGTGCGGCGATCGCGTCCAGCTCTTCGCGGTTGTATGCGATGCCGCCGCCCATTCCGCCCAGGGTGAAGGCCGGCCGAATGATGAGCGGAAACGTTCCGATCTCGTCGGCCACGCGGTTTGCATCGACCAGCGAACGCGCGACGCCGGAGCGCGGCACCTCGAGGCCGATCCGCAACATCGCTTCCTTGAACAATTGCCGATCTTCGCCTTTGGCAATGGCTTGCGCGTTGGCGCCGATCAATTTCACGTCGTGTCGCGCAAGTGCGCCATTACGATAAAGTTCCATTGCGGCGTTGAGCGCGGTTTGGCCTCCCATCGTGGGCAAAATCACATCCGGTTTTTCGCGCTCGATGATTGCCT
>WNFO01005277.1_pt1 | contig 11271 bp, 11 predicted proteins | sample 5400251 | NCBI WGS metagenome assembly WNFO01 (sample SAMN13153354, study PRJNA577476) | soil metagenome | isolation source: 100 cm saprolite under Madrone tree | place: USA:California | collected 2016-06-14 | reverse complement strand
CAACTCTACCTCACGAGACTCTCACTTGATGCAGTGGCTACTTTGCACAGCACCACGTAGACACGCTCATTCCGACGATGAACCCCGTCCAATTCCTCGCACACAAGTTTCCAGGAAAGACGGAGCAAGAATATCGTCAGCATTTGGGCAACTTCCAAATCAGCGGCTTGAAAGGGTTACAGCCTATCGGCACCTTGAGTGGAGGCCAAAAGTCGCGCGTCGCGTTCTCGGTGCTGTCGTTGCAGCGGCCGCACATTCTACTACTTGATGAGGTATGGGTTGCTATTTTTTTTCCTTTCGGGGTTGCGTAAGACCTTTTTTCTGACGTGTCTGAGAATAGCCTACGAATCACTTGGATTTGGAAGGTCTTGATGGTCTGATGTTAGCGTTGGGTACGTGGAATGGCGGTGTTATCGTCATCTCGCACGACGAGCGCTTTATTACGTCAGTGGCAAAAGAGGTGCGTGGGCGTTGTTGTCCCCTCTCATCGCCACTGATGCGATCAATGTCAATACAGCTCTGGGTGTGCGGAGATGGTACAATCACAAAGTTCAAAGGCGATGTTGAGGCCTATAAGGTCTGTGGTTGCAAACGCTGCGAGATACGCTCACTAACTCTCTATATTTCTTGCAGAGCTTGATTGTTAGCAATATAAAGGCTAAGCCATGATTTCATTATAAACTTCTGCATTCACATGTATTCTGAGAGTCACCCCAGACGATTGTAAAGTCTCGAGCTAAGAATGGTGATATATCACGGCTCATTTAGAAGAATTATCAACGAAACAATCAGTCATTCTCATCATCATCCGACAGTCCAACATACACTACCCGTGCCGAGGATGATTTTGCTTTCGCTCACCAATCTGTGAGGTATTCGCGTGCTGGAAGCAACGCTTCGCAATTGAGACTCACCTCACGGAGTCTTTCCTTGTTCGAATTCTGCTACTAGGTGGACGGTTTGTCAACTGTACGACCTATTAAGATCGCGCGGTTCCAATACCCCCAAAATGTGGAGCGTAAGCAATTCACTGGCACAGACAGGTATGGCGATGAGTGTGGAAGTCGGCTTCCTGGGCTGGGGCGCGATTGACAGGAACGGAATTCGAAGTGTAGCGCGGATCGATCGCGCGGGTGAGTTCGAAAGGAGAGAGATAGAAAGGGGGGAGAAATCAGCTTTCAACAGAGAGGCTAGACGTATTTTCGGCTTGTTCGCTCGCACTAACGTCTGGCACCCTCGGGCTGAAGAGGCTGAGAGAAAGGGCATGGCGGCACACACAGAAAGAGGGGGTCAAAACGCGGTCCAAAAGGGAACTCTCTTGAAGGGTATCCGGTAGCGATTATATACATGTCACTACCTAGGGTCACAGCATATGACAGTGATGATGTACTAAGTCAGAATAGGTAACAAGGAAAAGGACTGAAAAGGGATGGTACTGTATCCAAGACCGAAGCACCCGAGGCAGTCTGTACGAGCGCAGCCACGCTGCCCACCTTACAGAAGTGAAATGCTTCGAGCCTGGATTCGGGCGAAATGTACCCAGATCGAGGAATACCCGAAAGGGGTGGGATCGACAAGGCCTCTTTGCAGACAGAAGCAGATCCGGTGATGCTAGGAATGGAATGCGCGTGGGGCCGATCCACCCTTCTTGGTATCGGGAAAGACTGGTAACTGGTTCTTTCATGTGCCATCAAGGTGTTTCGGCGCTGGAAATGGCTCCTGTATCACGGACACGACCGTTCGCAATGAAATGAAAACTCTTATAATTGTCGAGTCTGATTTCGCATAGGCGATCACGCTGCTCATGTGCGACAATGATGTTGTCCACTCCACGTCACCGCAGTCGTCCAAGTAGTCCGAAACGGCACGTTCAAGTGACCTGACGATGCAAATACGAGATGTCGCCACCTCTAGCACACGCGCACCAGCGTTTGCCAGGCATCTGAGCCCGTCCCGTAGAACCGATTTAGGCACGAAAAAAAATATTGCCAGGAGGGCATCGTCGGGAAGCGTTTCGATAGTGAATTTCCGGTGAGGCAGGCCTATATCATCCAATCTATAATTATTGCAGGAGAGCCAGGGCTGTTAAGACTTTTTAGTCGTCGTCGACCCGCAACTCCAGAGCAAGACCCTCGCCTGTATTGGCTTGGGAGGTAGCATCGATGTGATTCTTGGAGATGGACTGCTGTTGTTGATGCTAGAATTGCGAGAATGTTTATGCCCACTTGTCGAAGGACGATATTCACCCTTGAAAGTGGTGGTAAACGGGAAAATGGTGGCCATCGACCGATTTTGCACCACTCGTTAAGCGACTTCACCGCCACACAATGACAAAACATTTATGTAATTTTTGGTAGTACAGGTACAGTCCAGCCAAATTTTCTGATTGTCCGCTCATCGAGCAGCCAGTGGTAGGTTAATTGGGATGTTTGTGAAGGCGGAAAATTTTCGGATTTGCTCGCAGTCATCTTGCGCCGGTGGTCGAGGAGAGGCGATGAAAGGATAAAAGAAAAGAGAAAAGGGGAACGTGTCTAGCTCGTGGCTGCCGGGTGCTCCGACACGGATGTTCAGCTCTGATCCGCGCATGGATCCGAAGGGAATGCGGGGAAGACGAAGGGAGAACTGTAGATGGCAGCAAGCACAAGGGAAGCCGATTCTATAAACAATGGAAATAGTAAGGAAAAACGAAGAGAACTAATGCAATTTAAGAGATTGCCTCCGACGCTCCGTCGACGATTCCTCCTTTAAACCCGACGACACACAAGCAAGTGTCGGGCAGTTGGACCGACGGCGGCAGCAAAGGGAGCGATGAGCTGGGGAAAGTCAAAGGGAGGTGAGATTGGGAATAACCACGTCCTGTAAAGCCTAAGTCGGACAACATGGTGCCCGATCAATATGAAGCTGGGTTACCACATTCATCGACCCAACAACAACATCACCAGTCATTGGCCAAAAAATTCATAGTAGAGCAAGCTTTCCCGCAAGAAAATAAGCGGACCAGCACGCCGAGAAAATGTCAAGACTCACCAGATGTACAGCGATATCCAAGGTTTATGACCCCACCTACCTCAGTGATCGGCGCAAGAACTCCTTGAGAATGAAGGCCGTTGCCTTCCGTGGGTCAGGACACTGCCTCAAACGAAGAAAAGGTCGATCTGCGCACAGATAATGTGTGGTGTGTTGGATGAGCATGATGCGACAAAAGTTAGAACGACAAGCGCCCGTATCGTCGCACATTCTTTCTTGTTCACACATCGCTCCGTCATCTGTGCCTTAAACTCGTGCGCAGGCGTACATGCCATTGACAAGATTTCTCCATCCATATGCGGGTCTTACGGTCTTACCACAAGTCGACCGGTATTAGTAGAGATTTGATACTGTAAGTCTCGGAGTCGGTCCTCGGAGCCCAGACCTAATGCGGCGGCCGTAACTCTTCGAAGGGACGCCTGGCAACAGAATGCGCCGTTGGGGCTTACAGTGTTCCCACAGCCTTGCGCAGTCTGTACTTTGAACCCTCCTATCAACTTGTACCCTGAACGTTTATTCTCCCGCCCTTCACTCTACTCTTTGAACGGAATATCGAAACATTCCGAGGCCATGTCGTCGAATGGACAAGCGACGTCCTCCAATTTTAACGTCCAATTGATCATCGATGCTTTGGCCGATTACTCCAAACAGACAGGAATAGACCTCTGAAAATCCCTTCGCTGTCGCGCTCGAAAAGTCAAATTCTCCTGAGGATATTCTCCAACTACTCCTGCAACGCGAGAAGACTTTTCAGGAATACCGCGACGGCAATCGGAGACTGATCAACTGCATCAGCCCGGCAGTGAGGGTCCTCCAGGCCTTTTCTGGTATACTAGGTGAGAGCGTCAGGCTGGTGAGTCACATATTCCATCTGATAAATCGCCTAACGTGACCTCGTCAAGGCCCCCTTTCCCCCAGCAAAGGCGGTGTTTGTCGGGATTAATGCGCTCCTTGATGTACGTCCTTAAATATGCTAATAATGCTATTGGACTAGTTCTCTTATGACGTGCGGATATGACAGGCTGCCAGTGGTGTATCATCGAGCTACGACGCTCTCCTCAACCTCTTCGAGGACTTGGGGAGCTTCCTCAAGCGCCTGGAGATCTATACAACGATCCCGCCCACGCCGCTAATGACGGACATCGTCGTAACGATAATGGTTGAATTGCTTTCAGTGCTTGCCCTGGCGACAAAGCAAATTAAGGAGGGTCGGTTCAGTAGGTGTGATGCCATATTTATGTGGCTCGTAGCTCACCGTACCACAGAGAAATTCGCAAAGAAATTGTTTAGGGAGAGTGAGATAGAGGCCATTGTCGAGAGATTGGATCGATTGTCCCAAAGAGAAGCTCTGATGACTGTCGCACAGACCCTGGGTGTGGTCCATGGACTTGTGGGTAATTTGAAAGTGACCATGGAAGGTGCGCAATGCTTGCATGATTATTGGCAGAAAATTTTCTGAGACTTGTTCCATTAGATCGTGAGGCATCAACGGATGGTATTCGACGGGATTTGGGTATGTGCTTCGCACGGAACAGGTATTACCCGTGCTGACTTGAGGTCGTAGTCGCTCTTCAAGAAGAGTTACATGAAATAAACAAGGCGAAACGTTCGTTGTTTTTGACCTCACCTTTCGTTGCCGAGACTAACTGTAGCTTGTAGGTGACCAGTTGCAAAGGGGTATTCAAGACTGGATGTCTCCCCCTGACCCGTCGACGAACCAGAACTTCGTTTCGGAAGCACGACATAGTGGAACTGCAGCGTGGTTCTTTGAGAGCAGTGCATTAGCAGAATGGAAAGCGAAAGGATATCTTTTGTGGAACCATGGTAAACGTATGTTTATCAAAATAGGAACAGAGTGCTTTACGCTGATAACCTGTCGTTCTTAAAGCGGGGGCAGGGAAAAGCACGCTTCTGTATGTTATATCTTTATGGGGTTATCCGACTTATTCATCATGTCCGCTAGATCCGCGATCATCCAGGACATTGAAGTCAGGCATGCAGCCGGATTGGCCACAGTGGCGTACTATTATTTTGATTTTCGGGACGCCAAGAAGCAAGACTGCTATGGCCTTCTTTCCTCCCTCATTTCGCAGCTTTCTGCCGAATCGGATTCTTGTTATAATGTCCTCTCCCAGTTATATTCAGCCAATAATCGCGGCACTCGAACGCCCAATATTAGCGCTCTCAAGAACTGTCTAATGAGCATGCTGAGTCTGCCAGGACAAGGCCTAATTTATATTATTGTCGACGCTCTTGACGAATGCCCAAACTTCTCGAGGACTCCGTCCGCTCGGGAGAAGGTCCTGGAGCTGATTGAAGAACTCGTTGACTTGAAGCTTCCGAACGTATAACTATGTGTGACAAGCCGACCGGAAATAGATATCCGAATGGTGCTCGAACCGTTGACGTCTCTCCAGATTTCTCTTCATGACGAGAGAGGCCAGCAGGCGGATATAATTGCGTACATCAAGCCCATTGTCCGCTCAGACAGGAGGATGCGGAGATGGAGGGAGGAGGACCAGAATCTGGTCATTGATACGCTCTCCCAATATGCGGATGGCATGTAAGCTGAAATCATGACTTTGGTGATTCACATTTGATTCACGTGGTCACGTAGGTTCCGCTGGGTGGTCTGCCAGGTTGACAGGCTTCGTCGCAGTTTTCCGGCCAGCATTCGGAGCGCCCTCGCCGACCTACCAGAGGATCTGGATCAAACGTACGAACAGACGTTGTTGGGCATCGACAAACAGAAACGAAAATATGCACAACGTCTGTTCCAGTGCCTCTTGGTAGCCATTCGTCCGCTTCGGGTCGAGGAGCTCGCGGAGCTTTTTGCAGTAGAGTTCGACGCGAATGCCCCCCCTTCATTTAATGAAGGTTACCGGCCGGTGGATGCAGAAGAGGTTGTGTTATCAGCATGCTCTAGTTTGGTCGCTGTCATCAATCGGGAGGGCAGAAAAGTGGTACAATTCTCTCACTTCTCTGTCAAGGAGTTCTTGACATCAGAGAGACTCGCGACTGCTGAAGAGCGTCTTTCGTATTATCACATCCTCCTCGAACCTGCGCATACCATCATTGCACATGCCAGCCTCAGTGTCCTCCTCCAACTTGATGACAAAATCGACAGAAATACCATGGAACACTTCCCTCTCGCCCCATATGCGGCCCGACACTGGGTCGACCATGCCCAGTATAGGGGCGTATCGTCGCACATTCAGGAAGTCATGGAGCGCCTGTTTGACCCTACAGAGCCACATTTTGCGGCATGGGTCTGGGTACATGATATCGACCGTCATTGGATAGAGCCCATGTCCCCGATCCACCCCAGGCGTCCCGAGGCCGTGCCATTATATTATGCCTCCCTGTGTGGTTTCCGCTACATGCCGCCTCGGTCAAGGGTCAATTAGAAGTCGCATCGCTGCTTATTAGAAAGGGTGCAGATCCTAACTGTCTCGACCATCAGGGCAGGGTTCCTCTCCACCGAGTTTCACAAGGTGGACAGCTCGTCATGGTGGAATCATCACTAGAGATTGCGCGGCTGCTCGTGAACTCTGGGGCAGATGTGAATGTCGCCGACAATAAAGGCTGGACCCCACTACACGCGGCAGCACGATCCGGATATCGTGACATTGCGGAACTGTTACTGGAATCCGGCGCAACTCTCAATATCGGAGATGCAAATCAAGAAACACCCCTGCATGTGGCCTGTTTCAATGGGAGGCTTGAAGTTTCACGCTTTCTTTTAGATCGTGGTTCAGACATAAATTCCCGGGACAAGAACGGCTTCGTTCCATTACACTCGGCGTCACGATATGCACACGTTGACATCGCACGGCTATTGCTAGACCGTGGCTCGGATGTAAACGTGCGTGACACACAACAATGGACACCCTTGCTCCAAGCGTCACGATCTGGATTCCTTGACCTTGCACGGCTCTTGGTAGACCGTGGCGCTGATATGAATGCTCATGGAGAAGGTGGCTGGACTGCGCTGCATTATGCGTCCCACGAAGAATACTTTGACATTGCAAAGTTATTGATCAATCATGGTGCAGATGTTGACAGCCGGGGCGACAAACAAGAGACTCCTTTGAACATGGCATCATGGTTTGGCTCTCTCGAGGCAGCGTGCTTCTTGGTCGAGAGTGGCGCATCCGTGTCTGCCCGGGATAGTAAAGGCTGGACACCATTCCACACGGCATCAAGACGTGGGCATCTCCATATCATGAAGTTCTTGCTACAGTGTGGCGTACCAATCGACATCCGGAACGGAAGCGGAGAAACGTCATTAGACCTGGCATCTAGCAACGACAAACCTGACGCCGTTCGTTTCCTAATCGAGCATGGTGCAGATATCCACGTTAAGGACGACAAGGGATGGAACCCGCTCCACATTGCATCGCAACACGGGCATCTAGACATTGTGCGTCTATTGATCGACGGTGGCACTCCTGTCGATATTCAGAACGGGGCTCAACAGACCCCATTGGCCTTGGCGTCAAGCAAGGGGAAAGTCGAAGTCGGGCGCTTCCTGATCGAGCGAGGGGCCGACATAAACGTGCAAGGTAGCGGGAACTGGGTTCCATTACACTTCTCGTCACGATTCGGGCATCTTGACATGGTACGGCTTCTGCTGGACCATGACGTTGATGTGAACGTCCAGAAAGACGATCTGTGGGACCCTTTACATCTTGCATCAAATAATGGCCACATGAATGTTGTCGAGTTGCTGGTCAAGCGTGGCGCCAGTATCGACATATGCAACGACCAACAGGTGACTCCGCTTCACCTTGCAGTAGGCGACGGGAATATCGCAATTGTTCGTCTCCTGATTGACCATGGGGCAAATCTGCATTCGACTACTGGCACTGGCTGGACCCCTCTGCACATCGCATCGCTTAATGGGCACCTTAAAGTCTTAGAACTGTTGCTTCGGCGGGGTGCAGACGTTGACGTGCTCAATGCGGATAATAAAACTGCAGCGGAATTGGCATTGGAGAATGGCAAAGCGGAGGTTGCGAAGTTTATTGCAGAGTACAAGACAGATGCAAATATTCGAATCAAGATACGTTCGAATACCAAGGATACGCTACAGTATGACACCGATGAAGATGTGAAGGACAATGCACCGTCTTCGTTGTACACTGCCGCGGACGAGGGGAACATCGATGTCGTGAAGTCATTGCTCGAACGTGGAGTGGATATCAACTGCCGCATTGCAGATAACCAGACTGCTTTAGAAAGAGCAGCGTACAAGGGGAATCTCGATGTTGTACGCTTGCTCATCGAGTAGGGCGCGGAGGTGGACTCACGTAATTGGTGGGACTGGACACCACTGTACGTAGCATCACGATACGGCCACCTTGAAGTCTCGCGGGTGCTTCTCGATCACGGTGCAAACGTGAACACAAGGCAGGGGGGCCATTCTACCCCCCTAGATTTGTCAACGCGCAATGGACACCTCGAGATTGTGAAACTATTACTCGAACGTGGAGCGGACGTATATGCAACGAACGAGCAGGGCGAAACATCATACCAAATATCGCTACAAAGAGGAGATCGAAAGATGGCGGATTTACTCCGGGAGCATGGCGCAGACAGGGCGAGGTTCGACTAAATCCATTTTGTTGTTCGAATGCGATGCCTGATTGGCACTTCGATTTTAGCCCTCGGTGACGGCGCAGCTTACTTAGAAGGAAGCTTTCTGCGTGTAATTACTTTTGGTCTATATTTCAGGACCCTGTATCACTTTCATGGGCCGTCCAAAGGTCATGCCCATCAGAGTTAGAAGGAATTCGAGATATGAGATTTGATTCGGGCGGAGCCGAGCCTTCGAGCCTGAGACCTCAATAGGTGTAATACACCAAGCATGAGAAGGCGCATCGTGGCAGAGAGGAGTAAGCATGTTCCATCGGCTGTGAGTCACTTGGATCCCAAGGAGCATACTAGGCGGCAATCAGACGTAAGACAAACCCCCTCGCCGATGATGTAGGGGTGGCGATGTCGAGGATAATGACACAACGCCAAACCATCTGGAACCGGAATAAGTTGTAAATCACGACAAACAGCAGCAATGACACCCCATTTTGAAGAGCGAGGTGATGTTCGCAAGGCAGTACATTCGAAGATGTTATACCCACTGGCAGATACAAAAACGCGAGAGGCTACGGGAGTGGATGATCTTGTCTCATTAACTATCCAAACATGCGGAAGGGAGGCAGAAACGTATTGCTTAATGACATTGGTCTTCATTACATCATGAAGGCCATTGGAGTAGATAGAGAAAAGGGAGAACCCCTGAACAGAGGGAGCAGCCGCGGAAGCGGCGTAAGGTAACAAGGACAAAAAATAGAAGGAAAGAGGGAGAAGGAAACCGGACGATGTATGGAATAAGAGAAAAATGACATTAAAGAAAGTAGAGAAAGTGAACGGAACCGGATTTACGTGCACTGAAGAGAGAAGAGGTAAACACGAGGAAAGAAAGAGGCAAAACAAGTTACCAGGTCGACGTGGATGGGGCAGTCATCATGAGATGGGCAGGGCCCAGCGTCAGCCTGCCTGCGGAGGCTGGTGCGGCGAAGGGAAGGTTAGGGCAAAAAGATGCCCCTCGGCTGCGGAGAGGGTGTCCTGAGCTTGCGAGACCGCAGCGCGCTGGGCAGAGATCTCCGACTCAATGTATTGTACATGTTGTATGACGGCATTAGCGCGGTCGGGCGGGGCCAAAGCGAGTAAGAGCTGAGATGTGCAAGAGTCAGACTGAAGAGCCTCAAGCCGGGAAGTTGCAGCCTGAAAGTGGACAGATCCTGACATCATGGTAGAGAGCCCGGCGGCGGCGACAATAGAAGCAGCTGTTTTCTGAGCGATATCCTGAAGTTGCCGTGATATTTTTTCTTGCTGAACGGCAAAAACTTTAAGGGCGCGTGTCCATGCATCGACCTTTTGTTGTAGCATATTGAGTTGAGCCTGGGGTTGGCAGAAAGAAGCATTTGATGAGTCGGGCGGGCGGGCTGAAAGTGGTAAGCCGTTACTATTGAGAACATATAGAAGCGCGGGGAGAAGGTGAGAAGGTGAGTGAGATACACCAAATCCAGACTCGAACGCTGTGAAGGGATCGGAAAGAAAGCGCGAAGTCTGGGCCCAAGTATTGAAGACAACACAATAGGCGTCCCCATTAAGGGCAAGGCGACTGGATGTGATAACATCGCCATATTTGGTTCGAATGTAGCAGTCGATGACTGGTACGGCTTGTATGACATCTTTGACTCCGAGAATGCCAACTTCTAGACCGTAGACCGGGTGGATGTAGCGAGGGACGGAGGGGAGAAGGGTCTGATGGTTGATGACTGGGGGGGTTTTGAAAAGTTTATCAACTGAGGCGCGATCAAGGAGATCGAAAATGATTCGATTCATGGTTTTACTGACGAAGGAACATTGATAGAGGCAGCCCATCTCGTTAAGATGATTGCTGAGCTTCGGCTGAAGAGCCTCCGCTCGTGCAAAAGTGTCAACCTGGAAGTGGATCCTTCGAGTGCAATCTGGCCCGTTACCGACCCTCCATTCGGCCTGCAGACTGTGGACGGACGTGAGCATACATCGCACATTTTCCAGCAGGTCCGGTCGGGGCTCTTGAGTAACATCCGGGTCAACAGAGACAAAAACGTAGTCAACGGGATTTCGTTCGTTCCCAGCGGCGATACGAACTGGAACAAGAAGAGAAGGTTGTTGCCGATAGTATTCCCCAAGTAAGGCCCGTAAGTGATCGGCTGCTGAAGTTACGCTGTTGCGGGGAAGCTTGCTGACAATGAGCTCGACACCAGAAATGAGGGCGTCAGGGGGGTCTGGTCCTTCACGGACTGGCGAGGGTGTACGTGAAAGTGTAATACGAGGTTTTGCGTATGGGGGCAGAACGTAAGTGGGTTTCGACATGGATAGGGGTTGAACAATTCAAAACGTCGGAGATCTTTTATTAAGAAAGGTGGGGCACGGCAGATGATAGATACAAGATGAGGTAAACAGATGAGTAGACAAATAGCCAAGGGAATTGACGTGGGCGGTCGTCGTCGTCGTAGAATTTTGGAACTACGCTACACCGCTCAGCCCGGCCCGCTCCCATCTAGGCGCTAATCTGCTTTGTCACGGAGGCCATTCCAAGGGATTTGATCCCGATCAGGTCGGGAGGTTGGCAGTGCGTGGAGCTGCTCATCCTGACGTAGTAACGCTGTGCCAAACTTGATGCACACCTGA
>WNFO01005276.1_pt1 | contig 11271 bp, 9 predicted proteins | sample 5400251 | NCBI WGS metagenome assembly WNFO01 (sample SAMN13153354, study PRJNA577476) | soil metagenome | isolation source: 100 cm saprolite under Madrone tree | place: USA:California | collected 2016-06-14 | reverse complement strand
GCCTCTGCGCCCCGCGCATCGATCCGAATCGACGGGTTCTTGAGCACGTTCTTGTACCACTGTGTATCCGACCCCTGCACCGGCAGGAGATAAAGCTTGTCGTCTTCCAATACGAACCAAACCGGGATTGAGATGGTGCGTCCTGACTTTCTGCCGGTCACACTAATGTTAATCTCCCGATATCGGGAAAGGCGGTCTTTTAGAGCATCGTTCCGAGCTGGCATGTGCATTCCTACGCCTTACTGTTAGCCTGGAACTCCTGGGCGGGTGGGAGAGACAATACACAGGGAATTCGGACAGGCGGAACAAAGGGAGGAGGCGCTCGGTAACCTCACAAGCGCCTCCTCTACTGCGTCAACGTAAACCGTACCTCACTGGATCACCTCCTTCTCGGCAGGAACACCGATGTCGACAAGAATGTCGAGTGATCCGAGTATAGCGCGGGATCGGGGAGATGTCAGAACAAGCGTTTCCTTAACCTTTGGGCGGGCGAGTGGCCCATCCTTGCGGGTTTTGCAAGGGTGGCGTCTTTCTCTTGTCCCTTTTCTAATTTCTATTTCCACTTCAGGAGAGCAGATGAGGCCCGACGATGCTGATAAATTCGCGGGAGCTGATGATTTTAGTTTTCTTCCAGAACTTTGGGAAATGGCGCTGATTGCCGGTGATCAAGTAGTCCGCACGGGCGGCATCGGCGCATCCGAGGGAAATATTATCGGCGGGGTCGGATGTGACTTGAAGGGAACTGGAGGGCGAAACGAAATGAGCCCGGTTTTCGAGAAGCTGAAGGAGCTGCTGCCGCAGTCCTTTGCGTATACGGAGTTCCGCGCGCGATAGCACGGCACGGTACTCCGCGAAGACCGGCGGCGACAGGTAGAGGCGGGCCGGAGTGGTGATGGCCAGAAGAAGAACGGTGCGTTGCAAACCCAAACCTGATAATCGATTCGGACAGATTTTGCAAGAGGAATTTCTTGTCACCCCGAGGTAGTCACCAAAAGACAGTGCCGCAATGGAGTTAGGTTTGCGGTGAGCTATTGAATACCGCTTTCTGCCCGGCGGCGGATTGCGCGAAGCCACATGACGCGAATCAGCGCGCTGCCGGGATAGATTGTGCGCCAGTACGCGGCAAATTTTCTTCGCGCCGAGGCGTCGGTCGCGTACACGCGCGTCTCCGTCGTCAGCAGCGTTTCGCCGTCGCCTGCATCCTCGATTCGAAAATTGATGGCCGCCAGCGCAAACCCCGGCGCGCGCAGAGCTTTGAAATCCTCCGGCGTCGGCTTCTTATCCTTGTTCGGCCGCCATCCGCGAGGAGCAGCCACGAGCGTGCCCAGCACAATTTCACGGTCGGACTCTTCCGCGAGTTTCATGAATGCCGAGCGCATCGCTACAGCCAAGATCGGCTCATGAGGCGGCGGGTTCAGAATGTTCGCCGGTCCCGGCCGCCCAAACCGCCGGAGCCAGGTGAGCGTGCGAAACAACGTAATTTCATTCGCAGTCACATCGCGAATCGCGGCGAAAACGCGCTCGCGCGGCGCTTTGATTCGGATGGTATGAAATTCCGCGAACTGATACGCGGGCACAAAGTCGTCAAGGATCGTGGCCCGCGCCGCGATTCTGCTCTCCGGCGCGGGCAAACTCACTCCAATCAAGAAAACTGCAACTCCGCACAACAACACGACAACGCCGTACGGCCGGTTAGTGATTCCCAGAAATCTCAGCGGACGAACAACGGAGACGGCCCCAAGAAACATCGCAGCCAAGGCCGCGTACACGAGAGCCGTGCCGAGAAGGTTCATATTGAGGGAAACCGGACTACAGCTTGAACAATTCGCGCAGGCGCTTGGTCTGCGCGCGGCTCACGGGAATCTCGGTTTGCTTTTTGTCGCTCATTTTCAGCATGTAGGTGGACTTGAACCACGGCACGACTTCCTTGATGTGGTGAATATTAACGAGGTGCGAGCGATGCGGCCGCCAGAACGATTCGGAATCGAGAGCCGCGTGCATTTCTTCGAGCGTGCGGTAATTCGACGAACCTTCTACGTCGCGGGCCACCACCGAAATCAAGCCGTCTTCGATCGACGCAAACATCATGTCTTCCCCGTCCACCAGTAGCAGCCGCTGTTGCGATTTCACCAGCAGCTTTACCGGTTGCCCGGCTTGCTTCGTCGCGCCGAGCTGGTTGACCAATTGTTCCAAGCGGTCCGTCGCCGTAGTCTGCGTGTCCAGCATTTTTCGCGCGCGCTGAATGGCTTTTGCGATGCGTCCCTTGTCGAACGGCTTCAGAACGTAGTCCACGGCATTCACATCGAACGCCTGCACCGCGTACTGATCGAACGCCGTGGCAAAGACGACGTGCGGTATCTTCATCTTGCGCTCGACCAGCTTTTTCAGCACGCCAAACCCGTCCAGGCCCGGCATCTGCACGTCGAGGAACACCAGGTCCGGCGCGTGCTCCTTGATCAGCGACACGGCCTCCACGCCGTTTTTTCCTTGGCCGATGATGTTAATCTCCGGGAAGCCCTTGAGCAGGAAGGCCAGCTCGTCGCGCGCCGGCTTCTCGTCATCCACGATAATCGTATTGATCGCCATGCTCTTCAGCTTGCGCAGCGCTGAGTGGAATCAGTCCCGACCTTGCCGGGAGTCCGGCATCTTCGCTCTCCATTCGGCTACGCTTCCGAGTATAGGCGCGCCGCTCGCTTTCAGGCAATTCTCAGCAGCGCAGACTTCAGTTTGTGCTCTTTTCCTTTCTTCAGCTAGTATGACGGGCGCGAGCACCGAGGGACAGATGCCAAGAAGAAAGACCAAGGGCGCCAGGATTCTTCGCAGCAGAATCATTTACAAGGGACCGATCTTCGGCATTCGCCGCGATGAAGTCCTCGAACCGGGCGGAGTGCGCGCCGCGCGCGAAGTAATCACGCATCCAGGTTCCGTCGTCGTGCTGCCTGTCCTCCGCGACGGACGCATTCTCCTGATCCGCCAATATCGGCACGCGGCGCGGCAATTTCTTTGGGAGCTCGTCGCCGGGCGCATCGATCGTGGCGAAACGCCGCGGCGCGCGGCCGCGCGCGAGCTCATCGAAGAAACCGGCTACCGCGCCAAACGATTGCGTATTTTTCTCGACGTATTTCCCACGCCAGGATTTCTCGAAGAGCGCATGTTCATCCTCCTTGCCAAAGGGTTGACCGCGGGCGCAGCGCAACCGGAAGCCGACGAAAGAATCATTTCCAAGGCGTTTACGCGTGTACAACTGAAAGGAATGATTCGTCGCAACAAAATACGCGACGCCAAATCCGTGGCCGGCATCCTGTACTATTTCCGTTTTCTTGCCTGATTACGGCCGGGGAGCCGTTCCGGTGCACAAACGCGCGAACCGCCAAATACTCTTTCCGCGCCTACATCGATTATCTTCCTGGTAATCGGATCAATTCCTGCTCGAGCCAAATTGGCCTGTTTTTAATTTCTTGGCGCGGGACGGCGCTCGCGGTCATCGCAGCTATGTCTGGGCCTTTTTGCCGCGTTTTTAATACATTTCTCGCAGCTAGCTTGGCAATGGAATGAACCGTTCGGAGGTGAAACGATGTTCAGACCCTGCAGTTATGAATTCAAAGGAGACGCATGAGGGGTGCTCTCTTGACGGTCATTTTCGATTTGTTACACTCCGCGCGAAACGACTCCGCGGTGGGGTCGCGCTCTCAGCCTGACCCATCGCCACGGGAAATCGATAAGTCTCCGTTAGGAGGACGACAGAAGTGCAAGGAACGGTTAAGTGGTTTAATAATTCAAAAGGTTATGGCTTCATCGGGCGCGAAGATGGGCCAGACGTGTTCGTTCACTATTCCGCTATCGTGGGGGACGGGTATCGCACTTTGCAGGAAGGAGATCCGGTCGAGTTTGAGATTGTGCAGGGACCCAAAGGTCCCCAGGCGGCCAATGTTGCGAAGCCTGCTGCCTGACCGCTAAAAAACCGAGGTGGCCGGCAGAGTGCGCCCCTCCGCCGGCCGTTTTTGTTTGCTACCTCTTACGAACAGCTGATGAAATCCAGCTCCGCCACATTCGTCGTGGCCCCGGCAGTCACTTTCAGCGGTAGCCCATTGACATCCTTCGATGTCGTCCGCTCGGAAGGCGAGCAGATGGCAGTCCCTCCGCTCATTGGCTTTGCCGTTTGAGCGTCGACGGTAAAGAGCACATCTCCCGTTGCCGGCGCGGCAAACTTGAATCCCGAGGAAGAAAACACGCCCACGCTTGGGTTGCTTCCCGGAACGACCAGCGTATACTGCGCGCAATTCGAATGCGCTGGCGCGCCAGTGGGGCAAGACGTCGCCGCATCCACGGAAAGCGGGCTGGTTGAAGGTTGCGACGGAGCGGTCGCGGTCGCCTGAGTGGTCTGGAGCGGGATGCTCAATTGCCGAGTTGTCCCGCCGGATATAGTTACGGCCTGAAAAGCGGTAAAGCTGACGTCCACCGTTGCGGGAGTGGTCGAAGGGGCCGTCCCCGCCGTGGCCGTCACGAAGCCCTTGAGAAGAGTTGGACCTGTCGCGCCAGTTTCGGCGACGAGAGAGAGCAATCCCAGGCTCGTTCCGTTCGGCACATTCAATACGGCTGTAGCGTTGTACGGCAAATTGTTCGGACCAAGCGCCACTGCCACGATGTCAAAGGTTCCCGTCGGCAGCGGGCAGAAGCGGAAATTGCCATTCGCGTCGGGCGTCGCCTGCATCATGATGCGATCAGTTGTGCCGGTATTGTCCAGCCGCTCAATTGCGACGATCACCGGGCCGCTGATTGGCTTGCCCGTTACGGAGTCCACGACTTGACCGCTAATTCCGGAATTGTTGGCGCTAATTTGACCCGCGGTGAGTGTGGGCTTCAGGCGGAATTGCCCGTTTCCTTCCTGGATGATGGAGGCACAGGCATTGAAGTCGATGTTCAGATCGACGCTTTGACTGGCACCGACCTGAAGCGGCCCGCCAACAATCTGTCCCGGCGGAATTTTCAAGCCGGTATTGTCCTGGCTGCTGAGCAGCAGCTCATGAATCGTGCCATTCGTGCTATTCGTGCCGTCGTTGAGTTGGACACAATTGAAGCCATTGCCAGCGCAGGCGTTTGGCTTTGGCACCGCTGCTCCGGCGGCCGGAGAATTGGAAACCAGAAGCAGCCGGATCTGCTGATAACTCCCGGCGGGCAATTGCGCCGATCCCAGCTCGGCTAAAACGCAGTTCGTGTCCTCTTGTGAAAAGAGATCGATCTGCATCGGCGCCGAAGCCAATTGCGGCGCCAGCTCCTGCCACCCCGAGCTGCTGTCCGTCGCTGCTGGATCAATGTGAGCCTGCACAGAGCGCACGGTGATAAACACATGCGCGAACGGCCCGCTCGAACCCGAGCAACTGGCCGGATCGCTGATCGTGACTCTGACGGTTGCCATTCCATTCGTCTGTTGAACGGTTGGCGTAGTTCCGCAGCTCCAGAGAATGATTGCCACCGTCAGCAGAAATACAAAGCACACCAGCGCGGCTGCGTGTTTTCTTGCTTCAATAATGAATTTTGTTTGCATTTTCCCTCCCGGATTGGGACAAGAGGCGTTAAGCATTCTGACTCCCTGCAACTTCCGCAAGAAATGGTTCTATTCGCCGAGTTCGCCGAGGACAACGGCGTACTGGTGGTACTGAACTTCACATTATTTCCACGCGATTGAAAAAACTGGCCTGGCAAACCCACTGCACTTCCCAGACCGATATCCATTGTCTTGCAAATCCAAGATTCGCTTTGCATTAAGAAGTCTGGGCGGGTTTTCGAGAGGCGCGTGCGCTCGAAAGAATTACAGGCCCCGTGTAATTCTTTGCTGCGGCGCCCGCGCACTCAACATCCGCAACCGGCGCTGCGCCTGCTTTTTGCGCAGCCTAATCGGCTCTATAATCTCCATCCATGGACAACAAGACGATCGCCCGCATTTTGCGCGAGACCGCGCAGCTACTGGAAATAGACGGCGCCATCATCGGGCGCTACCGCAGCTACGAAAAGGCCGCCGAGCTGATTGAGGGTCTGCCGGATTCGATCGAGCAGCTCGTCAAGGAGCCGGAAAAGCTCAAGGAACTTCCGGGAATTGGCGACCGCATGGTGGAGCACCTGCAAGAAATCGTCAAAACGGGAGACTATGCGCTGCGCAAGAAACTTCTGAAAAAATACCCCGCGACGATTCTCGATCTACTCCAACTGCAATCTCTTGGACCGAAAAAAGTTGCATTCCTCTGGTCCCATTTCAAAGCGGGCACCGTCGCCGATGTGGAAAAGCTCGCGAAGGAAGGTAAACTGCGCGACCTTGCGGGGTTTGGCGAAAAAAGCGAACAGAACATATTGAAAGCCGTGGGGGTCTTCAAGAAATCCAGCGGGCGGTTTCTTCTGAGCGCGGCGGAGGACGCCGCGGCGGCGATCATCGCGCACATCGAGAGAGCGGGCAAAGCCGTGGAATCCGTCACGCCGGCGGGGTCGCTGCGGCGCGGCAAAGAAACAGTGGGCGACCTCGACCTGCTGCTGACGCTTGCCGACGGGCACACGTCGCAGAAACACGTCGACGCGCTGGCCAAGCACATCCTCACGTATCCTGGCATCGACCAGACCCTGGCGCACGGAGAAAACAAAGTGAGCTTCACGCTGGCGAACGGCCTGCAAGTGGACGTGCGGCTGCTGGAAAAAGTGAACTTTGGCGCGGCGCTGCTCTATTTCACCGGTTCGAAGGAACACAACGTGACCCTGCGCGGGCGCGCCAACGACATGGGCTACACGCTCAACGAGTACATGCTTGCGACGCTGAAGGCTGAGAAGCGCGTAGCGGGACGAACCGAAGAGGAGATTTACGGCAAGCTGAAACTGGACTTCATTCCGCCGGAGCTGCGCGAAAACACCGGGGAAATCGCGGCCGCCGAAAACCACAAACTGCCCAGGCTGCTGGAGCTTCGCGAGGTCAAGGGCGACCTCCAGATGCACACGACCGCGAGCGACGGCAAGAACTCGATCGAGGAGATGGCCGAAGCGGCGCGCAAACTCGGCCACCAGTACATCGGTATCACGGACCACTCAAAAGCCGTCACGGTCGCCAATGGCCTCGATGAAAAGCGCGCGGCGGCGCACATCAAGAAGATTCATGCCGCCAGCGACGCGGGACTGGGCATACGCGTTCTTGCCGGAGCGGAGGTGGACATTTTGAAAGACGGGTCGCTGGATTACTCGGACGAAATCCTGGCGCAGCTCGATGTTGTGGTCTGCTCGGTCCATTCTTATTTCAACCTCGACCGCGCGGCGATGACCGAACGGATGGTTGCGGCCATTGAGAATCCCTATACGCAGATCATCGCCCACCCAACGGGGCGGTTGCTCTTGCGGCGGGATCCTTTCGAGTACGACATGGAGAAAGTCCTCGAGGCGTGCGCCAAACACGGGGTGGCTATGGAGTGCAACTCCTATCCCGACCGCCTGGACCTGAAAGACGTTTACCTGCGGATGTGCAAGGAGCGCGGCGTGAAGGTGGTGATTTCGACGGATGCGCACAATACAGCGAATCTTTCCTTCATTCGCTATGGCGTAACCATGGCCCGGCGCGGCTGGCTGGAGAAGAAGGATGTGATCAACACTCTGCCAACCAATGAATTTCTGGCCGCCCTGCGTCCCAAGCCCGGCGCGGCACACAAGAAACAGGCAGCCAAGGGGCATCGTTAGCCCCGGGACGCTCAACGGTGAGTGTTGGCTCCAGCGAGGGCGACACCGTAAGGCGCCCATCATGGCCTCTCCCGCGCTGCCCCGCGTTCTCAGTGACATCCAGGCCCGCCAAAGCGTCAGAATAGCGGGCGGTGTAAAGACTTGCTTCACTGAACATTTCCCTGCCCAATATCGTATATTTCTCTAGAACGGCATCTTACGGAGGCCAAGAGCCATGAAACTGAATAGCTACCATACCGCCGTCCGGTTGACGATGGCCTGCGCCACTTTGCTGGCGTCAGCCGCCCTCGCGCCGCGCGCCCAGCCGGAAGAGGTCACGAAGACCTTCACTATTTCGGGCCGGGCCAATGTCCGCGTAAACACGAACGACGGCGGCGTCCGAGTGACCGCCGGCGACAACAAGCAGGTCGAGTTTCGCGTGGAATACCAGGGCTATGAGCTGGAGAAGAACCTGCACATCGAATCCCGCCAGGATGGGGACAAGGTGGAGCTGAAGGCCACCGTTACCAGCCGGTGGGGCTTCTCTTTTGGCCATAACTCCAGGCGTTTGCGCATCGAGGTGAGGATGCCCAAAGACGGCGACCTGACGGTTGACACGGGTGACGGGTCGGTCCAAGCCGAATCCATCAATGGCAACGTCAATGTGCGGACAGGGGATGGCTCAGTGAAAGCAAACTCTTTGGCCGGGACGATCAGCCTGCATACGAACGACGGAAGCATCACTGTGGACACGCTGAAAGGCGACATCAAACTTCATACAGGAGATGGGTCGATTGAGGCCCGCGACCTCGACGGCAAGCTCGACGCCGATACGGGTGATGGCCATATCCGGATAAGCGGCCGGTTTGAGGCGCTCAATATCAAGACAGGCGACGGGAGTGTCGATACCCGAGTATTGCCGGGGTCGAAAATGAATGGGAGCTGGTCCATTCGGACGGGCGACGGCAGTGTTGACGTGGTGCTCCCGGGCGATTTTCAGGCAAACATAGACGCCACCACTGGCGACGGTCATATCAGCTTGGGGATGCCGATCAGCGTGGAAGGCTCCTTCGGCCGGTCGCAGGTTCATGGAAAGATGAATGGTGGAGGGCCGGCATTGACCATCCATACCGGAGACGGGTCGATTCGGCTGAGCAAGACGTAGCGGCTCCATTGCCGTTCTTGGTGGATGTTAGATCTCAGAGCAAGTACTATTACTGGTAATTTTACCCCTTCGGACATACAAGTGTCAGTTCTAGGCAACAGAATTCCCACGCTGTATCCCGTATGTTATTGAAAAACAAGGAAGGTTTAATTGGTACGTGACGTGCGACTTCCTCTGTCCAAACGGAGGGAAGTCTACAGTGATTGTTTTTGTTCTGCTGTTTGGCATCGTGGCCCTGGTTGCCTTGACGTTCGCTAGCTCCATCGCCTCTTCCACGCGGCGCCGACCCTAAGAGGCACCTCGGTCTGCTTCTTCGAGCCTGAGCCCGCTCCTTCTTCGCCACTCAAGCTGCTCTTCCCTGCGCCGCGCTCCTGACGCATAATCCCGTGCCATGAAAACCAAATCCTTCACGCTTTCTGTCGTGACACTCTGCGTTGTGGCTTGCCTGACATTCCTGAGCGCGGCCACGCGCGGGCAATCGCCACAGGAAGCCGGCTGGCCCACTTATGGGAATGAGGCGGGCGGGACGCGCTGCTCGTCGGCAAAGCAAATTGACCGCAGCAACATCGGTCAATTGAAGCTCGCGTGGACTTATCGCACCGGCGCGCTGGACGTGAAAACCAAGCTCATCGAGAAGGCGGCTTTTGAAGCTACGCCGATCCTCGTGGATGGGAAACTATTCCTGAGCACGCCGTACGACCACGTGATCGCTCTCGACCCTAAGTCGGGGGCCAAACTTTGGGAATTCAATCCCGAGGTGAACCTGAACAAGAACTACTCGGAGGTGGCGTCACGCGGCGTCTCCGCGTGGCGTGATTCGCAAGCAAAGACCGGAACGGCGTGCCGGCAGCGGATATTCATCGGCACTCTGGATGCGCGGCTGATCGCGCTGGACGGGGAGACAGGGAAACCTTGCGCCGACTTTGGAGTCAAAGGCGAAGTCGACCTCGCGCGCGATGCGGCCACGCAGACGGAATGGACAGGGGGCTATCAAGTGACGTCGCCGCCCGCCATCTCGAAAGATCTGGTCATTGCCGGCTCTTCCATTGCGGACAATTGGAGAGTGGATACTGGACGAGGAATCGTGCGCGGGTTCGATGCGCGAACTGGAAAATTGCGCTGGACTTGGGATCCCATCCCGTGGGCGAAAGACACCAAGCCGCGCACGGGAGCGGGCAACGCATGGTCAACGCTCTCGGTGGACGCGGAGCACGACCTTGTTTTCATCCCGACGGGCAGCGCCAGCCCAGACTATTTCGGCGGCATTCGCAAGGGCGACAACAAGTGGGCGAACTCCGTCGTGGCGCTGCGTGCATCGACGGGAGAATTTGTGTGGGGCTTCCAGGTGGTGCACCACGACCTGTGGGACTACGACGTGGCCTCGCAACCGACGCTCTTCACGTGGAGAGACGGCACGCCAGCCGTGGTCATCAACACGAAGATGGGGCACGTTTTTGTCTTGAATCGGCTGACAGGCGTTCCACTGCTTCCGGTGGAAGAACGCCGCGTGCCGCAAACGGATATCGAGGGTGAGCAAAGCTGGCCGACGCAGCCGTTTTCGACAATCTCATTGGTGCCGGAAAAATTTGAGCCGAGCGATGCGTGGGGGCCGACGCCGGAAGACGTGAAGTGGTGCCAGGAAAAGATCAAGGCGTCACGCTCGGAAGGCATTTTTACGCCACCGAGTCTTGGAGGCAGCGTCCTCGTTCCCGGGAACGTCGGTGGAGTGAATTGGGGCAGCGGGGCTTACGATCCGGAGCGCCATCTTCTGTTTGCTAACACGAATCGCCTCGTGGCGTGGGTCAAGCTGATTCCGCGGGAAAAATATGACGCGGAGACGCACGCCGACCGGAACAACCGCATCTACGGAGAATTTGCGGAGCAGTCGCCTTCGGCGTACGGCTTGTACCGCACGTTTATGTTTTCGCCGAGCGGCGTGCCCTGCAACGCTCCGCCGTGGGGCACGACGGAGGCGGTGGACTTATTCAGCGGCAAGAAGACTTGGAGTGCTGCGCTCGGCACGATGGTCCCAGGCCAGCAAACAGGGTCAATCAACCTCGGGGGACCGATGGTGACGGCGGGAGGATTGGTGTTCACGTCGGCAAACATCGACCCGTACTTGCGCGCGTTCGATTCCGAAACCGGCAAGGAATTGTGGAAATACGAGCTTCCCGCGAGCGCGCAGGCGACGCCCATGACGTACACGCTCAATGGGAAGCAGTACGTGGTCATCGCCGCGGGAGGGCACGGCAAGCTGCACAGCAAGCAAGGTGATTACGTCGTTGCCTTCACGTTGCCGTGAAGGAAGCACTGAAGGAGGAGGTGCTGACGTGAAGAGTAGTTACAAACTGATTCTGATACTGCTGGTGCTGTGTGGCGCGTCACCGGCGGTAACCCAGACGCAAGAAAGTTTTCGAGTGAAG
>WNFO01006647.1_pt1 | contig 11275 bp, 7 predicted proteins | sample 5400251 | NCBI WGS metagenome assembly WNFO01 (sample SAMN13153354, study PRJNA577476) | soil metagenome | isolation source: 100 cm saprolite under Madrone tree | place: USA:California | collected 2016-06-14 | reverse complement strand
GTGCTGGTGCTGATCGACGGCTCCGATTCCTCCGTCGCCGGCCAGGCCATCAACGTCACCACAGCCATCGGCCTTGACGAATCCCTCCAGCGCGTCCTGGCCACCAGCGGCAATCCGACCTTCGCCGTGGACATGCGTCCCAAAATCCTCTTCAATCCCGATTCACGCTCGCCCAATTTTTTCCTTCCCGGCCTCACCGCGATTCTCCTGCTCAATGTCACCACGTTTCTAACGGCGTTTTCCATCGTCCGTGAAAAAGAGCGCGGTACACTTGAACAGCTCTTCGTCACCCCGGTGCGCCCCATGGGCCTGCTTCTCGGCAAGCTGCTTCCCTATCTGATGATCGGCTTCTTCGAACTCTGCATGATTCTCACCTTCATGCGTTTTATCTTCAGCGTGCCCATTCATGGCAGCGTGCTGCTTCTCGCCCTGCTTTCCCTGCCGTACATCTTCGTGTCGCTCTCGCTCGGCATCCTGATTTCCAGCAAAGCCAATTCCCAGGCCGAAGCCATGCAGCTCGCCTTTCTGACAATTCTTCCGAGCATCTTTTTCTCTGGCTACATCTTCCCGCGCGAAACCATGCCCAAATTCTTCTACGTCCTCAGCTACTTCGTCCCCGCCACCTATTTCATCGATATCACCCGCGGAATCATTCTCCGCGGAGCCGGCTGGGTGCATCTCTGGACCGATGCTGTCGCCCTCTTCTTCATGGGCACGATGCTCCTCGTCATCGCCGCCCGCCGCTTCCAGAACAAAGTCATCATGGCGTGATATTCTGTCGTGCCATCGCCCGGTCTTATGTAGCGGCCGCCTTCTGAGGCGGGCGTCTTCGATTTACAAGATGAAGGTCGTTTAAGTTTGTTTCTTTAGTCCAGGGGTTTCGCTTGTCCTGTCCGATCTGTCAAAAACGTAAGCCGGGGCGCTTCTGTCCCGCGAAAGCCGAAACCATCTGCCCCGTCTGTTGCGGCACCGAGCGCGAAGTTACTCTCGACTGCCCGCCCGACTGCGCCTACCTCGTCGCCGCCCACCGCTACGAGGAACAACACCCACGCCAGATCTCGACGTTCGCCTCGCTCCGGATCTCGTTCGCATCCACCCGCAACTTCTCTCCGCCATCGCCTTCACCATCGCAAAATTCTGCGCCGCGCAACCCGCCGCCACCGACCCCGACGTCCTTGCCGCACTGCAATCGCTAGCCGAATCCTACAAAACGCTAGCCTCCGGCATCGTCTACGAGCAACCTCCGGTCCCGCCCGTCCAGCGCGGACTCTACGACGCCCTCGCCGCCTTCCTCAATGAAACCAAGCAATCCCCCGCGCAGGATTCCCAGGGCCGCCCCAAAGACTCCGAAATCTTCCAACTCCTCGCGTTCCTCTATCGCATGGGCCTGCTTCGCACCAACGGCCGCCCACGCTCCCGCCGCTTCATTGAATTCCTCCGCGGCCAATTTCCCGGCGCCCACGAACTAAAGCGCGAAGAATCCCGCATCATCGTTCCGTGATTGGATGTTTCCGTTAAGAGCTTGCGATTTGCACGAGTCCAAAATTCTGGCCATGGTCATTGGCGATGGGCTTGATTGAAGGCATTTCATCGTATGTCCGGCCATACAGCTCTCGTCCCGTCATATCTTTACGGACCCCTCCCCACTGCTTAAAAAAGAAGGGAACATCGTCACGTCTGCATTGGCGATGAATTGATTCCACCCATTCCCGCTCCATCGGCCGCGCTCCTGGCCCTGACTCCCCGCCAACGATTACCCAATGAATGTCTTTCAAGGGAATGTTTTCAAGCGGTCCAATGAGGGGTTCACACGATAGGAATCGAGTGTGCGCTGGGACTGCGGTTAGGTCAGTAATCCTTCCCATGACCCTTGCATCTTCGACACTCACCCCCATCCAAATATTCTCAGTCCAAAGCAATGTCTTACCGAGTTTCTTGAGTCTCTCGCTGCGTTTGGTAAGAATTTGAAACGTGTGCTGTGGGCATGCTCTCATCGTTGCGAATACACGCCTGATAAAATCGTCGGGGACATCCTCTTGGAAGAGATCACTCATGGAATTCACGAATATGACGCGCGGTTTTTTCCAACGTTTTGGAAGATCTACAAGATCCTCATGCAGGGTAGGTTCGAACCCATTGCTGTAGCGAACTGCCCCCATTGCTCGAAGTCGTTTCGCCATTCTCTCCGCGTAGCAATGCTTGCATCCCTGGCTTATCTTGAGACAACCGGTCACCGGATTCCACGTCATTTCAGTCCACTCGATGGTCGATACTGTCGCCATATCGGTGCCTCCTTACAAGCGGGTGACCCTTCTTGAGCCACCTAGAATCGATTGCGCTATCTTTAGGGCTGGGCCGGCACCACGCTCGTTCGACGCCGCAAAACAAAGCAAATACAGCGGATTGGATTTAGAATTGCGCAATATCAATCCTTTCGCAACTCCCACAAAGCACGTCTTCAATCTCTCCTCGACGAACGCCGCAATCTTTTTCTCGCCAGCATCACGAATTACTTCCTCCCTTGTTCCGAAAAGATCGGTCACAGTCTGGGCTTCATAGAACCTGGCTTTCCATTCATTTGTGCCAAAGACTAGGTCGAGCCGCCTTTCCCAATCCTCCTCAATTTTTCCGTCGCGCACCAATAGCCGGGCGACTCCGATACCTAGTGGGAAAAGATACCAAAGATCGATGGCTTTTGTTTCGGCAAGAAGCTCGATCGTTTTCCACTCTACCTGCATACCATAGGGGTCGAGAAAAACCACCGCGCGTTCCCGCCTCCAATCGCGCGCTGCAACCCATCTTCTCAAGTACACATTCGCATCCCCTGCGCCAAATTCGCAACGGTTAAGCAAGTTCCTATGGTGTGCCTCAATATGCTGCCGCAGTTCATTCAGGCGGGTCTTTGATTTCTCAATGAACAAGTAGCCATCAAACGGGCTTTCGAGTCGAAGTGCAATTTTCGCGCTCCCATCTCTATAGGATTGTGACTCGGGGTCTTCGTAGTCTGCTTCGAACAATGACTCGGCAGGACCATCCTGAACTGAGCGTATACCTGTACCAGCAAATGCATCGACATACCAAGTTTTGAAATATTGGGCGCGTTCGTTTCGTTCGAAGATCGTGCGGTACGCTGAAAGATATTTCTCTAGACGGTCAAGCTTATCATCCGTCCAGGCACCACCGAACGTGTGTCCGCCCATCTCGCCCCCACCGCCCAAACGTGTTCGTTCGGTTCGAACATAACCTCTCTGGCGGGGTTTGGTCACTAATACTTTAGTATGTTCACCTTAATGACACTAGGCTGTCTTCGCTTACAGCGCCGACGTCCCAGCCGAGGGATAGCTGAGCATGGGGCGCAGCTGGGCGCTCTCCCTCCCACGGGCGCGACGCGAAACCAAACTTCTGGCGGATGCGCGCCACCCGTTCCGAAACTTTCTTGCGATACGCTTCTGGCGCGTAGCCGTTTTTTGTGTACCACTCGCGATACTGCTTCGCCAGCCGCGGAAATTTCTCTTCGATAAAGGGCAGAAACTGTCTGGCCGACGCGGGCATCAGGAATAGTACGCCTGACCAAAACCATTCCGCCCCAGCTTCCTTCGCCGCGGCAGCCACGCCTTCCAGTTCCCCGTCCGCATCCGTGATCCCCGGCAGCAGGGGCGACGCCGAAACGCCCACATGCAATCCCGCCTCGCGCAACTCCTTTACCGCCGCCAGCCGCAAATCCGGCCGCGGCGCTCGCGGCTCCAGCAAGCGCGCCAACCGCGGCCTTAGCGTAGTGACCGTAATATTCACGGTCAGCGCCGACTTCACTGCAATCACTTTCAGTAAATCAATGTCGCGCACAATCTGGTTCGACTTGGTGATGATCGAAACGCTCAGCCCCTCCCGCTTCGCCAATTCCTCCAGGCACGCTCGCGTCACTCCATATTCCCGCTCCGCCGGCTGGTAGGGATCCGTCGCCGTCCCGATCGCGATGTGCTCCGCCTTGGTGTAACCGGAAGCCTTCGACGCGTACGAATACTTCCGGTCCACATCATGCCTTAGCAATCCTGCCGCATTCTGCTTCACAAAAATCTTACGTTCGAATTCCCCGCCGTCAATCTCCATGTACTCGTGCGTGTATCGCGCGTAGCAGTATTTGCAGGCAAACTCGCATCCGCGGTACGGATTGATCGTCCAGTCAAACGGCACCCTCGCCGAATCGCATTTATTCAAAATCGATTTCACCGGCAGGAAAAAGTACTCCGGCTTCTCCAAAGACTTCCGCTTCGTGTCCGCCGCCGGGGCTTCAGCGGCGAGGCGAGCAATGCCCACCAGTGGCGCATGGGAAGTCGGAAATTCCGGCAGGGGGCAATCTGCCGTTGGGCTTTCCAGACTTGCCTTACGCCAGCCGGCTTCGCCCTGGGCAAGGGCGCCGGCCTCTGGCTTTGGTTCAGCAGGGCTAAAAGGAAGGAGTTGTGTTGCGGGGCGTCGAGCGGGGCGGCGCCGCATCGCGAAACGCGGCGTCGTATGGGGAAGAACTGGGGACATGGCTCACCTCGATGCGAGCCCATTGTTTCGCTTTTTGTTCGTCCTGTCAAGAAAATTCCTCGCCTACCCCTCCCGCGCCTTCAATGTCTCGCTCTTTGCATTGAGAATACGGCATCCCCATTCTCCTCGCCCGTCCGTAGCGCCTCTTGGTACAGTATTTTCTTGGGATTTTCTGGGGGAGCCTTCCGCATGCGCGCATCGAGTTTCACTCGCATTCTATTTCTGTGCAGCCTATTGCTCGTTGCGAGTCTTGCTTCCGCCCAAACTCCTGGGCAAAAGCCTGCCGCGCCGGCGCCGGCAAATCCTGCTCCCCCCGCCTCCAGCGCTCCCATGCCTTCCCCCGTTTCGCGCCACTACCCCATCCTCATTCTCGCCCACGGCAATGAGCCTAACTGGTCCTTACGTCTGGGCATGAAAGGGCCCGAGCGCCTCGACCGCGCCGGCTACCCCCCGATCGTCCTCGAACCCGACGAAATCGTTCCCGACGAACCTGGCGTCTCCTGGGTCTACCACGCCAAAGACACCGTCACGGGCGCCGAGGTGGCCGTTGAGCTTTCCCGCGATTCCTGTTCCGACGGCATGGCCGACATCAAGTACACCTTCAAAGTGGAGTTGCAGCACACGCAGATCGGAATCCTCAACGGCTGCGGCCAGAGCGCCCCCGAAAAATTCCCCGAATTCCGCAAAAAGAATCAGTTGGACCCGGATGACAGCGCGGACGACAAAGACAAAGATAAAAGTAAGGATAAAGATAAAGACAAGGACAAAGATAAAGACAAGAAGTCCGTCCTCGATCCCATCACTAATTTTCAGCCCCCAACAGCGATGGCTTACCTCGACTCCAGCGGAAAAGTCATTTTCAGCCGCAGTGCAATCAGAAGGACCGTCGCGCCCGAAGGCTCCGAACTCGCCGTCTCCCGTGACGGCAAGAAACTCCTCTACACTCGCTCTGACTCCCCGAACGGCCCCGAGCGCACGATTGTTCTCTATGATTGGGACACCGGCCGCTTGCGCGATCTCGCCACCACCAGCGCTCGCAGCGCCTTCTGGTCGCCCGACGATTCCCGCGTGGCTTTCCTAAAGTACGACGGCAAGGTCTGGCAGGTCTGGACGCTTCCCGTCAACGCGCCCGAAACCGCCGCCCAGTTTTCTCCGCAAGAGGTTGACGCCCTGCATGGCTGGATTTCGCCGACCACGATCCTCGCCAGCGATCTAGAAAACGCCTACTGGTTGAGCGACGACAAGCCGACACAAACCGTCGCCCTCAAAGAAATTTATGGTGATTCCTTCCAGGTGATGAGCAGCGATACCATCCGCCCGAATCCCATCAACGCCGATCTGCTGCTCGTCTCCGCCTACTATTTGAAGACACCCACAGGCGCGCCCTCGGATTCAGTGGGGCTAAACTCCACCTTTTTTCTCTATGAAGTTCTCTCGAAGCGCCGCACCATCCTCGGCTCCACCGATTCTTACCAACGCGCTGCCGAATGGTCCCGCGACGGCCTGCAAATCTTCTACACGCGCGGCGTCCCGGGCAAAGTCCCACTTTCCACCTGGAGCATTTTCTGGGACTCCAGCAATCTCCACCGCTTCAACTCCGGGTCTTTCTTCGTAATCGGCAAATAATTTGATCGCCTCTTACTTCAGCGACGCCATATCAATCACGAAGCGATACTTCACGTCGCTCTTCAGCAGCCGCTCGTACGCATCGTTGACCTTCTGAATTGGAATCAACTCGATGTCCGAAGTGATCCCATGCTTCGCGCAAAAGTCCAGCATCTCCTGCGTTTCCCGGATGCCACCGATGGCCGATCCCGCCAGCCTCCGCCGCTTCATCAGAAAGTTAAACGCCGCAACTGCCGCCGGCTTTTCTGGCGCTCCCACCAGCGTCATCGTACCATCCAGCTTCAGCAACTGCAGGTACGCGTTCAGATCGTGATCCGCGGAAACTGTGTCCAGAATGAAATCGAAGCTCCCGGCGTGCTTCTGCATCTCCTCGGTGTTGCGCGAATTCACCACTTCATTGGCGCCCAGCCGTTTCGCATCCGCGGCTTTGTTCGGCGAAGTGGTGAACAGCACCACGTGAGCGCCGAACGCATGTGCAAACTTAACGCCCATGTGTCCCAGCCCGCCCAGGCCCACTACGCCCACTTTTTGTCCCTTGCCCACGTTCCAGTGCCGCAGCGGCGAATACGTAGTGATGCCCGCGCAGAGCAGCGGCGCCACGCCCGCCAGGTCCAGGCCCTTAGGCACGCTCAACACATACTTTTCGTCCACTACAATCGCAGTCGAATACCCGCCATACGTGACGCCGCCCAGAATCTTGTCTTCCCCGTTGTACGTCAGCGTCAGGCCGTTTTCACAATACTGCTCCTCACCTGCCTTGCAAGCCGAGCATTGCCGGCAGGAATCGACCATACATCCGACCGCTGCGATGTCGCCCGCCTTGAACTTCGTCACCGCGCTGCCCACCTTCGTCACACGGCCCACGATTTCATGCCCCGGCACCACGGGATACACGGTCGGCATCACTTCTTTCCATTCGTTGCGTACCTGGTGCAAATCGGAATGGCAAACGCCGCAAAAAAGTATCTCGATCTGCACATCCTGCGGACGCGGCTCGCGCCGCGGAATGGTGAGCGCAGCCAAACCCGATGTCGTGCTCCCCGCCGCGAACGCGTCTGCCGCAAAGGTCTTCGGCTTCGCCGAAGTTGTTTCTTTCGCCGTCTGTCGAGCTGCTTCACTCATTTGTGCTTTCCTCCAAACTTGATTTACGCAAGCGTTGGTGGCGCTGTGCGGCCCTGCCTCTCTGGATCAAAACGCGCCAACCCACCAGCAAAACACGCCTCCAGAACGGAGCGCAGTGACTTGTAGCCAGGGCGCGGCGACGCGTGACGACGGCCGCCAACCAACTGTCAATCAGCAACCGCCCATTCTTCCATATGTGGTTAGAGTTGGTTCCGCTTTCTCAGGTCACATTTCTTTGCATCTTTGTCCTTTGGCCTGGGCAACCGCATCGTCAACATGGTCTGATTTCTTGAGCCAAGCTTGCCTCCCTAAACAAAACCGGGCCTGCCCCTCCGGGGCAGGCCCGCCCGAAATTCTAAGTCGATCTGGGTTAGAAGATGATCTTCAGCGCCAGTTGCATGTTGAACGCCTCGCCGGGGCCTATCCCGGGTGCGCCGTTGTAGTCTCCAATGGTATCCGCCGTCACGCCCAAGCCGCTGCCCGCCAGGCACGTGCGGTCACTCAGCGCGGCGGAGTTGAAGTTGCTTACACCGCACCCGCTGCTGGGTGGCGCCAGATTTTTGCGATTAAAGATATTGAATAGCTCGATCCGGAATTGCGTGTTGATCCTTTCCGTAATCTTCGTGTTCTTGACCACGGAAAAGTCCACGTCGCCGAATCCCGGTCCGTATAAAAAGTTGCGAGGAAGTGTGCCGTAGGTCCCAGGCGCAGGCGCCGCAAACGCGGCCGGATTGATCCACGTAACGCCTCCGCTGTTGAACGAGTGCGACACGCCGGCTTGAGGATTCCCGATCAGGTCGACGCGCTGCACTCCCTCGCCAGTCCCAGTGCTATCAACGTTGGATGTAATGTTAAACGGCTGTCCCGTGTGGAACGACAACAAACTGCTCATCGTCCATCCGTTTGTCAGCAGTTTCCAACTCGATCCATTCGGCAAGTCGTAGTTGAGCAATGCCGTAAAGTTATGGCGCGTGTCGAAATCGCTGTTTCCGTAGTCGCCTTGAATGTCAAAGCTGTTTTGCGGAGTGGCTCCGCGATAGGCTGTCATATCATCAAACGCGTGGGCCCACGTGTAGGTGAATTGTCCGGTGAACCGGTGCCACTCGCGCGTCTTCAAGAGTGTCTGGAAAGAGTTATAGTTTGAGTTTCCGTTGCTCTCGATTTGATTGATGATCCCGAAATCAGGAAACTGCGTGTAGTAGGGCCGGCTTGCCTGTATCGCCGCCTTTGCCGCTTGCAGTGCCGCCAGGTTGGCCGCGGTCGGACTTGCCGAATAGGCCGCCTGGGCATTGAACAAAGGAACTGCCAAAGCAGGCGAAACCGCCGCCTGGTTGATATCCTGCGTCGTCAGCAGGCGATGCGCGGCGCTCCCCACGTAACCTACCTGCAAAACGAGAGACTTTCCGATTCCCTTCTCGATATTCACATTGTAGTTGTAATTGTACGCATTGCGAAAATTCTGGCTGACAGAAAACAGGTTATAGATTTGGTTGCAGCCATTTCCTGTAAGGCATGTGCTCCCTGCCGCCGGAAAAATTGGTTGCCCGGAAGCGATCACGCCGTTGCCGTTAGTTGGCCCCACGGTACTCACAGGGCTCGTTCCGGCTGGATTTCCCTCAAGACCATTGGGAGCGCCGTTCGCCGGCCGGTTGTCGAGAAACGGATTCAGGTTCGGGGTATCGAAATACAAGCCGAAACCCGCGCGAACGACCATGTCCCCGCTCTCACGCGGTTTGTATGCAAATCCCATCCGCGGCGAGAAGTTCTTGTAGTTCTTGGGATACACGGAATCGATTCCCGCGCCCTGAAACACCAATCCGCCCTTGCTCGGGATGAAAACTGACAGGTTTTTCTTGTCGTTTCCCAACGGGCCCTCATAGTCCCACCGCAGGCCGTAGTTCACTGTCAGCTTCCGGTTTACCTGCCAGGTATCCTGCGCGAAAAGATTAAATGTTTTCACAAAGACAAGACGCGTTGGATCTCCCAGGGCGATAGTCGACGTGCCAGGATTGAGATAACCTGCCAAAAAGTCCGCAAGGCTTTGTACCCTTGAGTCCGTGATGGTGGTGTCGCTGGCCCAGGGCCCTTGCGATCCATCGAACTTGAGGTTCCCCAATCCATGCCGGTGATAGAACTCTTCAAGTTGCGCGCGCCGGAACTCGCCGCCGAAACGATATTGGTGTTTTCCAACGGTATAAGACACCACGTCGGTCAGATGCCCCGTCACATCCTGCCGGCCTTCCGGTGGCGTTTGGCCCACTCCGTCAAACCCGCTGATTTGAATATTCGGCGCTCCGGTCAGCCCGGTCGCATCAAAGTTTGGCGCCAACACCAGCCCGTACTTGGACACCACAAACCCGCTGTTAAAGTCATTGAAGATTTGCCGGAAGTAATTAACGCCCGCAAGCACCTGGTTGGACCAGCGTGTCGTGATCGCCGAATTCCAAACCAACGCATAGTTCGATACGTGGATGGGCGCCACTTCGTAGTAATACTTCAGCTCCGACGCCGCCTCCGATAGCGCCGAGCCTCCTACCGGCGCCACCTGATTTCCTTGCCCGGCAAAATAGTGGAACGACAACGTATTCTTACTGTTGATCTGGTAATCGATCTTCACCAATCCGTTGTAGCTGTAACCATATTCGGGGTCCGGGCTCGAATAATTGTCACGCGCCGCCACCCCATTTAACGCATAGCTCGGCCAAAGATTTGCCAGCAGGGCGGTGCTGACCGGGTTGATTGCGATACCGTACTTGGCTAGTTGCGCCTCCGCCAGCGCCTGATAGGCTTGCGAGGGCTCCGTGGCCAATCCCGGCAGCCCGATGGTAAACCGTTGTTTTTCAAAGGTCGTGAAAAAGAACAGTTTGTCCTTCAGCAGCGGCCCGCCAAACGAAAACCCGTAGTTGTAGTTGCGATTTTCTTTCTTCGAAGTCACAAAGGGCGAGGCCGCGGCAAACGCCTCGTTCCGATCATAGTAATAAACCGTGCCGTGATATCCGTTCGAACCGGACTTCAGCGCCAGATCGACCGTCCCTCCCGGGTTTCGACCCGATTCCGGCGAGCCCTGCGTTTGCACGGAGAACTGGTCAACGGAGTCAATCGGCAGAATAATTCCCGCAATCCCGGAAACTCCGCCTTGATTGACCGCCGGGATGTTGTGCCATAGATCGTTGTTGTCCACGCCATCGATTTGCCAGTTCACCTGATTGGCTCGCGTGCCGTTCAAAGAGCCGTAGCCTCCTGCCGAATATCCCGCATATCCCGGCACGAGTTGAATCAGCTGCGTAAAGTCGCGGCCGTTTTGCGGCATGGTTTGCAGATCTGTTCCAGCGACGCTCGTTGTCTGAGTTGTTGTTGTGGTGTCCAGCGTCAGTGTTGCGGCAGACACCTCCACGGTGGTCGCTTGCTGGGACATCTGCAATTTCACCGGCAGTGTGTAAATGCTTCCCTGCGTCACCAGGACGTTCTCCACAGTGACCACCGGGAATCCCGACGTGGTTACGGTGACCTTATAGGTGCCCACGGGCAGGTCCTGAAACGCGAAAATTCCGTCGCTTGTTGTCGCGCTCGTATGCTCGATCTGCGTTGCCGTATCCGTCGCTTTCACCTGCGCATTCGGCACAACAGCGCCCGCCGGATCCATCACCGTTCCGTTGATTGCTCCGCGAAACGTTTGTGAGTTCAGCGGAGTGACTGCCAACAATACAATCGGGACAAAGACACTAAGTCGCCAGGTCATATTCTTCCTCCGTGACTTTTTGTCCGGCTGGGCAGCCGGCGCGTTGTTCAAATGCAATTACCCCAGGCAAATGTGTGTGGGCACACAAATTCCTGCCGTATTCACAGCAATGCTTCGGTTGTCCGCTGGAGCGACCCTCGACTTACCGACCACAATTCATGCAACCGCGAGCCAACTTTATATCTGTGACACGGCCAAATCCCCTTGAAAGACCAATTTGGCCTTTTGATTTTCACGCACAGTACGCGCATCCGCTGG
>WNFO01005275.1_pt1 | contig 11275 bp, 14 predicted proteins | sample 5400251 | NCBI WGS metagenome assembly WNFO01 (sample SAMN13153354, study PRJNA577476) | soil metagenome | isolation source: 100 cm saprolite under Madrone tree | place: USA:California | collected 2016-06-14 | reverse complement strand
AGCGCAAGGCGGGAAAACGGAAACCGCTTGTTCTCGCAACGCATCACCCGCCTTATACGTCCGGCGGCCACTCTCCCAGTACCACAATGCTGGCCGACATCGACGACGCCTGCAAGCAAGCCGGAGTGATGCCTGACATGTTCCTGTCCGGCCATGCGCACAGCTACCAGCGCTACACGCGCGAAGTGAGCTTCAATGGTAGAGCCTTACAAATTCCCTATATCGTGGCCGGAACCGGCGGGATCGGTGACCAGGCCATCATCCCGGCAACCAAGCAGAAAACCGGCGACCATATTTTTGAGAAATCCAGGAAAGGATACGGCTACCTTCTGGTCGAAGCTACGAACACCAGTCTCACGGCCACCATGTTCGCCGTCGATCCCCAGACCAAGGCAAAATCGCAATTTGACCAGGTTGGCCTTGATCTAGCTCATGGAACCGTCAGCTGAGATTTCGCGCTCAGCGTGGCTGTGGTTTGCGGGGGATAGATGGTTGCAGAGCAGTTCTTGCAGCGACATAATCGAGGACGAACACAGTTGGCCAGTCAAATAGCGAAGATAGTGGGTAGTGCCTCAGTTTGAATTTTCATGGCGTGGAACGGCGAACGCGGCCCTTACAAGAAACGAGAAGAGCCGGCATGACCGACCCAGAGAACTGGCCGCTGCGGCATCAACTCTTGAAACATAGCTCTTGCTGCTTTGTCAGAAGGGGGGCTCCCCGTCCGTGGTCGCCAAATCACAAACGGGGAGTCAGTCGGTTTTACGCAAGCAGTTGAGACAGGAAAGTACCCAGTTTCGCGGTAGCCTTGAATTGGGGAACGGGGTCGAGTTCCTTGAATGCGCTGGTGAACGCATTCGACAGGCTCCACATCGTCCGCGGCGAGAACTCCTCGTATTGTGGCTGGAAGTACAGCCGGTGCACCTCGGAGAGCAAACTCCGTGGCGCTTCCAGCTTGCCATCCACAAACGCGGAGTAGAGGATCAGCTTTGCTCGTTCGTCAGTGATTTGCGCCTGACGCCACTCTTCTACCTGTAGACGCATCGGCTCAAAGCTTCTTTGAATCCGGTCAACACCTACAGCCAACGTGTCGATCAGGTTGAAGCTCTTGGTGTGCTTCGCCAGGACGGGCGTGAACTCGCCGCTGAACGCCATGTTCGAACAGACGAATACGCGCAAGCCCGAAGTCAGCCCGAGTCGGATTGATTTGTCATGCGAGTTGCGGACGCCGATCGAGAACCGGCATCCTTCCATCTGGGTCTCAAGGTCGAGCACGCCAAACATCTTCATACCATCGAAAGAGACCGCGTACTCTTCGTTCACCACACCGATGTGGCGAAAGCTGAGGGTTTCAACCAATGCCTCGACGATGACATGATGGGGCACAGGTTTGTGGGTTAAGGTTGCTTCTGGGACAGGGATTTGCTCCAGTTCGCGCCGCCCAATTTTGGGCAGAGGACCGGCAACAAGAGTTCCAGTACTCATGGATTTCCTCCTTAGGCTGTGATGGTTGTGAGTTGTAAAGCTGTGAATGGGGGTAGAAACAAACAATTGAATCGAGGGGATGGTGGACAGTGGATGATGGAGAGGAGGCGCTTAGAAGCTAAGACTCATCAGACCCCGGGAACGTCGGTTTGGGGAAACTCGCGATGGGGCAGGGGCGGAACTGGCTCATGGTGGTAGCGCAGGTTCCAATAGTTCCACGAGCGCAGGTCAAAGATACCAGCTGGAGGTTCCCTCAAGACGAGGTCGAAATCGGCATCGGAGTAATATTTCATCGCGGTAACGATATCCTCTAGCGTGCCGTAGGTCATCACATGAGCGAGAAACAACTTTGTCTCGTTCAATGTCTCCTCTGGTGGTTTGAACCAAACCACACGCTTGGCGGTTCTTTGGAGATCCTCGGAATACTTCATCATCCCTCTTCCCGCGGGCTGAGACCGGGTCTCGCCATGATAAGCGGAAGCTCCTTTAAGTTTACCGAAGTTGCAGCCTCAAGCAGTCGCTTTTGCACTGCGGGCGTCAGGCTGGGAAGGTCACCATCCTGGAAGAACGTTAAGGCCTTTAGGCTTAGCGCTCCATTGAACTCCTTCCCATAGATCCCCGCCGCGGCCGCCAAGCCTTCAGCTAGGCTCAAACCCGCGTCGAACATGGCCACAATGTCCCGATAGTCCTTCATCTCGGCCCTCAAGTGGATGGTCTTGAGCTTGGACGCGAGAAGATCAAGCAGAGACGCGATCTGGACTCCGTTCTCCTCTGCGATGTCGGGATCGTGCATACGTTGGATTCCCAGAGATCCAAAGAACGAGAGCTTCACCGGACCATTCCGATCCACAATCGCCGTGAGTGTGTTTTCTTGGAATTGGGTCATTTCGGCGTGTTTTAAGTATGGGATGCTCGTGCGCAGCGAAGTGGGCTGAAAGGACTTGTTGGAGAAAAAGTCAAAGTCCTCCGATTGCCGGTGCCCGAGCCGCAATGCCAGAGCTGTACCTCCATAAAGCACAAACGTTTTCGGAGTGTCTCTCAATTCAGCCCAAAGCTGCCTCTGAGGCTCTGGAAGAATACTCAGATTTGGTCTGAACATTTTCAACTCCATAGGGGCTGGCCCCAGCAGCTTTCGTCACCCTCAGGCCATCCTTACTTAGGACTAGCCAAGGGGCAATGAGACATCTCGCCTATTTTGCCTGATTTAGCTCAAGCTGAATAGGGAAGCCTGCTCGGGGACAGCCGGCCTAGCTCGCCGTCTTCTCCCCGACAGTGCTTCCGGTCGCTGTCCGAACGCGACGATAGAGGTGTTGTCAAGGGCGGACTCGACCATGCAAGCTGGATCGATTTGGCTCTCAATCAGAACGCCGGGTGGGTCTGTAATCGGAGTATCACGGTTGGAACCGGTTGCTGTTGGAAACAGCTTTTGATTTTCTGCATTCAGGGCTTTCCAGACAGCATCCGCTGTTTCACCAATGCCGTTTCGTTCGACCAGTTCCCGCGCCATCGCAGAAAGCATGTCGTCGTCTTCGTCGATGCTTTGCAGTCCTTCGCCGGCAAACTTGCCCTCCATGGTGAGCGCGACCAGAAGTTTCTTTCCCATGAGCCGTAGACAGGCCGTCTGCATGGTGCCTTCGTAGCACAGGAACTTGACTCGCACAGGTCGTCTTTGGCCGATTCGCCAGGACCTGCGGCTCGCCTGCCTTAGAGTGTGCAGCGAGTAGCCGGACTCATAGAAGATGATGGTCGGAAAATCCAGCAAGTCGAGGCCTGTCTCCACGAGTTTGGGGTGACAGATGACCACTTGCAACCCGTCTCTAATCTGTCTCGCATACCAGGCTTCTCTTTTCGAGGTGTCAACATTCGCCCGCAAAACGGCTGTACGGATGCCTTCGTTGCTCAGGATCCGTTGCAGCCGGGCAGTGACATCATGTTTCCGCGTGTATACCGCAAAGACCTGGCATCGGCGTCCTTCGGCCAGCTCCTGCTTGATCTCTTGCAGGAGTCGTCGTTCCTTGGAATAGAGGGAGTCTTCCGGAAGATCGCGAGTCTTTGCGATAACAAATGGAACCTTGCGTTTGAGTTCCGAGTCGAACTCTGCGCCGTACAGTGTCCCAAGTCCGTATGGGTGATCTGGATACAACAAGAGGGTGTTGAGCATCGTGCTTAACACCGAACGGTTGCCCCTGTGTTCCTTCAACGCCTGCCGAATGTCGTCTTCCAGCTCGCCGTAGCCATCCCGCATCGGCGCGTCCATCGCAACACTCACGTAGGTCTCTTCGTAGGACGGGAGTTCTCCGGAGATGTCCTCCAGGAACACGAACCCGCACAACTGCATCAGGAATTCGCCGAAGAGAAGGGATGAGGCTCCCGGCTTGCGTCGAACTACAGTGGTTGTTTTGGCCTTTGAACACTTGTTGTCGGCAGGTTCTACTCTGGTGATGGTTTCCAGAACCCCATAGTCCTGCGTGAACGAGGTTCGTCCTGTCGTACCCCATTCGTATCCGTGTTCCTTCATCCTTCGAGCTTCAAGTCGGAACAAGGTGTTGAACAGGTCGTCTGCGTAGCCGCCTAAGAGTGTTCCGGTCAGGCCAACGATCCGATCTGAACAAGATGCCAGTGTGCCGAGAGCATTCCCTTGGGCCGTGTAACCGGCGAGTTGCTCTGAATGGAAGGACGCGGTGCTGCACGCCCGCATTTCGATTGGCGACACGGAGCTGATGGCGGCAGACATCCCAAACGCTGAACCAATGCGCAGCGCTTACCTAACGTTGAGAATGGATAGCAACATACAGGCAGCGCGCGTTTTCGCCGCGCTTTCCGACGAGGGACGGGTCTTGATGCCGCTAGAAGAGACTTTCTTTGCCTTCCGCTTTGGGCAGGTGCAAGATCGGTTCGGTATTAACTGGATGATTCTCCATGAACGCCCGTTGCCGCCGAGACAATAGGTGTCCGGTGCGACACCGGCGACAACCGCATGAGCTTCGGGTGCTCACAGCTCGTGGTTGGTCGGCAGACCGGAAGTTAGAAGCCTGCGGACGGATTCTGTGGCGTGTACAACAACGTCTGAGAACTATTGGCCTGTCGCAGAGATTTCGTTACTACGGATGCCGAGCCCCGAGCTGCTGTATAGTGACCAGCATGTCGGCGGGGATAGTCATACGCCGCGCCAAGCCGAGTGAGAACGACTTGGTGCACGCGCTTGTGCAGGCCATTGCGGATGAGACCTTTGCGTACCTATTCGCGCCTTCTCAAGTACCGATCGGAGAAGCCAATTGGCTCTCGGCTTGGGTGGCAGTCTCGGGAGAAGAAATTGTGGGTACCACGATGACGCGGGATGAATGGGTCAGCGATCTGTGGGTTCGCTGCGATACCCGCAGGCTTGGCATCGGTAGGGAGCTACTGGCACACGCCGAACGTGAAATACGCAGCCGTGGACATGACACACTTCGCCTTCGAGTGGTCAAGTCGAATACTCGGGCCGTCGAGTTCTATCAAAATCACGGCTGGAGAATTCAGCGTGAATTTCCGCATGAGAAGTTCGGCCATGCGATGTTCGAAATGACCAAATCGAGCGGCATGCCGCTGTCGTGAGAGATGGTGAAACCAAGAAGCCGCCCGGTTTGGGCAAGCTGTCTTCGATGAAGAGGTCGAGCGGTTGCCGCCTTCTTACTAACGTAATCTCCGCGACAGGCCACTAGTTGGCCGACAGGAAGAGATCCGTGAGGCTCAAACTCGGCCAGCGGATCGAACCAGTCTCTGCTGGGAATTTGATGGCCTCACTCTCAACCCCCCAGCTGAGCCAGTCGAGAAACTGTTCTTTCTCCCCTTTGATCAGTAACGGACTACATCCGATCCCAAGCGTTCGAACGATGGCTTTGTGGGAGTCCAGTTCACCGGCGAACCAGTCGGCCCACTCCGGTATTCCTGGAATTCCGTGGATGTGAGCCAGTGAGGCCCAAATGAACTGCTTGTCCGAACCCGCAAGAAGGGTTCGTCCTGAACTCGCTGACATGTTGCTGGAAGCGAATTCCTCGGACAACCCAATGAGATGGCGCAGCGGTTTCTTGCGTCCAGCGACTTGCACCGAGCCCTTGAAACACTGCGCATTGCGTTCGAGACAGACTCGAACAGGCTGTATGTCAGGGCCTTCGACCATAAACCTGTCTCCCAGCGAGATCGCCGCACTGACGGCCGCAATCTGCGTGTCGCCGCCAATCACCGAGATGAGGTGCGCTTTGGCCTGCCGTGGAGGGTCAGGCAGGACCTCTCCGATGAAGCGGTCTAAGCGTAGCTTGATGCTAGTTGTCGTTTTCTCCGTGCTCTTGACGTAGGTGAGCCAGCCGAAGCGGAGATGAGCATTCTTCATTCGGGCTCCTTCTTCTCGTGAGTGAGTACCTGGGTCTTTCCGTTGGCAAAGACCAGTGTCAGTTCGTGCGAGAACCTCTCTCTGTCATGCAGAATCCTGGTACCGTCTTCTTCCCCTTCTTCCCAATGGTCTGTGAACTTGACCGACCGCCAGTGGGCGATGTGACGATCTTCTCCCTCGCCGAATATCCCGTTGAGCATTCCCGCTGTGCACAGCAGGCCGACATGCCCGCCATGAAGCGGTGTGAGCGGCCGCCCTTTGACATCGCTACAGTTTGGGAAGAAGGACACGGCCCGTCTGTCGGTAGGCTGACGACTCCAGAAGCAAGTCTTCTACTTCGTCCAACGGAATCCCCACGTTGGTCAGTACGACTCGTTCGGAGGTAGGAACCTCGTAACGAACATCAACGGCATCTTCTAAAGGCGCTAAATCGGATTTCGCTGAAAGCATTTCGAGGTATCGCACTCCGTCCAACAACGCCACGTCGGAAGGGCGGGAGTGTCGTTTGCGCCGTCTTGCCAGCACTACGATCTGGTTGAATTGCAGGCAAGCCGGTTCAGTGAGCCTGAACACTCTTATGTCGGTGAACTGCTTGCTCAACAATCTCGCGCACGTCGCCAATCGCATCTGCGGAATCACAAACAGCAGGACGCCTCCGGCTTTGAGCCAGCGATAGGTGTGCTCAAGAAAGAGAAATTCCAATCTCTGGTTATTACTTTCCCCGGCTTCCCAGTCGTACAGAGGGTTGAGGTAGAGCAAGGACACTGCCTCCGGCGGACACCGGACATCCATCGTGTCGGCCTGGAGAGTCTCGATTCCCAAGGCTCCCGCTTGCTCTGCCCGATTGGCGTCGATTTCAATTCCGAACCGATGGACGGCTACGTCACGAAGCAGATGCCTGAATGCCACGCCATCGCCTACGCACGGATCGAGAGCGGAGAATTCATCTGGAAAGTTCAGCCAATGTTTGAGGCGTTCTGCTTCGGCAATGGGGAGTGGGAAGAAGCCAAGCTTTGTTTGGCCGTGTGGTCGCATGGTGTAGACCTCCGTCGCTTCGTCTTCGTGAAGTAAGGGAGAAATTGCGAACTGTTGGCGCACCAAAACAGATAACGTCGTTCTTGTGCTGAATCGGCCTATGATCCCCTAAGAACGATCAGTAGGAGCTGCGCACATGGCTGCGAATCAAGTAGTGCTTTGCTTCGACAAGCAGGAGGATGCTTTGCTTTTCACTCTGGCTGCCAGTTCGCTAATGTCTGCAGAAGGCCCGGTCCACAGCAGCAAGGCCGCGGTTAGGGTTGCGGAAAGGATTTGCAAAGCCACTCGAATCAAGACTGAGGTCGTTTCCAATATCACCTGAAGGGCGGCAAAATTAAATGATTCGGAAAGCTGCGCTGCAAATCGGAGTCCCCGCTCTGCTCGCTTTCATTGCATGGAATGCTTACCTTGCCGCGAAACATTTAAAAAGGGTGCAGACAATTGCGGCAATTACAGTTGAAAGCTCTGCCTTCCAAGCGAAACTCGCTGCGGTTTTGAAGGACGTCACCGATATGGAAACCGGTCAGCGCGGATACCTGCTGACCGACGACCCCGCCTACCTAAACCCATACAATGATGCTAAGAGCAGGATCGGAACAGATTTTGCCGATCTTCGCGCAGGGCTCGCCAATCGGACGCCGAGCGCACAATCGCTGGAGTCGCAGTGGGAGTCTTTAGCTACATCAAAGCAAGCCGAGATGGAGCGCTCTATTAGCTTGCGCCAACAGGGGTATCGCCGCCGCTCATTCAACCTCGTCGATACAAATGAAGGCAAGGACTACATGGATGAGATTCGTCGCATTGCGTCTTCGTTATCCTCAGCGGAGAGCAGCAATTTGGCGAGATCCGACACAGAAAGGACTGTCGCACTGAAGAGGGTGTGGTCGGTAACCATCATTTCTAATTCTGCCCTGCTCCTGCTGGCGGTAGGTCTGTTTTGGCTGATCCGCCACTATGGGCGGCTGCTTGGAGAAGAAGCCTCCCAGAGCAGAAGTGAGCTAGCCATGCGGGAGTTGCAGCTAGAAAAACTAACCTCTGCTCTTTCCGGCCAAGCGCGTTCTGACCTCATTGCCATGAATACGAATTCCCGCTTGTTGCTGGAGAACTACGGAAGTTTTCTCCCCCGACAGGGACACGAATATGCTGAGCAGATGAAAGAAACAGCGGCACAAATGGAGCGACTAAGGCAGGATCTAGTTGGCAGCCGAAGCCCCAACGGTGATGTGAGGGCAGCTTAGCAACGAACCACCCGTGGCGGCGGATCGACCTGAGCGAAGGCGTAGGTCGTCGTTATCAAATACACAAAAATCCAACAAATTTTCATCGGATTGTTCTGCTCCTTAGTGCGGTGGACAATGGCCCGCTGTCTTCCGCAAATTGTTGCTGGTAATTCTTTCTGATTTGAGACACATAGGCGACTACCTCGTGGTTCCGGTACAGAAGCCCACGGCGGGCGATGACTTCTTCGCCCGCCAGATACGCCGCTGCGGCCAATCTCAGGTCGCCTGAGAACTTGCGTATAAGCCACGCCAAGTGACGGACTCCACCAGATACGTTCTCGCCGATATTGCAGCGATCGCGGACTCCCAGCCGAGTGGCCGTTAGGGGCATCAACTGCATGAGGCCGGCCGCACCTTTCGGAGAGACCGGACAGGGACGCCAACTCGATTCCTGCTCAACAATCGCGCGGACGAACATTGCTGGGACGTTGTAGTGTTGGGCATAGGCCGCCACATAGTATTCCGCTTCGAGCCGGGCCGCAGTTCGCTGCGACTGAGCTCGGCAGTTCAAAGCAGCGAGGGCAAACAGCGTCAGGCACAAGCATTTCCCCATGCGGCACTCCCGAGTGCTTCTTGCGTGTGTTGCTGCGCGTCATAGATCAGGCTGGCGAAACCATCGCGCAGAAGAAGCTTCTTCCTGTCAGCCTCTGTCTTCGCCAGGAGAGGCAACAGAATGTCCCGCATTTCGGGGGTCACCCGCTCCTCGCCCAGAACCTTCAGTGCCTGTGCCAAATCCAAAATCTCCGCGATGGATGGCGGCTTTTCCAGACTCCACCCGCGAAGCGCCTTGGCTAATCCGGCCAAACCAGCGTGAAACTCCCGGCTGGCACCTGGTGTTTTCAATGCAACAATCTCGGCTTCACGTTCGGCTGACGGGTGTTCTACGCGAAGATAAAAGCTGCGACGCCGGAGAGGGTCTCCGATACGTCTTTCTTCATTTGAAGTGAGGACAACAAAGGGAACGCTCTCGGCTCTGACAGTTCCGAGCTTGGGAATGCTCAACTGCCAGACACTCAATAACTCCAGCAGCATGGCTTCAAACGCCTGGTCTACTTTATCCAATTCGTCGATGAGCAACACGCAAGCGTTCTTGTATTCGAGAGCCCGTAGCAATGGCCCGGCACTGAAGAACTTTCTGCCATGCAATTCGACCTGGAGCGCATCCCACTCCACATTGATGGACCTTGCTTTGAGATCCACACAGAGCTGTTGTAGCGATTCATCGAATTTGCCAATCGCCTTGTCCTCGCTGATTCCTTGATAGCACTGCAGCCGTTCGACTTTGGTGTCGGCCGCCTCGGCAACTGCATAGGCCAACTGGGTCTTTCCGCTGCCAGCCGGGCCTTCCAAGAGGACGGGTTTGTGAAGCGTTGCGGCCAGATAAACAGCCGTCGTCGTGACGGAATCGACAATGTAGCCAGAGTGCCGAAGCCCTTCTGTCACTTCTTCAAGTGATGAAAACATATTCCACCCCACCTAGGCCAGAGTCCTGAGAACCTTGGGACGTCAAGAAGCTAAGTCGAAGCCGCGTTTCAGTCAAATTGAGCCGATCGGGCCGTCCGTTGACCGAGATCGTAACCTCGGCTAGAAGAACAAGCACAGCAGGATGGTGTGTGATTTTGGCTCAGGAGTTCTTATGTCCGCTTCCCAGCCATCGAGGTTCGCCCTCTCTTCCAGTCAGCCCAGGCCAAGGAATGAATTTGTCTTCGAACCGCTGCTGGACAGCGACGAAGCAGCGCGGTTGCTCCGCATTCACCCCAAAACGCTACAGCGAATGGCCCGCAACCGCGAGATTGACGGTATCCAGGTTGGAAAGTTGTGGCGCTTTCGGGCTTCGGATCTTGAAGAGTGGCTGAAAACGAAAAGGGCTGGATGACCCCCGCTAAACGTGCGCAGATCTCCTATCGAACCGCCACTGATTTGCGCTAAGCTGAGGCAAGCCATCCGTGTCGCCTCAACCTAAGGAGGAATGAATGAGGCGCACAAGTTATCAGCAAGGCAGTTTGAAACTAGCGGATCGCAAGAAAGGTAAGGTCTGGGAATTTCGATGGAGAGAGGTTCAGGTAGACGGGTCAACTCGTCGAAAGAACATCGTCATTGGAACGTTGAGAGAGTTTGCGAACGAATCAGCGGCTCAGACCGCTGTGGACGCACTTCGCTTGAGGATCAATCAACAGACCCCGCAGCAAAATATCAAGAACATCAGCTTGGAGACACTCGTAAAACATTATCGGGAGCACGAACTCCCGGATATCTTCAACGAAATAAAGCCGACGCCGGATGCGGTCGAAGAGGATCGCAAGTCCTACGCGACCCAGGTCACCTACGAGGGATATTTGGGAAAGTGGATCCTTCCACGGTGGCGTTCCTATCGTCTTTCAGACGTGAAGGCAGTAGATGTCGAAAAATGGCTGAAGACACTTTGCTTCCAAAAGACAGGCACTCCGCTCGCTCGGGGGAGCAAAGCGAAAATCAGAAACATCATGAGTGCGCTCTACTCGCATGCAATTCGTTTGGGAGTGGGCGGACCGCAATCCGATCACGAGCGTTCGCCAGAGTGCAAAGCGACAGAAAGCACCAGACATCCTGGTTCCGGAAGAGATCGTTGCAATTCTGAAGGAGTTGCCCGAACCTCTCCGAACCATGATCGAGTTGGATGCTTTCACGGGTTTGCGCCGCGGAGAACTCATCGGTCTCCGATGGGAGGACGTGGATTTCGAAGTCTTGGTCCTTCACATTCGGAGATCGGTTGTCGCCATGGTGCAAGAGTTGCCGAAGACCGAAGCGTCGCAAAAAGACGTGCCGTTAGACGCGCAACTCGCCGAGTCTCTATTCACGTGGAGACAACGGTGCGCTTATGCGACCCTGGCAGATTGGGTGTTCGCATCTCCGCAAATGAAGGGAAAGCAGCCGTATTGGCCGGGCACACTGTGGCGATATTACGGTCGACCGGCCCTCAAGCGTGCAAAGGTGACCAAGAACGTGACCTACCATACATTCCGACACACCTTTGGAACGCTCCTGAACGCGAACGGAGAAAATGCCAAGGTCGTTCAGGAACTTCTTCGCCACGCAAGCCTGAAAGTGACGACCGACGTCTATATGCAGG
>WNFO01016799.1_pt1 | contig 11276 bp, 9 predicted proteins | sample 5400251 | NCBI WGS metagenome assembly WNFO01 (sample SAMN13153354, study PRJNA577476) | soil metagenome | isolation source: 100 cm saprolite under Madrone tree | place: USA:California | collected 2016-06-14 | reverse complement strand
TGAGAGGTCATGGTCAATTTGACCGGCCGCCCGACCGGAATGTGCAACTCGTCGATTTCCAGCTGGCCGTCCGGATGCTGAACCTTCCACATCCATTGTTTGGCCACGACATTGATCTCCAACGAGTTGGCGGGTGGATCGTTGATGATAAAGAAAAGTTTGGCTCCCAAAAAAAACATGACCAATGTGAGTCCAAGAGGGATAACCGTCCATAAGATCTCCAGACGCAGATCGCTGTGAACCTCTTGCGGTCGTTCATCCTCCGAGCGGCGCCGGTATTTGACAGCAAATACAATGATCACGATAAAGATCAGCGTGGCGAAAAATACGCTGACTCCGACTAGAAAGAAAAACAGGCCGTCCACCTGCGTGGCCATCGTGGACGCCTGATCGGGAAATAGGGGGACGTTCATAGCCTAAGCAGAATGCGGGTTGCGATCCCGTCGCAGCATCAAGATGATGAACGTGCCCAATGCCAGCACGGTGAAGGCGCCGGCTATTTGGATCACACGCGCCACCAAGAGGTTGTATTTCCCTGTTGTGGGGTCGTAGTGGTAACAGAAAAGCAGCAGCTGATCGATGGGTGAGCCGATCTTGTCGGCCGCGGCTTCGATCAGACCCAGGCGCACATCGCGTGGCGAAAAATCAATCCCGTAGAAGTAACGCGATGTCTTCCCTTGGGGCGTCAAGATGACGATTCCCGCAGCGTGGGCAAACTCTCCTGTATGAGCATCATGGCTGTAACGAAACCCGACGGACTGCGTAAGTTTTTGGATTTGCGGCTCGTCGCCGGTGAGAAAATGCCACCCCGTGGCGGCTCCGGGCCGCGAATATTTCTCGACGAGATCGGTTTTTTTGGCTGCGGCGAGCGGCGGGTCATCGTGAGGATCGAAACTCACCGTCAGCACGTCGAATTGGTTGCCGAGGTCAAAGGCAACAGCTCGCAGCGATCGTACGACTCCGTCCAGCAGTAGCGGGCAGAGATCCTGGCACTTGAAGTAGACAAAATTGAGAATCACGGGCTTTTGCTTGAAATAATTGGCAAGAAGAACCGTTTTGCCATTCTCGTCACGAAAAGTCAGATCGAGTGGCACTTGCTGGTTGAGCTTTTGATCGAAGGCGACATCGCGCAACGCCGCGGGTCTTTTGTCATCGTGCGCCCTCGCCGAAGCGGCTGCCAGCAAGATCAGTGCGACCGCAAGGACCACAATTAACCGCGGGGGCATAGGACTCGAATTAGCGATTAGCGCCGACTGCTTGTGCATTTTTTCCATCCCTAAATCGGAGGCCGGTATTTTGACTTCGCTGATTCAGTTGCGGCTTTTGTTTTGCGCCGCTCGTTGGCTTTTCATTGCTTTGCGGCTGTCTTGAGAGGCCGCGCTGCGCGAGAATATCGATGGCCCGCTGGATGGGAATACGTACGATGCCTTTTTCCCTGTCCACCCAAGCGTAACTATGGAGTGACGAATCTTCCGCTGCCCGCATCGCCTTCAGCTCCTGACCCGGAACGACCAGAAGGTGCGGCTCCGGTGTCGGCTCGCGCGTATAGGAAAGCGGGCTGGGAGGCACCTCCGTCTTCATTGAAACAGTCGAGTAGTGTTGAAAAAGTTCGTAACAGACCCAAAGGACAATAAGGATCATCACGACTAACGACACACCGAAAATCGCGATGTTCTTTGGGCTGAGGTCACTCAGCTCGTGGCCCGTTTCAATGGTCTTTGACGGAACGTTCGGCTCAGCCATCTTTAACCAGTTGGTGCTCTTCGACTATGGCGACAAATCGCGGGTCGCGGGTCGGCAGCAGAGACCTTCCCTGCAAGCTCCACAGAAATGCCGCGAACCAAACCCCACCGATGCCAATGGGTGCCGCCACATCGATCCAAGAAATGCTGAAGCCCGAAGGATGGAAGGCCGGCGCCACAAACCAAAATATCTCGACGAGATGCATCAATCCTATCACGATGGCCACCCTGAAGAGGGTCGCCGGCTTGCGTTTCACGGCGCGTGACAGCAACAAAACAAACGGCAAAGCAAATTGAACGACGATCAAGCACACGGCGACCCCGCCCCATCCGCCGCTCATCCGGTGCAGATACCATGGAATCTCGTTTTTAAGATTCTCCACCCATACGATCAGAAACTGGCAAAAGGACAAATAGGCCCACAACATTACGAAAGCGAGTAACAAGTTGCCGAGATCCTGGAACACCCACGGGGCAAATACTTCAGAAAGGGGCTCGCGGCGCGCTAAAAAATACGCCACGCCAATGACGAAAGCCATGGCGACCAACCCATCACTAACTATGAATATCATTCCGTAAATCGACGAGTACCATCGCGGTTCCAGTGACATCGACCAGTCGATGGCGGAGAAAGTTACGGTCAATCCGAATAGGACAAGTCCTGGACCGCTGAGATTCTGCAGCCGATCGACAAGAGAAGCGTCGGCGTTGTGATCCTGCTCCCGAGACCATTTCGTCAGAAAATAGCCCACTGAAATCCAGATGGCGAAATACAAGATCGTGCGCAGACTAAAAAACGGAATGTTCAGGTAAAGACTCTTCTGTTGCAGAACTTTATCTTGGGCGACGACGTCGGGGCGGGCCCAGCTATAAAGTTCTGACATGCCGAAAAATATCGGGATGAAGAGCAGAGCCATGACCGGCAGGGTTCGAATCGCCGATTCCAGCGGGCGCTGAATGACAAATCCCCATGTTCCACCGACGAGATGGTGAATCATGACGATGCCAAAGCAGCCCACCGGAATGCCGATCCAGAACACGTACGCCATCAGATAAGATTGGAAAAACTGATGGCGGTCAAAATAAGCCCCGACGAGGCACAAGGCGATGGTGATCACTCCAGCCGCAAGTGATTTTTTTTGCAGGGGCGCCAAATCGCGCAGCTCGATATCCAAATTGCTCATGGCTTTGTCTCGAGGGAACGGCGTTCCGCCTCCAGAACGTCTGTGAGTTTGGCATTTTGACTCAGTTGCAGCGCGCGGATGTAGGCGACGATCACCCAACGGTCCTTGGGCGCAACTTGCGCCGCATAGTCCGGCATGATGCCGAAGCCATGGGTGATCACATCAAAGAAGTGTCCGGCGGGCGCCGTCCGCAAGCGGTCGATGTGAAAGGAGGGCGGCGACCGCAAACCGCGTCTGACCACCATGCCCTGACCGGTACCTACGCGATCATGACAGGGCGAGCAAAAGATATCGTAGCGTTCCTGCCCTCGCAGGAGAACATTCTTTGTGACTGGGAACGGTAGAGTTTCCGTCAACGTGCCGTTGGTTCTGCCGGTATAGAGCTCCTCGTCGGAGCGCAGCTGGCCGCGCGCCACCGTTCCCTCCACGAGCGGACGCGCGGATCGTTCATCGCCGAAGAAATCGCTCTTGGCGAGCGGCTCGTATCTGGGCTGGTCCGCCATCTTTTGCTGGCAACCGGCAAGGAAAACTCCCCTGAATAGCGAAGTTTTTTGTCGATTTAAACCTGGAAAAAGGATTTGGTCCCGCTCACCGTTCAACTTCGTATACTCCCTGAGATCCTACGCTTTCGAGAAATTTCCGCGTCCTGTCAGAATCGAATTTCGGGTCACCGGACTCGATGCAGAGAAAGAATCGGTTACGGCTGGCCAACTCGAAACGATCTACGTTGAAAACCGGATGGTAAGGCATCGGCAAACCGTTCAGTGCCAGGACACCCAGGAACGCAGATAAAGCGGCGATGAGAATGGTTAGTTCGAAAGTTACTGGAACAAACGCAGGCCAACTGTTGAGGGGTCTGCCACCTACGTTGATCGGATAGTCGATGACCGAAACCCAATATTGCAGAAAAAATCCCCCCAGGCAGCCGATGATGCCGCCAATTAAAACGATCAGCGGGACACGGGTACGATGAAAACCCAACGCTTCGGCCAAGCCGTCAACGGGAAATGGCGAGTAGCCGTCCATTTTGCGGAACCCTTCCGCGAAGGCGCTGCGTGCCGCGGCGACCAACGCCTCGGGACTATCGAATTCCGCCATCAGCCCGTAGATTGAACTCTGCGCCATAAACAATGGACCGGTCGTTTCCCCGGTTATTCGTTTGCAACGTTCTCGTCGTGAACCAGCTCGCGCATTTCAAAAATTGAAATCATCGGCAACACCCGGATGAAAAGAAACAACAAGGAAAGAAAGAGTCCTATGGAGCCTGCCAAGACTGAATAATCGACTATCGTTCCGGAATACCTTCCCCAAGCAGATGGCATGAAATCGCGCGACAAACTCACCACGATGATCACATATCGCTCCAACCACATGCCGATGTTTACCGAAATGGCGATCAGGAATAATACCGGCACGGTACTCGTGATTTTCGGGATCCAAAGCAACTGAGGAATCAACACATTGAACAGGATCAATAACCAGTACATCCAACCGTAAGGACCGAACATGCGGTTCATCATCATGTATTTTTCAAAAATGTCGCCGCTATACCAAGCGAGGAACGTCTCCATCAGATAGCCATATGCGACGATCATACCGGTGGCCAGCATGACCATGCCCATATTTTTCAAGTGGCGCATCGTGATGAAATCTTCGAGGCCGTAGAGTTTGCGCAGTGGAATCGCAATCGTTAGCACCATGGCAAATCCAGAATAGATCGCCCCCGCGACGAAGTAAGGAGGAAAGATGGTTGAGTGCCAGCCCGGAACAAGAGCGACAGCGAAATCAAAACTCACAACCGTGTGGACCGACACGACGAGAGGCGTCGCCAATCCCGCGAGAAGGAGATAAGCCATTTCGTAACGATGCCAATGCATCGCCGAACCCCGCCAACCCATTGCGAGTATGCCGTAAATAAAGCGGGGAATCCGGTTGGTCGCTCGGTCGCGGAGCGTAGCCATGTCAGGAATCAGTCCTAGAAACCAAAACAGAAGCGAGACTGTGAAGTAGGTAGAGACGGCAAACACATCCCACACGAGTGGGCTGCGAAACTGAGGTTGAATTGCCATGGTGCTGGGGTAGGGAAATAACCAGTAAGCAAACCATGGTCGTCCCAAATGCATCAGCGGATATAATCCGGCACAGGCGACGGCAAACAGCGTCATGGCCTCAGCGAAGCGGTTAATCGACTGGCGCCACTTCTGGCGCATCAATAATAAAATGGCCGAAATGAGAGTGCCTGCATGGCCAATGCCGATCCACCAGACAAAATTGACGATATCAAATCCCCAGCCCACGGGGATCATGATGCCAAATAGGCCGACTCCAATGGTGATGAGCGCTGCAATGCAATAGAGCAAGACCAAGACGAGGATAAAGGACAGGCCGAATCCGAGGTACCAGAACCGCGGCGTGCGACTCGTTAAGACGATGGAACTGATCTTATCGGTGATCGAACCGAAGGTATAGCCGGGCTCGATGATCGCGAGCTCTGATTGCGACTCTGATGATTCGTTTTTTGTTTTCTGGTCCATAGCGTTACGCGTCTTCGATCTCCGGGTTCGGATTCCTCAGCTTCGCCTGATAGGTTGTGCGCGGCTTGGTGTTTAACTCCGTCAGCAGCGAGTAATTCAGCGACTCGGCTTTGAGCTTTGATACGCGGCTGTTCGGATCGTTGATATCACCGAACACGATGGCCTGCGTCGGACAGGCCTGCTGGCAGGCGGTGACGATTTCACCGTCACGGATCGTACGATTTTCCTTTTCGGCGTTGATCTTCGTCTGGTTGATGCGCTGGACACAGTAGGTGCACTTTTCCATCACGCCCCGGGAGCGAACCGTGACGTCGGGATTACGCAAAGGTTTTAGACTCGGCGTTTGAAAATCGCTATAGAGAAAAAAATTGAACCGCCGGACCTTATAGGGACAATTATTCGAGCAGTAGCGCGTCCCCACGCAGCGGTTGTAAACCATGTCGTTTAACCCTTCGTCGCTGTGATTGGTCGCTCCCACGGGACAAACCAACTCACACGGCGCGTTCTCGCATTGCATGCACGGCACCGGCTGGTGGTACATCTGCGGGTTTTCCAGCGCGCCTTTGTAGTAGCGATCGATGCGGATCCAGTGCATCTCACGGCCGCGCAGCACTTCCTTTTTGCCGACCACCGGGCTGTTATTTTCGGCCACGCACGCCACCACGCAGGCATTGCAGCCGATACACGAGTTGATGTCGATCGCCATGCCCCAGGCATATCCTTCGTATTTAAATCCAGGATAAAGACTGCCGGACGACTTTTCTTCTTCACCCTCCTGAACGAAATTGGGATTCTTCCGATATTCTTCCAGGGTGCCCGCGCGCAGCAGCTGGCGCCCCTCCATCAAGTGATGAAACTGCGTGCAAGCGAGCGGCTGTTGCTCGCCGGTTTTGCGGATCTGCAGTCCTGAGTCGTGCCAGAGCGCGTCTGACGTTCGAAGAGAGTTCGCATTAAAACCCGTATTCGTCCCGACTCTACCTGCCCGCGTACGGCCGTACCCCAGATGGAGGGTCACACAGTTGTCCGCTTGTCCAGCTAAAATCCATGCGGCACCACGCACCTTTCGCCCTTTGTACTCCAGCTCAACCACGTCGCCGTAGACCGTCCCGTGCTCTCCACCAGTCGTACCGATACGATAATTGAGACCCAGCCGCTCGGCTGTAGCGGGGCTAACTAAGACGGCGTTGTCCCAAGTAAGCTTTGTGAGCGGCTTAGGCAATTCCTGGAGCCAGCCGTTGTTAGCGAAGCGTCCGTCATAAATCGTTGGATCCGGCCGAAAAAGAACTTCCAGATCATTCTTATGTGTCGTCGGAGAGCCGGCTTTCTCCTGGACCTGCTCTTGCCGAGAGGCTACCCACGAAGACAAGTCCCGTTTCAACGCCATTTGTTTCGCCGGCGCTTCGGTCCCATGCACGATGCCGTCGTGGACTGCGGTACGCCAAAACGTTTCAAAATCCGGACCCGGGTGCTGTTGTTTCCAGTATTCCCGGACGATTTCATAGCTTGTGCGCCCGGGCTGGCCCATCAACGTGGCGAGGATTTCATGCGCCGTCCGGCCCTCGTACAAAGGCGCAATCAATGGTTGGATGATCGAAGCGGTGCCATCGAAAGCCCGCACGTCGCTCCACGATTCCAGGTAATGGGCTTCGGGAATGTGCCAGTGACATAGCGCCGAAGTCTCATCGTCGTAAAGCGAAAGGTGAACACTGAAATTCGATTTTACCAAGAGACTGCCAAAGTTAAGGTCGACCGGCGCCGTGTATACCGGGTTGCCGCCGATCATGATCAGCACCTGCACCGCATTGGCTTCCATATCCCGCGCGAGTTCACGGAGCGAGTCGCTCCGATTGGTGGGATTCGCTTCGATCGGCTCTGTATAGATAACGGTGGTCCCGACGTTACCCAACGCCTGATTCATCGCATGCACGAGCGCGTGGACGACGGGAGGTTGCGGGTCCCCTGCTAAAATCAGGCTTCTGCCGCGGTGTTTTTGCAGATCGCGAATCAGCGCCCGTGCCCACTTGTCATAGCGCGCGGGAACCGCCGAAGCATCCCCGGCCATTTCAACACCGAGACCCTTGGCAACAATTTTTGCGAAACTCTCAATATCATTCGGACCCAAGGGGAGTCGATGATCCGCCATGGATCCGGTAACACTCGGCGTACTCTCGACGACGTAGAGCCGGTTCATTTCCGCCTTAGGCCCGCTGACGCGCCGTTTGTCGGCGAAGTCACGCGCATAACGAACGCTGCCCGGCCCAAAAAATAGGAAATCCGAATCGATGGATAAAATCACATCGGCTTGATCCAACCGATAGCGACTCTCGACCACTTCACCGAAAGCAAGCCGGGAACCTTCGTATACGTGATCGCGTCCCGCAGGCTCGTATTGATGCCATTTGGCCTTAGGAAACTTTTTTAACAGCAGATTGAGCTGATACGCCAAGGTCGGCGAAGTTACGGTTTCAGTCAAAATCCTTAGCCCTGCACCCTGGGTGAGGCGCTGGGTTTCGAGTTCGGCATTGAGAGCGGAAAAGAAACCGTTCCAGGTGCTGATCATGCCGGCATGGCTCAAGACGTGGGAACGATCCGGATCATAAAAATCCAAGATGGATGCCTGCATAAAGGCATCGCTGGAGCCCAGGCTGGCGGGATGTTCGGGGTTGCCTTCGATTTTCGTTGGCCGTCCCATGTGACTTTCGGCGAGAACCCCGCGGCCGAATCCGCTTAGCGGCATCGCGGTGGCAAAGAAAAGCGGTTTCCCGGGGATAATTTCTTCGGGTTGGTTGACGTAGGGAACAATCTTTTTATCCGGCGGCGCCGGCGCTGAGCTTACACAACCGCCGAGGCCAGCCAGCGCCAGCGAGGCCCCCATGACTTTTAGAAAGCTGCGGCGGTCGAGTGAATCCAGCCATGCGGAAGCGTGACGGGGAAATTCTTGATGCAGTAGCGCTTTGAATTCTTCAGTGTCTGCCAGTTCTTCGAGACAACGCCAGTAGCGCTCGCCACGGAGCGTGCTCAACCGGGCGCGAAGGGAAGCAACGTCGAGTGGTTGCCCTTCGATTGTCGGCTTTTGAGTTTCGGGTTTCACGGTGACTCCAAATTCAGGAGTATCGGAGTGGTGGAGTGTTGATTCCCTTACGCCACTCTTCCATTGTTTCCATTACGGCAATACTGCGGTACTCTCCATCAATCCAGTCTCCCCTACTCAGTCTGCTATCGATGACAGGTAGAACAACTCGTCAGTTTTTCAATTTTGTATTCCTTCACCAGTTTTTCCCCCAGCGCGAGTTGATCCGCCGGAGGCTGATAATCCATGCGGAACACGTACTCGCGCGGTCGCACGAAACGCTCCGGCGTGCGATGACATTCCAAACACCAATCCATATATAGGGTGTTTTCCCGCCACATCAGCGGCATTTCATCGACCCGGCCATGGCAAGTGGAGCAGCCGACTCCCTTGTGGATATGAATGCTATGGTCGAAATAAACAAACCCGGGAAGATTGTGAACGCGGGTCCACTGGATTGACTTGCCGGTGCGAAAACTGTCCCGGACAGGCGCCAGCGCTGGGCTATCGGCCCAGATCTGGCTGTGACAGTTCATGCAGGTTTTCGTCGGCGGAATTCCGGCAAAGGAACTTTCCTCGACGGAAGTGTGGCAGTATCGGCAATCGATGCCTTCCTCGCCAACGTGATGTTTATGACTGAATGGTACGGGCTGGCTGCGCGCCACCCCAACCTCGGTGATGTAGGGCGATTCGTTGATCGCCGCCAGCGCTGCGACAAGTGCGATGAGCAAGAGCAGGCCGCCAAAGATACTGACCCGCGAGATAGTGTTGGTGCTCGGATGAAATATCTGAGCCATCGACTTACTCTTACTTTAGCCTATCGTTTCAGCTAAGCAAGAAAAGCATCATTTTTTTCTTTGATTGGAAATTCATTATGGCGGATCTGTCACAACTCAGCCGCTAAAGAAGGCTTCTAACGCTCCCCGCTAATGGAGCAATTTGAGAATTGGTCTGGCGAGTGTGAAATACGCTGGCGTCGATGGCTCAACCGTTGCGTATTGAGTAGATGAGTTCCACGCTGTGGCCAAACCGCCCGACGTTCAGCGCGAGGCGATCCGAGTGTGCTTCCAAGAGTGATCGACCACCTGAAACAACTGCGCGGCATCTTGAAAGAAATTCCCCGCCAGGTGCAGCAGGATATTAAGGCTGTGGATGCGGCGTTGGATAAATGACGGTGATCCCAGAAAACCGCGGCGATGCCATCCTCTGGCGCCGATCACCAATGGCGATCACGCCAATACGCATGGGACTTGCGCCGAATACGGGGTGTTCCGCAAGAACGTGACTAATGTATCTCATAAAACTCTGCGAGCTTTAAGTAAAAGGATGCACGCGCCTTTATTTGAGGGTTGGAAGCCTGAGCGGCCTCCGTCCAGCGTTTGCCAACATACTGATCGAAGGCGTCGCGGTGCGACTGATCCAGTGTCTGCGAATAGTAATGATGAAGTTTTCTGAGACCAAGTTCCTGAAGCTCAGGGTCGGAATTCAGCCACATGTCGCCCATCTGCGGTAGGCGCTCTAAAGCCCAGTCCTTCCCTAGAGGGGTCATCGAGCCTTTGGCTTTCCAGTCCTCGATTAAGCGAATGGTGCGTTGAGCATGCGCGCGATGAGCCTCTTCATGGAGCAACACGCGGCGGGTTTCCAAAGGCTCATCGGCTAACGCACCCGATGACAGGGTGATATACGCCTCATATGGAACGGGAGATGATTCTTCCAAAGCATCTTTTAGCGATACTCGTCGATGAGTTCCCGGATAATCCAGGTCTTCCATCGGGTCGAGCACCTTCTGACGCCCGTGGGCGTAAATGTCAGTGACGTCTACGTTGATGTGGGCTGGATCAGCAGTTGTTAACCGTTTCAATTCACCCTGCGTACCTGTAGCGTCGAACTCGAACGAAAAATGAAACTGCCCTTGCGCAAAGGGCACTGCTTCTTCAAACAACGCCACGTAAGCATTTTCGACTTCCTTCCTGGCGGCGTCTTTCTGCGGATCTGAAGTTTTCGGGCCTACTGCGCCGGGAAGAGCGAACGAGCTCCCATAGCTCTTATTAAAGTCATCGAGCATTTTCTTTGCCTTCACGATCCGCGCGCCTCTGTCTTGCTGCGAGGACAGTTCCTCGCCTTCAAGGTTTACCCAGTCTATGAGCTGGTAATCAAATCCACCCTCGCTGGCGGCCCCGCGAAGGTTCGGCACGCCTCTAATGGTCGGAAAGCCAGTCTCAAAAACGCGATGCTGGCCCAGCTTCTTATCGAGAACGATTGCGGAAACGGTGGCGCGTCTCACCGCGGCCGCTCTGGCTTCTCCAAGATCGCTGTAGCCTTCGAACAATCCCGCTTCCTCTGTTGAAGGGATCACTTCGATCGTCGCGACAAGTGGTATTTGGACCGTAGATGCTGCAGCAGAACTTACCCACCCTAGCACCTTGCCTTCAATCTCTGCCGGAAGACCGCGAAGCAGTATCGCGCGCAACCGGTTGCGACTCGGGGTAGCTAGTCTTTGAAAGTTCTTTGCTAATTCATCACCAGGCTCCCGCAACCGATCTAACAGTCGTCTTGCTTCAGTAATGGTCAACAGACCGAAGGCTTCCTGGAGACGCTGAACTCTCAAAATCAGACGCTGGTCGTCGGGATCCGTGAATCGAAGTCTTAGTTGATTCTCGATGAAGGCGATGGGCTCAGTGAGCGTCCCTGGTCCAGGCTGACGCTGAACGACGGTTGCTGTGCCGGTGTGAGTTCTAACTCGACT
>WNFO01005274.1_pt1 | contig 11276 bp, 9 predicted proteins | sample 5400251 | NCBI WGS metagenome assembly WNFO01 (sample SAMN13153354, study PRJNA577476) | soil metagenome | isolation source: 100 cm saprolite under Madrone tree | place: USA:California | collected 2016-06-14 | reverse complement strand
AGGTCGCAACCATTCTTGCGGGGACGGAAGTGGAAGCCAGCGACCAGGTGGTGCGCGAAACGGTTTGCGAAATGGCGAACATGGTAATCGGCAATTCCGTGACGCTGCTGAACGACCAAGGCTTTCATTTCAAAGTGTTTCCGCCGGAAATCCACGTGGACGAAACGGGTCTGGCCGGCAGCGCGGATACCGAAGCGCTGGTGATTTGCATCGAGACGCCGTGCGGCAACATTTATTTGAATATTGCGATGCACTATCTCCATCGTCGGCGCACTGAGAAGAGCGCGGTTCCGGCACTGGATTGAGAAGAGAGTGGTTAGTGGGCAGTGGTTGGTGGGTAGTGAAAAATTTGCTGCTGCACCACTTAAGATGACCATTGATCCCTGCATGGGCCGAGTGATTGAAAGGACAGCGCACGAGATAAAATATACTTTCTTATAAAATTTGGTTGACCACGACGACCACCCCTCCCCCTGTATTTCAAAAGTGTTGATTCCAAAGGGTTTTAAGTTCTTCAGAAAGAACACTTGTAGAAGTGTTGATTCTGCGTGGTTTATCGGAGGTTTGAGTTTAGATAAGAGTAATAGTTGAGAGCCTGAGCGGTAGACCCTCCCTCCCCTAGTTTTGTAACGATATGATTCGATAGTGGTTAAGGGGTGGGGGTCGATAAACGATATGATTCGATGGGAGTTAAGAGTCAGGTGGGCGGGGGCAGGGATTGAGAAACGGAGATTGGAAAGAGATTGGCCGGAATGGCGTTCGACAAACACGGGAGAGAATAGCACAACTTAATGAAGATGTTAAGTGTTTTACAGCGAACGGTCGAAAACGAGGGTTGAACGGCTATTAGGGCGGTTGAATGGTTTCTGTGGTTTCCCAAAAATCAGAAAACGTCCCGTCTGTCCCTCGAAGTCCTCGAAGTCGTCCCTCGAAGTCCTCGAAGTCTAGCCCCAAAGTTATCGAGGCCGGATTCGGAGTCACGTTCTTTGCCGGTGAACGTGTAGGACATGGCCAGGACTGCATCGTACCGACACGCCCCCCGTCGTAGGCGTAGAGCGTCATACACCCTGAACCATCCTGGATACGAATCTTAGCGTTACGAACACCTGCACAACCGCAGCAACCAGCCCCATGGCAGCGACTGTCCGCTCTCGATTAGCCACAAACCCCCTCAGGAAAACGACGGATTCGTAGGCCAGAAACGTGAGCAAAATGATCAGCCAAAGTGCCACGGGACCCGCAAATACCTCGATGCCTGATTCGGGCGATGGACCTGCGTACTTCAACCGGATGAGCCACAGCCCATAACTGAGCCAGAACGACGCATTCGAGGCGGCAAGCAACATCAGGGCTGTTCCAGGCCTTGAGCCTCCGCTCTTGACCGTGGCCACAATGAGGGTTGCATACCCCACGGCAAGGAAGGCCACGAATGCCCATCTCATCCCCGCCGTAAAGAGACCAGGCAAACACATCAAAAGTGCTCCGAGTACAAACAGCGCGAGTCTTATGGTCTGCGTCATTGTTGTGGCCTATTCCATTTCGGGTCGGTGCTCGGAGTGATTCCGATCTCCGGGCGGGTGGCCTTCGTTCTTAGCGAAGGTCACCCCGAACAGCGATGCAGAATTGAGGCTGCGCCGCCCGCCACCACGTACGTCGTTCACTAGAAAATACCAATTTCTTCACACGTTTCCGTCCGCCGGTTTCTAGTTTGACGTTTCATCGTGTCGGAACAATCCAATAGTAGCCTTAACTCCCTTATACAAAGTAATGAGGGCAGCGACAAAAGTCAGCGGCATAGTGATGAATTCCATATAAGGTATTACGAGAATGGCTGCCTCAAAGCGTTGCTCTATATGGAAAAAATAATTGAGGGACATCTCGGCTGCCACAGGTATCCAGCCAATGGATAGCAACCATGCGACCACGCGGCGGGTGGCCCGGGCTCGGAAGAGTTTTAATCGTAGACATGCGGACGTGATGAGGGTATCACTGTGGAAATTCTAGGGAAAGTATAGAGTGGCGGAGGGTGCCCCAGGTTCGTAGTTTGAACCTGGGTCTTGGGGTTGACGTTTCGTTTGGTGGAGTTCGCCATGCCGACAGGACTGAGACGTCACTACGGCAAAGGCCATCTGCATTTTATAACCTTCAGTTGCTACCGGCGGCTGCCCCTATTGAGGACGGCGCGCGCTCGGGATATTTTCGTGAAAGAGCTGGGGAAAGTACAGGACGAGATGGGATTTCGTCTGCTCGGTTATGTGGTGATGCCGGAGCACGTACATGTCTTGATGAGCGAGCCGCCGCAGGGAACCCCTTCGACGGTGCTGCACAAGTTGAAGCTGCGCGTATCGCGGAAACTGCGAAAGCGTCGCAGGCCGGTGTGCGCGGAGCAGATGCGATTGCCTTTTGCGGAGATAGAAGAACCGCTGCGGGCATTCTGGCAGGCGCGATTTTACGATTTCAATGTCTACAGTGAAGGCAAGAAGAAGGAAAAGTTGAACTACATGCATGCGAATCCGGTGATTCGCGGACTGGTGAAACATCCGAGAGATTGGTGGTGGAGTAGCTGGGGGTTTTACTATCGGGGAATGCCGGGGCTAGTAGTGATTGATGTGGAAGAGTGAGAAGAGAAGGCTACCCCAAGACCCAGGTTCAAACTACGAACCTGGGGCACCCTCCGTGTTGCTTGGAGTTGTTGATCCCCGGGGAAACCTATTCCTTCAGTCGGTGGGCGGCTTGGAAGATCGTCAAGCCCTAGAACGAGCGGGAAGCCGACATTCTGAAACCACCGGCACAGGAAGAGAGACTTACTAGGCGTCGAGGGGGGGCTTGATGTAGGCGGCGCCGTGGCGGAAGAGGCCGGCGGTGGGGATGGCTTGGGAGAAGACGATGCGGATGGGGACGAAGATGGTGCCGGTGCCGGGAGTGAAAGGGACGGCGACTTCGACACGGGAGCCTTCTTCATATTGATTGCGGCTGCGGAAGCTGAGTCCGCCTTTGGAGAGATCTTCGCAGACAGCGATTTCTTCCTGGAAACCGCGGCGGCTAATGCACGCGAGGATGCGGGCTTTGACGCGCGTGCGATTGCGGCGGGGAATGAGGCGTTCTTCGACAGTAGGGCCCGCGGCGCCGGCTTCCGGATCGCGGATTTCGGATTGGGATTCGATCCAGATGGAAGGCGAATCGCACAGGCGGCAAACGCGCGCGATGCACTTGCGAACTTCAAAAGATTTCAACTGGAGCTCGTTGAGATAGACGACTTCGCGGCGCTGGCAGAAGCTGCACTCCATGAGCAGGCGCGCGAGAGCTTCCTCGGATTTGTGCAGGGCGGGGAATTCGATGTCCCAGAATTCGGAGCGCGGGTCGACGAGGTGGATGGCGTAAAGAAAATGATTGGGCGGGTCCTGATCGATTTCGGCGACGACGCGAGCGCGGGCGCTTTTCCACATGTCGCCCTCGAGATTGCGGCGGAGGTGGAGATCCTGGCCCATGGCAAGTTTTTCGGTGAGGCGGATGACGCCGCCGTTGCGGCTGACGAGCAGCGTTTCGGCGGTTGCGGTCTGCGTACGGCCGTCGGGAGTGACCCAGGAAGCTTCCAAGGGCATGCGGAAGCTGACGCGGTCACTTTGCCGTAGACCATCGGATAGTGTGCTCATGCTCATGGCGCGATAAGAGAAAACCCAGTATTCAGGCTAGCATGGGGGGAAGGGCTGGGAGCCGGGGAGAGGAGATGGATTGTCGTTCCAAGTAATATCGGGCTGGGACCAAGCGGCCCGTGGCGAAGGACGGGAGGCTATTGCCTTTTTGGAGGGGTCGCTTGCCCGAAAAAACCCACGGGGCGGGCAGAGTGGGGCAAACTAGATGGTACGGGATACACCCCGGGCGGCAGAGCGGTTTGCAGCCGGACGAAAAAGGACTGTGAGCAACGTAATCTCCATGGACGATCGAACATCGAGAGGCGACGCGCGAGGCATGTTGTTGCGCGACCGCCGGTATTGTATTCGCTACCCGTTTGCCGCAGATGTGGAGCTGTTGGACCTGGAAAGCGGCACGAAGACGGTGGGCGTGACGTCGGACATCTCCATGGGCGGATTGTTTATCTGTACGAGCAAGCCGCTGCCTTCCAACACGCGGCTGCGCATTACGCTGACACGCAAGGAGCAGAAGGTGGAAGCGCTGGGCGTGGTTCGAATCGTGAAACCGCGGATCGGCATGGGCATAGAATTCATTGACCTGGAAGGGACACACCACGAAGTGCTACGCCGCTGGGTGGAACAACTGAGCAAGTCCCGCTGATTAGTCCCAATTCACTAAACATCTCTAATTGAGTTATTCCGTTCGCGCGGGAGGTTGCGGCGAGTTGTGCTCGCGCATCAGGAGAAAGCTTCCAGGCTGCGTGTTACGGCCTGGTATCGAGGGGATGTTTGCTCTTTTCGTAGAATTCGTTCTGGAGCTTGAGGCTCTGGTCGTCGGCCTTTGCGGCGCGGATGGCTTCGACGATCGCGGCGATCCAATTGTTCATGTTCCACTCACCGAGCTCGCGAGTAGCGACTGAGCCGTCCCCGGAGTAGTGGTTGGGAAAGCGGCCGTACCACCAGATGCCGGTGTAGATGTCCTCGGGCAAGCTGATGTGCTTCTGGTCGGCGCCGGATTCGCTGGCGGCACGATCGAGGTGGACGAGGTCGGGGTGGGAGACCATGGTGTTGGAAGTTTCGTTCTCACCGGCGTGGTAATCGATGCCGGTTGATTTTTTTTTCGGGCCGGCAGGTTTACTGCGCTCGCCGTCGAGCACGTAAACGACGTAGTCATGCGGCTTATCGAGCTGGGCCTGGGCGAAAAAGGGAAGCAGATGCTCGTTACCGCCGTGGCCGTTGACGATGAGGATCTTCTTGCAGCCGTTGCGCGCCATTTCATCGGTGGTTTCCTGGAGCAGCTTTAGTTGGAGCTCCATGCTGTAGGCGACGGTTCCAGGTTCGTGCTTGGCTTCGAAAATTTGGCCGAAATAATATTGCGGAAAGACGACGGCGAATTCCTGCTGGGTGGCTTGCAAGGAGGCGTGGCGCACGTTGAGAAGATCTGTGCCGAGCGGGAGATGCGGCCCGTGTTTTTCGAGGATGCCAAAAGGGAGCAGGCACGTGCCTTTGGATTGCTGAATGGCGGTGCGGAAGTCGGCGGCGGTCAGCTCTTCCCATTTAACGGAGAGCTTGGACTGTGCGTTGACGGAACAAACGGCGACGAGTGAGATGAGCAGAGAAAAGATGGCCGAGCGCTTCATACAAATTCCTCCTGAACCGCAAGCATTCTAACCTGAGTGCATGCCGCCGAGACGACGTTAAGTTATAAGGCCAGCCGAGTCTTCAGGTCAGGGGCATTCAAGGCGGAATCCGCAGGCCTCATCTCCCGGAAGAGATGCAGATTGGACGACATCACGAGCCCTGGGCTTAAGTGCACCGAAGGCGGGAAATGAATATTGTTGGTGATGTTGTCGGCCATGAGGCGGACGGCTAGCTGGCCCTGGCGGTGCGGCTGCTGGTAGATGGACGCGGTGATGGTGCCCTCCCGAAAGTAGGGCGCCATTTCGGCGAAGAGGTCCGTGGTGATGAGCTTCACTTTTCCAGCGAGGCCTTGGGCTGCGAGCGCCCGGCACACCGGGAGGCAATTGACGGTATTCACGTAGAGACCTGCGATGGTGGGAATACGGCGCAGGAGGTCGGAAGTCTTCTGAAAGCTTTCGTTTTCGTCTTCGTGTCCTTCGATTACGCTCGCAATCTTGCCGCCGGCACAGTGGCGGGGAAAGGCGTCTGAGAAGCCATCGGTTTTCTTGCGATGGTCTTCGGCGGTGAGCATGCCGGCAACGACGGCAACCTGCGAATCATGGGCAACGAGCTTGCCCATCAATTCCCCGGCGAGGTTGCCGTTTAATGAGGGTTCGACGCAGACGATGGTGGAACGGCGGCTCTCGGGAGCGTCCGTGGACACACAAACTACGCGGATACCTTTGGCTACCGCATCGTTAATCAGAGGCGTCAGATCCTTGGGATTTCCGGCGGCGAGAATAATCCCGTCGACGCCGCTCTTTACGAGGTCCTTGAAGACCGCGGTGTCGCCTTCACCGAGCACTTGAACGGGCCGATTCTCAAACTGGATGCCCAGTTGGCCGACGTTGCGGGCTTCCTCGAGGACACCGCTCCAAAGCTGGTCATAGAAAAAATGAATTTCGCGCGGGATACACACGCCCACGCGAGCGCTACTCTTGGCGACGGAGAGAGAGCGCGCTGCGAGGTTGGGGGTGTAGCCGATCTGCCGGGCAATCTGCAGGATATGCTGGCGCGTGGCTTCCTTGATCCCGCGGCGCTCGTGCAAGGCCCGGTCGACTGTGCCGATGGAAACGTTGGCCAGTTCGGCGATCAAGTGGATCCCGCTCTTCTTCTTGTCCATGCGCGACGCGCGTGTTTTTTTGACGTCGAGAGTCATAGAATCCATCCGCCGTGAAAAGCGGGCCGCCGGCCCAGAGTTACTTTTCGACTACGCTTAATTTCGCCTCGATCAAATCCACGGAGTTTCCGCCAACCATGATCCGGAACGTGCCCGGTTCCACTACGCGGCGCATTTCGCGGTCCAGGTAAGAGAGCTCTTCCGGACCGAGCGTAAACTCCACGGCTTTGGTTTCGCCGGGATTGAGCGTAATTCGCCGGAACCCGCGCAGTTCCTTAACAGGTCGCGTGACGGAGCTAAATTCCTGCCGAATATAGAGCTGCACAACTTCGTCGCCGCGAACACCGCCCGTATTTGTTACGGCAACCGAAATAGCGGAACGACCGAGAACTCCGATGGCCTCCGGGGCCGTTTGGAGATTGGCGTACTTGAAAGTGGAATAGCTTAAACCCCAGCCGAAGGGGAAGAGCGGCAGTGTGGAGGCGCCCAGGTATTCGCGTTTCGCGGATGGTTTTTGGTAGTAGTAGTCGGGCAACTGGCCCACGGAGCGGGGGACGGTGATGGGCAAACGGCCGGCGGGGTTGTAGTCGCCAAAGAGCACGTCTGCCACGGCGGTGGCGCCTTCCTGGCCCAGGTACCAACCTTCCATGATGGCGGGGACGTGCTCGGCAATGTAGTTGATGGAATTGGGGCGGCCATGCTGCAAGAAGACAACTGTTGGTTTTCCGGCCGCGAGGACAGCTTTTACTAAATCATCTTGATTGCCGAGGAGATCGAGGCTGTCGCGATCGCCGGGATGGTTGACCGCCCATGCTTCACGAGAGGTCTGCTCGTTTCCGCCAAGAGCGAGAATGACGAGGTCGGCTTTTTCGGCAACTTTTGCCGCTTCGGCAATGCGAGCGGCGTTCAGGGCCGGATCGCCCAATGTCACTTTGTCGTCTTCCCATACCGGAAAAGTTTCTGTGATCTTGCAACCTTCCGCATAAAGGACCTCGGATGAGGAGCCCACTTTGTCCTTGATTCCTTGCAGAACGCTCACTCCGCGGCCCGGCTGATTGCTATAGCCGCCGAGATGGAGGTCGACGGCATTTGGGCCGATGACGGCGATGCGCTTGTACTTACCCTTTGCGAGCGGCAGCAAGTTGTCCTGATTCTTGAGAAGAATGATGGCTTCGTGAGCGGCTTTCAGAGCGAGTTTTTGATGCTCCACGTTGTTGGTGATTTTTTCCGCGGCGTCGGGATTGACGTAAGGATCATCGAAAAGGCCCAGCTGAAACTTCATCCGCAGGAGCCGGGCCACGGCGCGATCCACGGAAGTTTCAGAGACTTTTCCCTGGTGGATTTGATCGAGCAGCGTGGGATAGGTGCCTGGAAATGGCAACTCGACATCGACGCCAGACTCGAGAGCCATCTTGGCCGCAGCCTCGTCGGAGGCGACGACGTGATGAATGGTGCGCAACTCGGTGGGGCCGAAGTAATCGGAGACCACCACGCCCGTGAATCCCCATTCATGGCGCAGGACGTCCTCCAGAAGGTGGCCATTGCTGTGCGAGGGGATGCCGTCGATCTCATTGTAGGAGGGCATGACGCTGCGCACGTGTGCTTCCGTGACTGCGGCTTCAAACGGTTTCAAGAAATATTCGCGGATGACGCGTTCGGAAAAATTCCCGGGCGCCACGTTGGTACCACCTTCGGGCTGGCCATGGACGGCGAAGTGTTTTGCCGTGGCCATGACGTGAGACTTGTCGATGGCGGGACCGGTGCCTTGCAGTCCCTGAATGGCGGCAACGCCGATTCGCGTAACGAGATAAGGATCTTCGCCATAAGTTTCTTCCGTGCGGCCCCAACGGGGATCACGCGCCAAATCAAGAACGGGCGCAAGGCAGTGTTGAACGCCACGGGCGCGGACCTCCGCGGCGGTGGCAGTAAAAACGTCGCCAACCAGCGGAGGATCCCAGGTGGAAGCCAACGCAATGGCTTGCGGATAAGAGGTTCCTTTCGGAGCGACATGGCCATGAAGGCATTCGTCGTGGAACAGAATCGGAATTCCCAGGCGGGTATTTTCCTTCACCCACTTTTGCATGGTGTTGGTGAATTCGGCCATCGCGCGTGGCCCGCGCTGTTCGCTGGGGCGCGACACCTCACCGAGACCGTACTTCATAAGAACGGCGGCGCGCTCGGGAAGAAAAGCTCCTTTCCCATCTACAAACATTGTTTGAGGGTCTTTGAAGAACTGAGGGTTCTCCCAAGCGCTTTCGAGTTGCGCGAGCTTCTCTTCGAGAGTCATGCGGGAGAGCAGGTCAGCGACGCGTTGGTCAATATTTAGCTTGGGATCAAGATAGGGCGCAGCGCTTTGTGGGAGTGCGCTAGCGGAGGCAAGGGTGCAAATAGCCAGCAGAAAAAGAGCCGTCTTAGCGAGGAAGGCGGGTCGAGATATGGAGCACACGGCAGCCTCCAGAAAAAAACTGAATCCTTGCAATCTAAAAAGCAAGTGGTACTATACCACCGTCGTTAACGTACACGCTAAAGTCTTTTATTCATTATTGGCTTCTTTTTGCCGCACCGAGGGGACGGTTAGGCGCTCCGGTTCTGGGCGAGTCTATCACAGTGCTATAGTGCACCGCGTGTTGGCGCGGCAGCCTGGTTTTCCCGGCGGCGGGCATCGCGAGGGTGCCAGGCTGAGAACGCCGCTAGCGTTTCGGTTGTGTGAGTCTTGAGGCCTAGCCAGGAGGAAGTCCATGGCGAACAATGATCCGTACCAGCCGAAACCTGAAGATAAGTTTTCTTTCGGGCTTTGGACGGTGGGGAACCGGGGACGGGATCCGTTCGGGGATTTTGTTCGTCCGGTAATTTCTCCTGTCGAAATTGTAAAGATGCTCGGAGAAGTGGGGGCTTGGGGCGTCAACCTGCATGACAATGACCTGGTGCCCATCGATGCGACGGCGGCGGAACGCGATGCGATCGTAGGCGAGTTCAAGAAAGCCTGCAGGGAACAGAATCTAGTTGTTCCGATGGCTACTGTTTCGTTGTTTTTCCACCCCATCTTTCGGGACGGAGCTTTCACCGCGAACGATCCGGAAGTGCGCGCGTACAGTCTGCAAAAGACCATGCGCGCCATGGACCTTGGAGCAGAGCTGGGCGCAAAAATTTTTGTGTTGTGGGGCGGGCGGGAAGGCACGGAAACCGATGCTTGCCGCCGCGCCGATGAAGCCGTAAAGCGTCTGAGGGAAGCGGTCAACTATCTTTGCGAATACAACATCGACCGGAAATACGGATATAAATTCGCCCTGGAAGCCAAACCGAATGAGCCGCGCGGTGACATCTATATGGCGACCACTGGCCATTACCTCGGGTTCATTCCCACGCTGGATCATCCGGAAATGGTAGGCGTAAATCCGGAGGTCGCACACGAGCAAATGGCTGGCTTAAACTCCATGCACGGAGTGGCACAGGCCTGGGAAGCTGGGAAGCTATTTCACATCGACCTCAATGATCAAATGCCGGGACGCTACGATCAGGACTTGCGGTTCGGTTCGGCCAATTTCAAGTCCGCGTTTTGGCTGGTCAAGTTCCTGGAAGACGTAGGGTACGCTGGGCCGCGCCATTTTGATGCGCACGCCTATCGCACCGAGGATTACTGCGGCGTGAAAGACTTTGCTCGCGGCTGCATGCGGACTTACCTGATGTTAAAAGAGAAAGCAGCGCGGTGGAATGCGGACAAAGAGATTAGCGCCATACTCCAGGAGATTGCAGGCGGCGGCAACGGCTCTTTTGGGGGCGGACGTTATTCGCGGGAGGGGGCAGGGAGCTTGCTGGCCCACGTTTTCGACAAAGAGGCTATTTGCCGGAAGCGCTTGCCCTATGAGCGCCTGGATCAACTCACTGTCGATCTACTTGCCGGCTTGCGATGAAGGGCGAGACTTTGCGCCGGCGGCTTTCCGTTTGTGCATCACCGCTTTTTTGAAACGGGCATACTTTTTAGATTCCGGGCCAGATAGGAAGAAGCGATTCGAATCCCAGGAGGAGCACCTCGGATGACAACTCTTGCCACAATATTGATGGCCGGCGACGTGAAGTCGCGGATTACCGGACTGGATTGGGTCGTAATCGCGTTTTATTTCAGCATTCTGCTCTGCGTGGCCTGGTGGGTAGTGAAGAAAGGCAAGGACTCGGCCGCTGATTATTTCCTCGCGGGGCGCAACTTGAGCTGGTGGATCATCGGAGCGTCGATCTTTGCTTCCAACATTGGATCGGAGCACGTCGTTGGACTGGCTGGCGCGGGCGCGACGAGTGGCATGGCCCTGGCCCATTATGAATTACACGCCTGGGCCCTCCTGGTCTTGGGATGGGTGTTCGTACCGTTCTACATGCGCTCGATGGTATTCACAATGCCGGAATTCCTCGAGCGTCGCTTTAGCGCAAATTCTCGATACGTGCTTTCTGTCGTTTCAATCATCACCTTCATCGTCTCGAAAATTGCCGTGGGTATATTTGCAGGCGGTGTGGTGTTCGGCACGTTGCTGCCGGAGTTGCAATTACATATCGGCGGCACGGTAATCGACAGCTTCTGGATCGGCTCCGTGCTGGTCATCGCGCTAACCGGTCTATACACCGTCTTAGGTGGGATGCGCGCCGTGGCTTACAACGATGCGGTGCAAGTTTTTGTTCTGATTCTTGGTTCGGCCGCGTTGACCTTCTACGGCCTTCACCAGCTCGGCGGCTGGAGTGAATTGCGCCACTGGTGTGGCACGGACATGTTCAATCTCTGGAAGCCGCTGATCCCGGCTGGGGTGCAAGGCACATGGTCTCCGGTATTGGAAACGAACGCCGCCGGCCACGTCGTC
>WNFO01005273.1_pt1 | contig 11277 bp, 9 predicted proteins | sample 5400251 | NCBI WGS metagenome assembly WNFO01 (sample SAMN13153354, study PRJNA577476) | soil metagenome | isolation source: 100 cm saprolite under Madrone tree | place: USA:California | collected 2016-06-14 | reverse complement strand
CAATCCGAAGCTCGTGGTGCAGACGGACCTGCCGGAAAGCTTCATGCGGTCGAATTCGCTGGAGCTCGTGGGCGATATCATGGCGGTTGCCTACCAAACCCAGAAAGCTGGCCAGAAGCCCGCCGGCTTCGAGCTGTTCGACATTTCGACGCCGGAAAAACCGCAGTCGATCGCCTATGTTGACGCCTCCGGCCCAACATCGCGGGGCGTCCACCAGCTGTGGTTCTGCGACGGCGAATATGTGCATCTCGCGGCCGGGGCGCCGGACTTCAAGCCGACCCATCCGCAGGACGACCAGTTCTATCGCATCTTCGATGTGCGCAACCTGTCAAGACCTGAGGAAGTCGGGCGCTGGTGGCTGCCCGGCACCCGCGAGGGCGACGGCGTGCCGCCGCCGGCGCGCCACCAGGCGCCGCTGCTCGACCGCGGCTTTCGCGCCCACAACACCAATGTGTACCCGCAACGGCCCGACCGCTGCTATCTCGGCTATATCGACGCCGGCATGTTCGTGCTGGACATTTCCGACAAGGCGCACCCGAAGCCGATCTGCCAGTGGGACAACTCGCCACCTTACACGGGTTTTACCCACACGGTGGTGCCCATGTTCAATCGCAATCTGCTGATCGTAACGGACGAGTCGACCAGCGACAACGCCTCGGATTGGCCGAAGCTCGTGTGGATCCTCGACGCCCGCGACGAGAGACATCCGGTGCCGATCTCGACCTGCCCGATGCCCGCGGTTGACGCCTACAAGAGCCGCGGCGGCCGCTTTGGCGCCCACAACATCCATGAGAACACGCCATCGCCCTATGCGTGGCAGTCGGAAGATATCGTCATCGGCACGTTCTTCAATGGCGGCCTGCGCGCCTACGACATCGTCAATCCCTACCAGCCGCGGGAGGTTGCAGCCTTCGTGCCGCCGGCGCCGGCGATGTCACCGGCCGGCGCGATTCAGCTCAACGACTGCTTCGTCGACGAGCGCAAGATCGTCTACACGGTCGATCGCTTCAGCGGCGGGCTCTACATTCTCGAGATGGATTTCTAGGTGAAGGTGTGTAGCCCGGATGGAGCGCAGCGTAATCCGGGACAAGTCTCGCCAGCGGCACGGCTGATCCCGGATTACGCTTGCGCTCCATCCGGGCTACGAGGTCGGCGGCGTCATGCTTGAACTCTTCCCCTCCCCGACCGCCGGCCCGTTCGGGCGAAGGCTCAAACGCGAACGCGGCGCCCGGGTGCCGGTCACGGTGGTGACGGGGTTCCTCGGCGCCGGAAAGACCACGCTCCTGCGCCATTTTCTCGGCCTTGCGGATGGCGCCGGCACGGCAGTGATCGTCAACGAATTCGGCGCGACCGGCATCGACGATGCGCTGCTGCGCAGCTCGAGCGACAATGTTGCCCTCCTCGGCAACGGCTGCCTGTGCTGCAATGTCCGTTCCGATCTTGCGCTAACGCTGCGTCGCCTGATCGCGGAGCGCGAGCGCGGCGTCGTCCCGCATTTCGGACGCATCGTGATAGAGACCAGCGGGCTTGCCGACCCGTCGCCCATTCTCGCCACCTTTGCGACCGACCGGGCACTCGGCGGCGAATTTCATGTCGAGGCGGTCATCGCCGTGATCGCTGCCCCGAACGGCGTCCACACGATCGAGACCTTTGCGGAAGCGCGACGGCAGATCATCCTCGCCGACCGCATCGTCATCTCCAAGACCGACATCGCCGCAGAGGACGCACCTGCGATCCTGACCGGGACTTTGCGCGAGCTCAACCCGCGCGCCCGCATCATCGAAGCGGTTGCCGGCCGGGTCGATCCGCAATGGATTCTCGCCGGGGAGCTCGAGGAGCGCGCTGCAGGCTTCGTGGCGGATGCCGCGACCCACACGGAAGAAATTGCGAGCTTTACGCTAGTCGAAGACGAACCGATTGCTTGGGACGCCTTCGCCCGGACCATGGAGACCTTGGTTGCGCTGCGCGGCCCGGACCTCCTGCGCGTGAAAGGTTTCCTCAACGTCGCGGGCTGCACCGGGCCTGTGGTGGTTCAGTTCGTGCAGCACCTCGCGCATCCGCCGGTCGAGCTCGAGCGCTGGCCTGATGGCGATCGGCGAAGTCGCGTTGTTTTCATTGCCAGGAATTTGAGTGAGCGGCAGGTGAAAGGATTGTTCGCGGCCGTGCGGGCGATAGCCACCTGATCTGCCGAGGAGGCAGAGCCCCAGGCCGACGGCCGTGCCGCGGGCCATCAGTTAGGCGGCAGGTGGAACGTCACGCCGGATTGCTGCCGACCGACTCAAGTCGAATGCGTTTGTGGTCTGGATTGTGCCCTTGAAGGTTTTGCCGCTCTTGCGCGCTTCGACATGCCGTGATCGTTGCGCAGAGCCAGCCGCTGGTGCCTCTTGGCCTTCGATTCGGCATGTTTCGTATTCGGCCCGACGTGGTGAGCCGCATATTCCTTGCCATCGATCGGAGCGATGTGCGGCGCGTCGCGATCGAGATAGGGTCTTCCGATACCTAGCTCTTTTTCGTGCATATCGATCCATTTCCACAATTGCTCACTGGAAACCCATCGCTCTGCCCGTGTCTCGCCCTTCACGCTCACGATATCGGCCGCAAGCCCGTGACCGTAGCCGCCGCGGAAGCTGCCACCATGATACGACCTGTCGCTTTGAGCTTTCTGGCCGGTCGCGATGGTTTGCCGATAATCGTCGCGAAATGCGCTCGTTATACCGGGCATCAGGCCGGCATCGTCGAGTGCGCGCAGCGCGTGATAGAGCGTGACCCGGAAACTCCGATTCATGCCGCCAATCACGTAATCCACGGGCGACATCCTGGCCCTTTCAGCGGCCCTGGGATCCTTCCACGTGAAATCCTCGTCTACGAGCTTGGTGATCGTTTTTGTGACAATCCGGGTTTTGCCTTTCCGTTTAACCGTCACCCTTATTTGTTCCGGCACCCGGATTGTATCGATTTTCCGCGTTCGCTCGTATAGCGACCAGAGGTAGCGGTCGATGCAAACCTGCGCCACCATGCACTCGTCGACGCGATCAACCGCACTCATGTCGATCGAACTTGTCTCGACCGAACTTGTCTCGATCGAATTCGTGCCGATTGAACCCGCGGTTACGTCTGCTTGGGCAAGCGCCGCACCGGCAAAGACCAGCATTCCGAAACCGCCACATACGCAACAGTAGTGTGCCCCCACGAGATTCATCCCCTTCCCCTGCCTATTTCATTCCATGTCGACTACAAAAGACCGCAGCAAGCTGCGGGCTCGAATATGAGCGATGACGCGTGGAAAATCGCTCAGTTGCCAGTCTACTATGTGGTCGGATGAACCCACGATGAACGACCAGGCCTGGGAGCGCCTCGGAAAGCCTTCGAGGTGCCGAAGCTCCGGAAACCATTCGGGTGGGGTGGGGTCGGGAATGAGGTTGACGACCGATCGCCGGGCAATAGCGCCGGGCTCTCTCCGGGTCGTGGCCGGGCTTGTCCCGGCCACCTCGATTGTCCTTACCCTGTGCCTTCAAATGCGAGGTCGCCGGGACAAGCCCCGGCGACGACGCTGGTCAAGTGATTCGAAGCGACCGAAATCCGCTCCAATGAAACGAATCGGCGCCTGCACCACGGCTGGAAGTGGCCGGGATCAGAAATCCGATTTGTTCGCCACCGGAATGTGGTAGTCGAACAAGTTCTGGTTGTTCTCCGCGCAGGCTTCTTCGTGCATTGGCATCTGGACACGCCTGAGTTTGCCGATTGCCGACCACGGTTGATAGAACGTGTCCGGATCCTCGACCCGGAAAGTCACCTGGAGCGTCTTGCCGTCGTCGATCAACTTGTAACGCTCCACGACATGCAGTTTCGCCGTATGGGGTGTGCGGTAGTTGTCGATGAAGGTTTTGTCGTTCAATCCGATCGTATCCACCACGAGCGTGTCGCCTTCGTAATGGCCGACCGATTCTCCATACCAGGAAGGCTTGAGGTCGGCCGAATGCGGAACATCGAGATAGATGCGGCGAATCTGAGCGTCGCCCGAGAAAATCATCGTCACCTGTTTCGGCGTTTGCATGAAGTGGATCGGTTCGACCGCGGCCATCATGAAGGCCGGAACGCCTGACGGCATGCAACTCGCGCGCGCCGAATAGGGCATCCTGCCGGACAGCGCTTTGTTGTTCTCCTGCTTCATGACCTCCTTTGCCCAAGGCTTGATGTTGGGGTTGCTGAGATCGGCGATTCGATAAGTCGGCTGGGCTCCGCTCGCGCGAAATTCGTTGTTGGAGACATACCGATGGGCCGGATCGTTGCGGGTCGGGCTAGGCTCACCGGGGATGGCGACGTAGTCGCCAAGGCCAAAAACCCATGCAGCATCGTTGGAGGAGAAATCGGGGATCGATGCGCCTTGCTCCGCCGCAAGCCTTAAGTCCGATGCTGTCCAAATCCACGCGGTCAACGCCCCGATCGCAAGAAGGCTCATCCGCGAATTGAAATCAGGCATATCCGTGCTCCCTGGTGCGATCCGTCGCCGGCGAAAGCTATTGGCAATCGGCGACCGGACCTGTCGAACACCAGTCCACGGTTGCAACTCATTCGTCGCGCGTCAAGTGGAGTATCTCGACCGCGAAGCTCCACGGCGAGATTCCCAACAACCCGAGAGCCTGCGATAATGCGCTCCATGCAAATCGGGCAGACGCGCCGGGTGCGCGGCGTGGCCGTTCCATCAATCATGTATGGCACGGCCTGGAAGGAGGAGCGCACACAAGCGCTGACCTCCGAGGCCCTCGCTTGCGGCTTCCGCGCCATCGATACGGCGAACCAGCGCAAACATTACTTCGAGGCGGGGGTTGGCGCCGCGATCGGGGCGGCCGTCGCCTCCGGCAACGTCGCGCGCGAGCAGCTCTTCCTGCAGACGAAATTTACCTGGCAGCGCGGCCAGGATCACCGGCTGCCGTACGATCCCAACGCGGATCTTGCCACTCAGGTGCGCCAATCAATCGACAGCTCCCTTAAGCACCTTGGTGTGCCGCGTATTGATAGCTACATCCTGCACAGTCCGTCGCGCGGCTACGGCCTCGGTGAAGCCGATTGGGAGACATGGCGCGCGATGGAGGAAGCAGTGCGCGCCGGCCGGGTGGGCTTGCTCGGGGTGAGCAACATCTCGTCCGCGCAACTCGCCACCCTCGTCGGCGGCGTGAAGATCGCTCCGGCTTTCGTTCAGAACCGCTGCTTCGCGCACAGTCGGTGGGACGCCGACGTGCGCGCTCTCTGTGAGACCCACCACATCGTCTACCAGGGCTTTTCGCTGCTCACCGCAAATCCGCAGGTGCTGTCATCGCCGCGCTTGATCGCCATCGCGCGGCGCCACGGCAAGACTCTTGCGCAAGTCGTGTTCCGTTTCGCGATCGAGCTTGGGATGCTGCCGCTTACCGGAACCAGCGACGGCTTGCATATGCGCCAGGACCTCGACATCTTTGATTTCACCTTAAGTGATGACGATCTCAGGATTGTGCTCGAACTCGGCACTCCTTAGGCGTCCGTTCTCCCGGTTACCTCTGCCTGTGTTATTGCACCTCGTGCTACCGAAAATCTTACGACAAAGGCGGCGCCCATGACCGACCCTCCGAAGCAACGGCCAACGGTCCGTCTCCAACTGCGCATCCTCGGCGAACCCGTCGCCGTCGAAGCGCCGCGGCCGCCGAAGCGGGTGCGCCTCGACGAAGTGCTGCCGTTGCTGCGCGATATCGACGACCGCGCGGTCGACCTCGCCGTCCGGCGCACCGAGGCGGACGGCAAAACCGTGTCGTGCCGCAAAGGCTGCTCGGCGTGTTGCCGCGCGCAGCCGGTCCCCGTCACGCCGCCGGAAGCGTATGCGTTGTTGCGGCTCGTCGAGAACCTGCCGGAGCCGCGCCGCGCCGCGGTCCGCGCCCGCTTCGCCGACCGTGTCCAGCGGCTGCGCGACGCCGGGCTCGCGGACCATTTCCTGCAGCGCGATCGCGATGTGACGAAAGAGCAGGCGCGCGATGCGGCGCAGCGCTACTTCCGGCTTGGGTTGGTGTGTCCGTTCCTGGAGGATGACGCCTGCGGCATCTACCAGGACCGGCCGTTCGTGTGCCGGCAGTACCTCGTCACGTCGCCGGCTGAGCTGTGCCACGACCCATTCACGAACCCGGTGGAGGTGATCCGGATGCCCATCGCGGCCGCGGGGGCCATGCTGCGCACCGCGACGAACCTCCTCGAAAAGCCGCAGTTCACGGTGGCGTTGACGCTGGCGCTGGAGTACGCGCAGGCACATCGGGGCGAGCTGGAGCGGACGTTTGCAAGCCGCAAAGTGTTTTCGCAGGCGGTGGAAGAGCTGGCGCGGCCGCGGCCGGCGGCCGCTGATACCGATGGGGTGAACCCAACCGAAAAAGCGGTTCAATGATCCAGGATCGCCGCGGCGCGGAAACCGGACGACATTGATTTCGTTGGGAATTCCAAAATTAGTTCGTTTTCACAAAATGCCCCTCTATAGCTTTATGGTATTTTATTACCAGATGTCGCTAAATATTGTGGGAAAGTCTGTTATCTGTCATTCAAGACATTGTACAGGAATCAAAGTACAATCACTGCGCCCGGAGCCAACCACGTGAAGCGAATTGCAGCTGCCCGCAATGTACGGGCCGTGCCGGCCGTGGATGCCGACAGGTCGCCGATGGAACTGCGCGTCGGTGCACGGCTGCGGCACGCGCGGCTGCTCAATCGCATGCGGCTCAAGGACGTGGCAGAGCGTGCGAGGTGCTCCGAGGGCATGTTGTCCAAGATCGAGAACGACCGCGCGGTGCCGTCCCTGACCACGCTGCATCGGCTATGCAAGGCGCTCAACCTCAGCGTATCTGCCCTCCTCAACAAGGATTTCGCCGAGCCGTGGACGATCCTTCGCCCGGCCGAACGGGCCGTGATCGGACACGCATCGGGCTCCGGCAGCGAAGGCGTCAGGGCAGAGGTCATCATCCCGCATGCGGACGGCCGGCTGCTCGAAGGCTTCGTGGTGATCATCGAGCCCGGCGGGCACACGGCCGGCGTGCTTCAGCACCAGGGCGAAGAGGTCGGCTATGTGATGGAAGGTCAGCTTGAGCTGACGATCAACCGCGAGGTCCACCTGCTCAATGCGGGAGATTCCTTCTATTTTCCTTCCGATTTGCCCCACGAGTATCGCAACCCGGGAAAGACCCGGATGCGCGCCGTCTGGATCAACACGCCGCCGACATTCTAAATCCGCGCCGTTTGGGGGCTGGTCAATATCGTCCGACCTGGATGCCGCCATCAACCACGATGGTCTGGCCGGTGACGTAGCGGGCGGCGTCCGAGGCGAGGAACACCACCACGTCCGCGATGTCGGCCGGATCGCCGACGCGGCCGAGCGGGATGTATTCCGTCGCCCGCCGTAGTCCGGCTTCGCCCTGTGAATGCTCCTCCGACAATGTCTGTGCGGTGCGGATGAAGCCGGGTGCGACCGCGTTGACGCGAATGCCGCCGCGCGCCAGTTCGGAGGCGAGGCCGCGGACGAAACCCACTACCCCGGCTTTGGCGGCGCAATATTGGGAATGCTCGTGCCAGCCGTAGAGATAGCCCATGGTGGAGGCAATCGCGACGATCGCGCCGGCGGATTTGGCCTGCATGCCGGGGACGGCGGCGCGGATGATGCGCAGCATGCCCTTGAGATTGACGTCAAAGGTGTGGTCCCACAGCTCGTCCGTCATCTTGGCGAACGGGATGCGATGGGCAATTCCCGCATTGGCCACCACCACCTCGAGCGCACCATGCCGCTTGGTAGCCTCGGCGACCACCTCGTTCGTGCGCGCAGTGTCGGTGACGTCGAGATGGAAGAATTCCGCAATCCCGCCGCCGTTGCGGATCTCGTCGACAAGCCCAGCCCCTTCCTGGTTGAGAATATCGGTTGCCATCACGGCGTATCCGGCGCGCGCGAAAGCAATCGCGGTGGCGCGGCCGATGCCGATCCCGCTGCCTGTGATCAGGACGTTACCCATCGTGGTCCTCCACAGTGTTTCGTTTCTGACGCTTAATCTCTCCAATCGTGTCATCGCCCGCGAAAGCGGGCGATCCAGTAACCCCCAGTATCTCAATAGAAATACGAGTCTCGGGGATACTGGATGCCCCGCTTTCGCGGGGCATGACACCAAAATGGAATGAACTGTCAGAGGCACAGCACTACCCGCCGCCGTTCTGCGGTGGCCGGCGGCGGTTCGCCGTGGTTGCGGCGATATCAACCTCACCGTTCGCGTCGAGCAGTGCCCCGTAGACCTCGACGGCGCGCCGCGCCGATATCCATCCCTCTCTGACGTCGTCGGCGATGCGCTGGGGATCGCGCCCCAGCGGATCACCGAACCCGCCGCCGCCATTCGAGTAGGAAACCATGGTCTGATCGCGCCTGATCACGATCTGCTCGCTGGTGCCGAGCGGCACAATCTCTCCGCAATCAGACCTGAGGTACTGCTTAGCCGGCTCCGCCGCATGGCCGCCCCTGACGCCGAGCGCCGGGCTGACGGTGCCGTCGCTGACGAAACCGATCTCGATGTCGGTACCGACGGGGTGGAATTCGGTCAGAATGCCCGGCGCCCCGCGAAAAGCCCCGGCACCTTCGCTATCCGGGACGATGCGCCGCGCCGTGATGCGGATCGGATGATGAAGCTCGTCGATCTCGATTGAGTCGTAGAACGGCATTCCGGCATTGCCCATGGTGAACAGGGACAGCCAGCCATCAGTGCAGAATGTTCCGGGTCCACCGCCCGCAGCGAGAATGACCTCGTTGACGAACGGTGCGTCGCCGTAACGCGGATCGCGGCCGGAGAGCACGCCGGACGCGGGCGGAATTCCGGCGCCGCCTTCGGCCATGCCGGTTCCCGCGTCGATTTCGGCGAGGGCGCGCTGGACCGCATTGGTGACCCGGTCGGCAAGATTGGTCGTCGCGACCGACGTGCAGGTGGGGTGACGCGGAATGCCGACGACGCAATTCTCGCGCAGCGCGACATCGATTCGCCGAAAGCTGCCGGCATTGGCCGGCACCGACTGCGGCAGGCTGTTGAACACGCCGACCATGGCGGCGGTGCGTGCGCAAGCATGGCTCAGATTGACCCCGACCGGGACGCAATCGATATTGTCGGTCATGTCGACATTGATCCGCGCCGCCATGTCGTCGACAGTTACGATTGCGGTTGCCGGGATGCCGCCGACCGGCGTTCCCGGTAGCGGATCGTGCGTGCAGGTCATGCGGGCGCGTCCGGCGCGCATTCCCCTGATGACGTCGATCATGCGATGCTCGCTGAAGTCGAACCAATGCCGTGCGTGCGCGATCACCGCCTCCCAGCCAAGTTCCTCCGCCATGCGGACGATCTCGCGCGCACCGATGCGGGCGGCGCCGACCATCGCCAGATAGTCGCCGCGCCACTGCGCCGGAACGCGGATGCGCATCCGGCACATGTTGATGACATCGAGCACGTCCGTGTACGCGGCCTGCACCCGCACCGCCGGGAAGATCAGCGCGCCCTCCTGATAGACATCCCGCGCGGTTCCCATGTAGGTCGTCGGCAACGAATTGCCGCAGTCGGCCTGGTGCGCCTTGGCAAGCACCGTGAAGCGGTGAATGCCGCCGCCGTCGAACACCGGCACCAGGATGGTGTGGTCTGCCGCATGGGTGTTGCCGTGATAGGGCGAATTGTGCAGGAAGGCATCGCCTGGCTTGACGTCAGGATGGATATCGAGCATCGCCCGCGTCATCAGGTCGGCGCCGCCGAGGACGTGGATGGGGTAGGACTCGACGGCGGTGAGGAGTTCGCACCGCACTCGGCCGTCACGATCGCGCAGGAAAAATCCCGTGCGGTGTTGATGACGCCGGACCGTGCAGTGCGCAGCAACGTGTTCGCCATCTTGCGGGTGACCCCTTCGAAGCGCTTATGCATGATGGCGAGCTTGACGCCGTCGATCGTGGACCGCGATTCTTGCATGTCAGCCTCCGCTTCTTCCGGTGATCGTCAGCCAAGCGGCGAAGGCCGCACATTGACCACGAAGGCGCCGTTGGCCCGCTGCGCGCGTGCTCCGGGATGGACAACGATCGTGGTGAAGCTCGATTCGACGATGGCGGGGCCAAGCACCGGCTCGCCCGGACGCAGATTTTCCAGGTCATAGCTCGGCGCCTCGATGCGGCCGGTGTCGCGAAACGCCATCGATCGTCGCTGCACGGCTGTGCTGCGCAGCAATGCCTTTACGCGGCAGGCGTCGGCAAAACCAGCAACTTCGGTGCGGCAGACCGCGCGCCAGGCGACGATCTCGATCTCGTCGCCGTCGTCGGCAAATCCGAACAGTTCGAGATGGCGGGCGTGGAAATCCTTCACCAATTGCTGCACATCGTGCTCGCCCGCAAATGTGCCGCCGCGGAGCGGGACTTCGATCTCCCAGACCTGGCTTGGATAACGGCCCTCGATTGCATAGTCGATCTTGCTTGCCTTCCCATCGACGAAGCTCGCGGCCGAGCCTGCTTGCGCCTCGTGCTTCAGTCTCGCGAGAATGCGATCGGCGCGCTCACAGTCGAATTGGGTCGTCCGCATGAAGGCGGTGTGCGCCACTTCGGCGCGCAGCTCGGACATGACGGCGCCCGCGGCGCTGAGCGCCGCTGCGGCGTCTGGAAAAACGACGGTCTGGCACCGCAGGCGGCGAGCGATGGCTACGTCGTTGAGACCGGCCGCGCCGCCGCCGCCGATCATGATGGTGTCCTCCGGATCAATGCCCTGTTTGACGGTGATCTCCTCGATCGCGTTCACCATGGCTTCGGTGCCGAGGTCAATGATCGCGAGCGCGGCATCATCGATCGAAAGGCCGAGGGGGCCGGCGATCTCGCCTTCGATTGCGGCGATTGCGGCATCGACCGCGAGCTTCATCCGGCCGCCGAGGAAGAACTCCGGATCGATGTAGCCGAGCGCCACAGCCGCGTCGGTGACGGTCGGCCGCGAGCCCCCGCGGCCGTAGCAGGCGGGGCCCGGATGGGAGCCGGCACTCGCCGGGCCGACATGCAGCATGCCGCCGCCGTCGACATGGGCGATGCTGCCGCCACCCGCCCCGATGCTCTTCACGTCGACGGAAGGAAACCCGGTCATGTGGCCTTGATAGACGGGGCCGATCCAGGTCTCGCGCGTCCACGGAATGGCGCCGTTACGCACGAGGCTCACGTGAAAGGTCGTTCCGCCGGCGTCGGTGACGATCGCGGTCGAGCCACCGGCGTGCCGGGCATAGTGACGTCCTGCA
>WNFO01011021.1_pt1 | contig 11278 bp, 11 predicted proteins | sample 5400251 | NCBI WGS metagenome assembly WNFO01 (sample SAMN13153354, study PRJNA577476) | soil metagenome | isolation source: 100 cm saprolite under Madrone tree | place: USA:California | collected 2016-06-14 | reverse complement strand
GACCATCGCTCGCGGTCTTTCGCTCGTCTCCATTGTGGTCGCAGGGTTGACCTTCGCCTTCGGGGAAGGCGGCTCGAAGCGAGTGCTGGCGGGCGTTCTCTTCGGTGTCGGCATGGCGATCGCCGCCGTGAATTTCCTCGCGTGGCTCTTTCCGGGCAGCTGATTCGCGCAACTCTCGAGGAGAACAGCACTTGCCGGAAACCCGACGAATCAACAGAGTGCATCGGTCGTTGTCGCGGCCACTGACCATCCTCGGGGCCGAGCGGAAGCTCTTTTTCTTCGCCATGTGCCTGGGCGCAGCCACCTTCAACCTGCTCAACAGCTTGTTTGGCGGTCTGCTCATGTTTTTGCTGCTCTACGTCCTGGCGCGCTGGGCCACCCAGACCGATCCCCAGATTCTGCGATTTCTGCTCACCGCTGCAAGACTTCGCGCGGAATACGACCCGATGAAGTTCACTCCGATTGCGGTTCGAGGGGATGGACATGCTCAGGCTTAGCCGAATCTTCAAGAACTACAACGAGACCGGCTCCCTCAGCGAGCAGATCAATCTCTACGGGTTCATCGGTCCACACATTTTTTTGACCAAGAGTGGGGAGGTCGGACTCATTCTTGAAGTCAGTGGCGTCGACTACGAATGTCTCGACGCCGCATCGATTGACGGTTTCACGAAGCGTCTAGAATCGGCGTTGAAGCTATTCGACGAAAATTACCGCGTCTATCAATACCTCTTCAAGCGCAACAACGAGACCATCCCTTACAAGCTCTACGGCAACCCCATAGTAGACACTGCGATCAAGAATCGCATTGCCTATCTCGGAAGCAAGGCCGACACTCTGTTTTCCCTGTCCGTTTATTACGTGGTTCTATACCAGGGTTTTCAGACTGCCCATAAGTTTGGAAGTGCGCTTGCGGAGTTTCCGAAGAATCCGAAAAAATCCGTCGCCGATCTGCGCGCACATTTCTCTTCCCAGAAGCAAGTTGTCGGCCTTGGACAACACGTTACTGCTGCCGAGGCTGTGCTGCTTCAAAAAGCTCTCAGCTTCATCCTCCAAATCAGCGACTTCCTTCCTGTCCGCCTGCTCAACAAGGAGGAAGCCTTCCGCGTTCTCAAGAGAACGCTCAACTTCCATCCCGCCAAGCTCGAATTCGCCAAACTCAAATACGACACGTTTCTGGATTACTACCTGCCCGAATCTCCTCTCGAATGCCATCGCGGGCATCTACGCGTGGACGATTACTACGTCAAGGTTTTGACCCTCAAAGAACCTTCCGCCCAGAGCTTTCCGCTGATCTTCAAGCGCCTGCTCGAAGTGGAAGCGAACTATTACGTCGTCACAGAATGGAAAAAAGAAGATTCCGGCAAGATGCGCCGGGTCATCCAGGCGAAGCGCCGCCATTTTCACAACACCAAGCGCTCGTTCACGAGCCAAGTCAGTCTCAACGACGCACCCACCCAAGACGTCCTCCTCGACGATTCCAAGGAATCTCAGGTTCGGGAACTCGGTGAAGGCATTGCGGAGATCGAGCTGCACGGGAATTACTTTGGCCAGTTTTCCTTAACCGTCGTGATTTATGACCTCGACTTGGCCAAGGTGCACCGGGCATGCGCAGACTTCTATAAGGTGTTCAGCGTTCACGATGCTCAGCTCTATGAAGAAAAATACAACCTGCTGAACGCCTTTCTCGCTGCAGTTCCCGGCAACCACGCTCACAACTTGCGTTCCTTGTATCTGCTCAACACCAACTATGCAGACTTCTCGTTTCTCTTCACCCTTCACTGTGGCGAGCCTCGGAATGCCCATCTCCGACAGGAGTATCTCGCGGTCCTCGAGACCAACCACCACACTCCCTACTTCCTAAATCTCCATTACCGCGATGTGGCGCACACCATGATTCTCGGGAGAACGGGCGCGGGAAAAAGTTTCCTTTTGAACTTCCTCATTACCAACCTGCAGAAATACGACCCGCACACCTTCATCTTCGATTTGGGCGGGAGCTTTGAAAGCCTCACGCAGCTCTTTAACGGCTCTTATATTCGCGTGGGCGTGGAATCCCAGGATTTCAAGATCAACCCCTTTTCGCTGCCGCCGACGAAGGAAAATCTCGATTTCCTAGCTCTGTTCCTGAAAGTCCTGATTCAGGGGCAGCGGGCAGGCGAACTCGACGCTGCCACCGAACGCGATCTTTTTCATCAGGTGGAAAACCTTTACGAGGTGGACCCGGCGCTGCGCACGCTGGACGTGCTAGCAAACACACTGGGGCATGACGTTGCGAGCCGCCTCTCGAAGTGGACCCGCGGCGGCCAGTTCGGATTCCTCTTCGACAACGCCGAGGACACCATTTCCTTCTCCCGCTTCCAGTGCTTCGACTTCCAGCGCATGAGCCAGTACCCGGAACTTCTGGAACCGCTGCTCTTCTACATCCTGCATCGTGCCAATGCTGTTATCGCCGACCGGCAGATTAGCTCCGTTTTCAAAGCCTTCTTCATCGACGAAGCATGGGTATTTTTGAAAAATTCTGCCATTCAGCGATACGTCGTCGAGGCCCTCAAGACCTGGCGCAAGCACAACGCCGCCATGATCCTCTCGACGCAATCTCTCGACGAACTCAAGCGTTCGGACATCCTCGACGTAATCATCGAGAGTTGCGCCACGAAAATCTTCCTCGCAAATCCCGATATGGATCGCGACCTCTACCGTCGCCAGTTCCACTTGAACGAAACCGAAGTCAAACTCATCTCGGGTCTCATCCCGAAACAGCAATTTCTCATTAAGACCCCGGAGCTGGCAAAGATTGCCAATCTCAATGTCGATGCCAAGAGTTATTGGCTCTACACGAACGATCCCTACGACAACAAGAAACGCAAAGAGGCGTTCGAGGTCCACGGATTCGAAAAAGGCCTCGAAATCCTAGCGGGAGCGCAGCCGTGATTCCTCATTGCTCGCTTCAAACCTGGATGTCGGGGAGCGATCCCCTTTACGCATTCCTGCCGCTCGCGCTCGCGGGATTCACGACCGCGGTCATTTTAGGCGTGCAGTGGTTTGGCGGGCCCTTTTCCGATCGCGACCAAAGTTTCGAGCAAGACCAATCCATCTCAAAAGGAGTAAATCAATGAAGCAAATCTCTCGCCGTCACTCGCATAGTTTTTTCCTTCGGCTATTCGCCCTTCTCGCCGTGGGCGCAGCCGTCTTCCACTCTTCGGCCACACACGCCGCGACGGAAGCGGCCGCGCGTGTCGTGAAGTATTCGAAGGAGGACGTTGTTCCCGTCCACGCAAAACTCCGGTTTTCAACACTCATCGTTCTACCGGGAGACGAAGAGATTCTTGATTTTACAACCGGCGACAAGGAATTCTGGGTCATCAATGGCGCGCACAACCTCTGCTATGTCCATCCAGCGCAGGCCGGCATCCGCAGCAATCTGAACCTCATCACCGCGAGCGGACACGTCTACTCGTTTCTGCTCACGGAAATAAGCAATCAGCCGAATGCCGAACCCGATCTCAAACTCTTTGTGGAACCGAAAGAAGACTCCGGTGTAGCGGCCAACAGTGGGCTGCGTGGCTATGTCAGCGCAGGGGAAGCGCAGGCGTATAAGAGGGAACTCGAAACCCTCCGCTCCCAGACCGCGGAACAAATACGTACCGCGCAGGCCCAGTCCGCCGAGCAGATCAACCATTTTCGCTCCAGCTACGCAACAAAACTCCAGTTCGACTATCCCCTCGACCCTAAGGCGGGAAGCGAGCCATTCCTGATTTCCGCCATCTACCACGACGACTCATTCACCTATATCAAGTGCGGCGCTCGGGAAAAGCCCGCTCTCTATGAAGTCAAGGACGGCAAACCAAACCTCATCTCTTTCCAGATCGAGAACGGCGTCTACATCGCAACCAAAATCATCGACAGCGGCTACCTCGCCGTCGGCAAAGAGAAATTGCCGTTTGCGCGGCGCGCGGCGGGGAACTGAGGGCCGGAGAATGAATCAACCGACACAACCCGCTCAGGTTCGGGAAAAAGCGCCGAAGCCGCAAGGCCTTCTCCCGAAGAACGTCCAGTCCTGGCTCCTCGTCGGACTGGCGTTTCTCATGGTCACCATCATGTGGCTGACCGGGGGCAAGAAGCCGCAGATGGCACCGAAAGCAGCCTCGTCCGCCGCGCCGGTGCAGGCGCCCCTCGAAGTCAACGAATCCAAAATTGCCGAGATGCAGAACCGCATTCAGGATTTGCAGCGCCAGCAGCTTCTTGCCCAGACGGCGCTCGCCCAGCAGACCCGCTCGCTAAGAGTTGCCGCGCATGGCGCGGCGGAGCCTCAACAACCTCGCGCCGTTGGTAGCGGTGAGCAGCGTCCGGAAGAAGACCCGATCCAGGCGGAACGGAAGCGACGCGCCTACGTCTCATTGTTCTCTTCAAACGTCGCGCTGAGTTACCGAAAAACTCCGGCGAACTCGACGGCCCCGGTAACCGAACCTCCGATTGCCGCCCCGGCCCCACCGCCTTCGGGCCTCGACGCGTTACAACTCCCCCAACTTTCGAAAGACGTGCAGTCCAATTCGATTTCCCCCCCGCCAGTCCGCAACGATTCCGCGGAAACAACACTTGACCGAAAGGAGGAAGTCAAAAACCCTGCCGCCGTGTCGGCCATCTCTGCCAATGCGGCCGCAGGAAAAACCTACGTCCTGTTTGAAGGAACCATTCTCGAAACCGTCCTCATCAACCGTCTCGATGGGGGCTTTGCCGGCTCCGTCGAGTGCCTCCTCTCTACCGATGTCTATTCCAACGACCGCCAACACCTGCTTATTCCGGCAGGCTCAAAGTTGCTCGGCGAAACCAAGAAGGTGGATACCTTCGGCCAAACACGTCTCGCCGTTGTGTTCCATCGCGTGCTTATGCCTGACGGATATTCCGTCAGCCTCGACCACTTCAAGGGTCTCAACCAAATCGGCGACACCGGTCTCCGAGACCAAGTCAACAACCACCTCCGAATCTTCGGAGTTTCCCTGGCAGTGGGAGCGCTGGGAGCTGTGAGCGAAGCGGGCACCGGTGGCGCACTCAACGCGACTGGGGGCGACCTCATGCGTCAGGGATTCGCCGTCAGTACGGCTCAGTCCGCAGCGCAAATCCTCGACAAGTTTCTCAACGTCATGCCCACGGTGACGATTCGGGAAGGCCATCGCGTCAAAGTCTATCTCGCGGGTGATCTCGCCTTGCCCGATTACCTCAACCACAAGATGCCTTCCGATCTTTAGAAGGCAGGAAAGAAAGGACAGAAGTTCGATGAAAAAGAAAATTCCGGCAGTTCTCTTGGTTCTGATTCTCTGCGTCGGTACCGCCTCCGCGCAATTCGGAAGCGGGATCGTGTACGACCCGACCAACTATCAGAATGCGATCCTCCGCTACCAGCAGCTCCAGCAGCACCTCCTGCAACTGCAAAAGAGCTACTCCCAGATCACCAACCAACTCAACCTCGCGATACGAATGGCCCAGTTCGTCAAAAACATGCCCGCCCGTTACCGCGCGCTCTTTTCGCAGTGGCGCAATGTGACTTCGCTGAACACCTTCGGAAACACCGGCTCTTGGATCAGCGGCATCAACTCCGGCCTGCTTCCCAACATCAACACTGGTTACCAGAAGTCCACAACCCAGCTGCTTCCCTACAGCCCGGATCACCTCTCAGGCATGGACCCTTTTGAGCTGGAGCGCGTGCAGTCGCAATACGCATCCGTTCAACTCGTGGACGGCGCGAACGTGAACGCGATGGCCACGATCGGCGCCATCCGGGGCAGCGCCCAGAACATCCAGACGCAGATCGGCAACCTCGAACAGGACTCGTTCTCCAGCGACTCCGGTCTGAACAGCGAAGTCTCCGTCCTGAACAAGATTAATGCGGCCGGGGTCTTAACCCTCCGCACCGTCCAAGACTCGAACAAAATCCTCGCCTCTCTTCTCGAAATGCAAATCATTATCGCCAAGCAGCAGCGCGAGTCCATGACCAACAGCATCAATGCCGACATCCAGCGCCAGGCCAGCCTCGCCGCCAACATGACGCAGATGACCGGCACCCTTACCAATTCACTTCAAACCTTCCGCATGCCGTGAGCGTGTGGAGATAGACGCCCAGGCGTCGAAGGAGCTGACGGCAGTGCAAACCGACTATCTGCAGTACATCTTCCAAGCCATCAACACTCTGCTCACCCAGAACCTCGGCTTCTTCGACACCATGGGCCAGAATCTGTTTCGGTCTTTCGCGACGATTCTCATCGCGTGGTATGGCATCAAATCCGCCCTCTCCGCCGCTAGCGGCCGGTCACCGTTCCATTTCGACAATTTCGCGAGCCTGCTGCTGACCATTAGCTTCGGCTTCGCGATGGTCAACTACTACAACGCGCCGATTCCCGGCGTTGGCATCAGCTTCCACAATCTCGTCACCAACGAAGCGCAATTCCTGTCCGGGCAGATCGATCAAGCCCAACTCCAAACGGTGATCATGCAAGTGGCGGACTTCGAATCCCGCATGGACTCTCCGACGTGGGGAGACATTCTCGGAACCGCCATCTACGTCATCGTGACCATCCTGCTCGCCGCGGCCCAGGCCGTGGCGATTGTGGTCATCGCCTATGGGTTCATTGCCACTGCGGTTTGCGTTCTGGTGGGGCCGGTTTTTGTCCCGTTCTTTATCGTCCCGAAGATGGAGTGGCTCTTCTGGGGCTGGTTTCGTTGCTTAATCCAATATGCCTTCTACCAGGTCATCGCCGCTGCCGTAGTTTTTATCATTGGAAATCTCATGCTCGGCGCGTTGCGCCTCCCGCCTGCGGGCACCCTCTCCACCGTGCAGCTCATTGCCTGGTTTCCGGTCCTCTTCATTACGTTTCTCGCTTCGATCTACGCCCTGCTCAAGGTACCCGCACTAACCAATCACATCTTCAGCGGCACCGCCGGCGGGTCTTCGGTCGGCATCATCGAAAGGGTCTTCGAATGAACAACGACGCGAGTTTTTACGATGCCAAACGCCTCTATCTCGAACAGTACGGGGATCCCATGGTGACGAACACGTATCTCAAGATTGCCCTCGCGCTGCTGTCCGTCGTTTGTGTGGCGCTCGCGCTCATCGACCTCCGGACCATTCGCACCTTCCAGAACTTTCGCCCGCTGGTCATCCGCATCGACGATCTGGGGCGCGCCGAAGCCATCAACTACCACAACCTCGAATACAAGCCCCAGGACGCCGAAGCGAAGTATTTCCTGTCCCAGTTTTCGAACCTCTATTACCGCCGCAACCGCTACACCATTCAGGATGACTTTTCGAAGTCCCTCTACTTCCTCGACGGCAAGCTGGCCAACGGCATCCTCGACGCCTACCGCAAGGACGACATCATCAAGAAATTCATCACCAATACCGCCGCACCCGAAATCGATGTGGATGTGAAGAAAGTCGCGCTCGAAGAAATGCAAACCCCGCCCTTCCGCGCTCGCGTGGACTTCTACATGGTCTATTACTCGCCCGCCGACCATAGCGAGCTGAAGCGTGATCTGTACACCGCGAACTTTGTCTTCCTTTTCAAATCCCAGGTGCCCAACGAACTGATCCCGATCAACCCTCTCGGAATGACCATCACGTACTTCCGCGAAGACCAAGCATTCAAATGAATCTCGTGACCCGAGTTCGCAGCGAAGAGGTCGCGGTCCGGCACCGGGCAACATCGGCCCAACCTCCGTACGCCACTTCTCTCTCCCCCTGTGGTTCTCCTCCCGACGCGCGTCACATCCCTTCCGATCGACCGTGGTTCTCGACACCCCAGGCGTGCTGCTGAAGGGCCTCCATTGCCCTCCGGCTGGCTCCCCGCTCCCAGAAACAATGGAGAGTCACGGAAAAAACATGACTGGGTTTCTCGGAGACTTCCAATGATTGCCAACGTCCTGCTCATTACCATCGCCATCCTGCTCGCGCTTGGATTCTGGCTCATGGGCGAGCTGAAATTCTTTGCTTCCTACAAACTCGTGCTTTGGCGGGCATACGCGACACCCATCCTTATATATGTAGGACTTCTGTCGGCCAATGTGTTTGCCGCAGCCTTTGTTCTCAGCCGCAAGTTCTTCCTCAAGGACACGGGGCGCTTCCGAGGGCCGGGAACCCAACCCCGGTGATCCACCCAGACCCGATGAGGCTCGCGAGCGGGCATCGAGCGATGCCTCGCCATCGCCGGGTCACCAGCCAGATCGCGTCGCCTCTCGCTCGTCGGAACCCCGCACCGTCTACGAACTTCGCGGCCGAACCTATCGCCTGCGGAACTCTGAAGTGGCAACGATGGTGGAGCTTGGAAAATTCCGCGCTGTAGCCAGCAAAGATCTGGCCGAATTCGTCTATGACGGCAACAAGGATCGCATGAGACCTGAGGTCGAAAATCTCTTTCGTCAGGGCCTTATCGAAATGAAGTCCATCCCCTATGAGCTAATAGGTTCCCGCCAGCTCCTTACGCTCACCAAAAACGGACACCGCTTTCTGGTGCAAACGCAAAGTGCTGGCAAAGGTCAGGCCCTGTACCACGGATTTACGAAGCCTCGCGAAGCTCATCACGATGCAGACCTCTACCGGCTCTATCAAAAGGCAGCCGCAAAGATCGAAGGTCAGGGAGGCCGAAACCTTCGTGTCGTCCTCGACTACGAATTGAAGAAGCACCTCTATCGCGATCTCGCGAAGTTCGGCGAAGACCGCAAGTCTGCTCCTGCCAAACATTCGGTCGCCGAGACGCACGGGTTGAAGGTCGTGCGAGGGAAGATTCCCGTCCCGGACGTTCGGATCGAATACGAAACCCGCGATGGCGAGCGCGCTCGCGTGGACCTTGAGCTGGCCACTGGCCACTACCGCCTTCGGAATCTAGTCGAAAAAGTACTCGCGGGTTTCTCGATCTACGCCCATGCCGACGAAGCCTCGAAGCTGCGCAGGATTTTGGACCAACGTGAATTGACGGCGGAGATTCTCTCGCTATGAAACTGCCCCAGGATCACATCGAGCGCATTGCCACTCTCGGGTACACGGAACCAGAGGCCCGCTTTCTTTATTTGGTGGCGACGCACTCCGGTTACTTCACCCTCCGTCAATTCAACGCCTTCGCCGGCGTCTGCCGTGGAAAGCGGTGCATGGCCTTCGCACAGAAACTTCTCAAACACGGGCACGCCAATGTGCGCGACTACATGGGCACGGGATCGGTCTTTCATCTCTTTTCCCGGCTCATCTATGGACCGATTGAAAAGGATAACGTCCGCAATCGCCGCCGGCACTCGTTCGATTACATTCGCACGCGTCTCGTGCAAGTGGACTTCCTCCTGGAGAATCCGGGGCACGACTTTTTGGAGACCGAGAGCGACAAGATCCATCTCTTCTGCGAATCGCTCGCCGTTCCGAAGGACGTTCTCCCTGCAAAGGTTTACGAGGGGGGCAATGGGAGCAGCACGACCGTCCGCTATTTCGTGGATAAGTTCCCGCTCTTTCTCGCGGCCCCTATCTCGGGTGCCTCACCTGTGGTCACCTTCGGGTTTGTGGATTCGGGCAAGGGAAGCCTGTGGAGTTTCGCCACGCATCTCGCAGCGTATCAAGGGCTCTTCCGCCACTTAAAGTCTTTTCGCCTGCTCTACATTGCGCCGCAGTCCACCGAGTTTCGCCGCGCCGAAGATCGCTTCCGCGCGATCGTCAAGCAGCCCCTCGAATCCGATGTATCCGGCGAAATCCTGCGCTACTTCGAGATTCGCCGGAAGTGGGAAAAACATGAGTACGTCGTGCCGGTGACCGCCGACTTTGAGTTCTTGAACGAAGCCAGGCGGCGTTTTCATGGCGAGCGATTCGAGAGTCTTTACCAAGCATGGTTCGCCGGCCGGATTGCCGAGCGGGAGCTACGCCTCGAATTTTCACAACTGACTCCGGAACGAACTGTTTTTTTCGACACCTATCTCGTCCGCAATAAGCGATCACCGCTGGACGAAAGACACCGAAACGGGGTGAACGGCGCATGAGAGACGCGGTTCACCCTGCGGTTCACCGTTCCGTTCACCTCCGCGGTGAACGGAAGTTACTTGGAACACTGAGGTTGCACATGACGCGACGATGGATTTTGGACGCGGGCAAAACACAAAACTGGGCTGGAGCGACCCCACTTCGTTGCCACCGGAACCGTGGCGGTCGCTCCAGCCCAGTGAACAGGATGATTCTCTGTTCACCCTGAGTTTTGCCCGCGTCCAGTAAAACCAAGAAGAAATAAGGAAGGAGAAATCATGTCGATCATCAATAGACCGCCGGAGATGGTGAAGCGCGAATACGAACTGCAGGAACCAATTGCGGTCGCCGTAGAGAAGTACGCGACCTTCATTCAGAGCACGCCGGATCACGTCGTAAACTCTGCACTGAAGATCGTGATTTGGAGAGATGTGGAATTTCGCCGCTGGCGCAAGCAACAGCAAACACAAGCCGACAGGAAGGATGTCCATGCCCCGCAAAAGGCGGCGCGGGCATGATCCAACGAATCCTCCATGCGAGGCACTTGCTCGCCTGCCTTCTCTCGGCGGCTACGGGAATGGCGCTCTACTTTAGGGCGCCATTCCCCGAAGACAATATCTTTCTGCGGGTCATGGCCATTCGCTCTCTGTCGGCCTTTCTCTTTCTCAAGTACTCCTACACCCTCTTCCTGTATACGACGCCTTACCTCGTGTACTCGATCTTGCTTTCCGGCGTCTACATTTTCGCCCTCAAGGCAGGCCGCAAAATTCGGGCAGGCAAACTACCTCTTTATCCAGACCCTCGCAAGAGGACAGACCTCTCTCTCGTGTTGGGCGAGGTACATCACCCCCGCAAGCGAGTGCCTTCGGAAACACCGCGCTGGCTGGTCATCCCGGAACGAGGGCTGTTCACAGGCATCGCTATCGTGGGCGCCGTCGGCTCGGGAAAAACGGCAAGTTGTATGTACCCATTCGCCGAGCAGATTTTGGCGTATCGCGCCCAGGACCCCGACCGGCGCATCGGCGGACTCATTTTGGAAGTGAAAGGCGACTTCTGCGGGAAAGTGCAGGAAATCCTCGCGCGGCACGGACGCGCCGGCGACTACGTCGAAATCAGCCTCGAATCCGAGTATCGTTACAACCCCCTTCACAACGACCTGGATGCCTATGCCCTTGCCTATAACATCGCTTCGCTACTGAACAACCTCTTCGGCCGGGGCAAGGAACCCTTCTGGCAGCAGGCCTACACCAACCTCGTGAAATTCATCATCCTGCTTCACAAGGTCGCTTTCGA
>WNFO01008963.1_pt1 | contig 11278 bp, 10 predicted proteins | sample 5400251 | NCBI WGS metagenome assembly WNFO01 (sample SAMN13153354, study PRJNA577476) | soil metagenome | isolation source: 100 cm saprolite under Madrone tree | place: USA:California | collected 2016-06-14 | reverse complement strand
CCCGGGTGCGGGGAAGGCCGAGACGGCTCCCTCGTATTCCACCTCGCGAACCTCGACCTGGGTTTTCTCGCGCACGAAGTATTCCTGAAAGCTCAGCCAGCCGTCGGGACCGAGGATGCGCGTCCTCACCGGATGGTCGGACATGGGCAGGACGGCGTGGCTCACCCCGAGATCTCGCGCAATCTTGGCCGTCGCCTCGCTGAGCGTTTTACCCTCGCTCAGAAGCCTGGTGCGGTGGAGGTGAGTGGCGAGGTCGCGGTCACCCAGATTGAACCAGGTGGGTTCGCCGAAGCGAACCATCTCTCCCAGCGTGCGAAAGGTCTCGTTGCGGAGGCCCCAGCCCCGACCCTCGTCGATCAGCCCACCCAGGGAATAGCAGACGGTGTCGAGATCGGGAGAAACGTGGAGCCCCCAGATCAGCGCATCGTCGCCCGTGTTGCCGATGACGCCGAGCGTACCCGGCCCCACGAGCGCATCCAGGCCTCTCAGGAGCTTGGCGGCGCCGGTTCCACCGGCGAGGGCGACGAAGTGTCTGGGCGACGAGGTCGGCGGCGGCGTCCACCGCGGATTCGGGATCTGCTCCGGGTGGGCTCGCCACCGCGGGCCCATGAATCATGGCCGTGGGCCCCGCGCGCTCGAGGAGGACGGCGCCCACCAGCGCATCATCGTGCCACGCGCCCCAGCCCGCCACGACGTCGCCGGACGGCGGCGCCCAAGCTCCCACGAAACCGAAGAGCTCGCGCGCCTCACGCCCCGGCTCGCCGAGAGGTCGGAAGGCGAGGCCTTCCCAGCTCTTACTTCTTGCCAAGCACCGCGTCCTTGATGCTCTTGGCCAGCCGGAACTTCACCACGCGCTTGGCCGGGATCTTGATCGGCTCGCCCGTCTGCGGATTGCGGCCCATGCGTGCCTTGCGGTTGGCGAGGACCAGCCGTCCGAAATGCGGGAGGACGAAAACGTTCTTGGCTTCCTTGATGGCGAGCCCTTCGAGCTGCTCGAAGAGATCGACGATCTGCTTCTTGGTGAGGCCGCTCTTCTGGGAAAGATGGGCGATGGTGGCGGACTTGGTCATGGGTTTTGCCATGCGGTGAACCTCCGTCTCAGGGTTGAGGTTGAACGATACGGCCACTGCGGAAAACAGCGGTCGTCAGGAACAAGGCCGGATTGTAACCCACGGATCGGCCCTCGTAAACAGAAGCCTCACGTTGCGCTAGGAGCGGCTTGGTGCCTCCGTCTTCGACGGGTGCAGGAAGCGGAATTGTCCGGAGGTGGAGAGCGCGCGATAGGAGCCGAAGCGCGTGGCCGCGTCGGTGACGTGGTCCAGCGGCGAGTCCTCGTCGTCTTCCCGCTTGTCGTAGATCTTGAGCAGTTCGTAGGTGGTGCCGCGACGGGCGGGCACGCGGCCCGCCTCACGGATCATGCGCCGCAGCTCGGCGGGGGGGACGAGCTGACCGAAGCCCGCTCCCGCTGAAGTAGAGATGGATTCGTTGATGAGGGTCCCCCCCACGTCGTTGGCGCCTGCCGTCAGCAGGTACTGCGCCATCTTCGGCCCTTCCTTGACCCAGGAAGACTGGATGTTCCGGAAGCTGGGGCCGAGGATGAGGCGGGCCAGCGCGTGCATCTTGATCACCTCGACGCCGGTGGCGCCCTCGCGCACGCCGGGCACGAGCCCCCGCCGGTACATCGGCGCCTCGTGATGGATGAGGGAGAGGGGGACGAACTCGGTGAAGCCGCCCGTCTGCCGCTGGATGTCGCGCAGGAGATCCATGTGGCGTATCCAGTGCGCGGGAGTCTCCACGTGGCCGTACATGATGGTCGAGGTGGTCCGGATGCCCAGGGCGTGCGCGGAGGTGATGACCTCGATCCACTGGTCCACGGTGATGCGGCCGCGCGCGATGCGGTCGCGCACGTCCTGATCCAGGATCTCCGCCGAGGTGCCGGGGAGCGTTCCCAGCCCGGCCGCGCGGAGAGTCTTCAGGAACTCCGGAATGGACAGGTCGGCGCGCGTCGATCCGTACAGCACTTCCTCGGGCGAGAAGGCGTGAAGGTGCATGTCCGGCACCGCCGCCTTGATGGCGCGGCAGAGATCCACGTAGTAGGAGCCGTCCAGCTTGGGGGGCAGTCCGGCCTGGATACACACTTCGGTGGCCCCCATGTCCCAGGCTTCGACGGCGCGCCGCACCACTTCGTCCAGAGGAAGGAAGTAACCTTCCTCCTCGCGATGGTCACGGCTGAAGGCGCAGAAGGTGCAGTGCTTGATGCAGACATTGGTGAAATTGATGTTGCGGTTGACGACGTAAGTGACGATGTCGCCCGCCTGGCGCCGGCGCATCTCATCGGCGACGAGGGTGAGGGCGTGCAGCTCGCGTCCCTGTACCTCGGTGAGGCGAATCCCTTCGTCCACCGTGAGCTCGCTGCCGTCGAGGGCGCGGCCGAGAATGCGGCGCACGCCTTGGTCGATCCAGTCCAAGGGCATGGGACTTCCGTTCAATTCCACGTTCGCCACCTTTCGAGGTCGCCTCGCACGAGGCCGTGATCGTCCACGAGTCTTTTCACCTTGGGCCGCAGCGCCTCGTCGACGAATTCCGGACGCCCGGCGTATTCGGGGTAGACGGCCAGCCGCTCGCGGAGCTCGAGCCCCGCGCGCTCGGTGGCACGCCGGAGGGCGGCCAGCCCGGGCCAAGGCCGCTCGGGGTTGATGTGGTCGGGAGTGAGGGGCGACACGCCACCCCAGTCATTGATGCCCGCCTCGGGCAAGCGCGCGAAGTCGGCGTCCGAGAGATTGGGCGGCACCTGGATATTCATGTCGGGGCCGAGCACGAGACGGGCCACGGCCGCCGTACGAAGCAGGTTGTCCATGGGCGGCTCCGCGTGATCGCGCATGGGGATGCCGGGCTTGCGACGGAAGTTCTGGACGATGACCTCCTGGATATGTCCGTAGCGCTCGTGGAGCTCGCGGATGGCCATGAGGGCGTGGACCCGCTCGGCATGGGTTTCGCCGATACCGATCAGGATGCCCGTGGTGAAGGGGATGGCGAGCTTCCCGGCCAGCCCGATCGTGCGCAGTCGCCGCGACGGCACCTTGTCGGGCGCGCGATCGTGGGCGAGCCCTGGACCGAGCAGGCGCTCCGAGAGCGTCTCGAGCATGATGCCCATGCTCACATTGACCTCGCGCAGGGCGGAGAGATCACGCTCGCCCATCAGACCCGGGTTGGCGTGGGGCAGGAGGCCGGTCTCCTTCGCCACGAGCTCGCAGACCTGCCTCAGGTAGCCCAGGGTGGTGACGTGCCCCATGCGCTTCAGGAACTCGCGATACTCGGGGAAGATGGCTTCGGGCCGGTCGCCAAGCGAGAAGAGCGCTTCCTTCGCGCCCAGCCGCTCGCCCGCGCGGGTGAGAGCCAGGACCTGGTCGGGCGTCATGCTGAGCGCGCCGGGCTCGCCCGGATCGCGCCGAAAGGTGCAATAGCCGCAATAGTCACGGCAGAGATTCGTCAAGGGCACGAAGACCTTGGCCGAGAAGGTCATGCGACGGCCGCGGCGACGGTCCCGAGCTGCCGCGGCCGCCCCGAGCAGCTCCGGCAGCATCGAGGCGTCGGAGTCGAGGAGGGCGATCGCGTCGTCGAGAGAGAGCGGGCGACCTTCTCTGGCTCGGTCGAGCGCGGCTAGTTCGCGTAGCGCCACTGGAGAACCTTGCCGGGTCTGACCTTGATCATGGTGCCGCCGTCGCGCGAGAGACCCATACCGACGTATTGAGGATACTTGGACACGAGGAGGTCCACGCCCTTGGCGAACTCCCGCCCCGCGGTGAGGATCTCCGCAATGCCCTGGATGATGACCCAGCGCAAGCGGCGCCAGTCTTCCTCGTACTGATCGATCACCACGGAGACCTGGGGATTCTCCCGGATATTGCGCACCCGCGCCAGCTCGCCCGAACGCTTCGGCTTGGCGTCGATGGCCGAGACGAGCGCCTCGCCGTCCCAGGCGTAACAGAAGGGGACGACCAGCGGTTGCCCACTCCGGTTCGCCGTGGCCAGCCGCCCGACACGGGCGGAGGCGATGAAGTCGGCCACCTCGGCCGGCAGCGCGCTCATGAGCGGGCTCAGCTCCGGCTCGAGCTGCCGCGTGCGCGGGGCCGGACCTCTTCGGCGAAGCGCTCCATGACGGTGAGCCACCCGCGGAGATCTTGGGCGACGGGATCGAAGACGAAGTGGGTGACACCGAGCGCCTGGTAGGTCTTGATGTCTCCCGTCACTTCGGCCGCGGTGCCCCGGAAGAGCGTGCGATCCCCGCCCGCCGGCTTTGCGCGCTTGGGCAAGATCTCGAGCGGGCAGCGGAAGGACAGGGTGATCGCCTTGGGATCGCGGCCGGCCTTCTTGGCCCAGTCGTGGACGATGGCCACCTTGTCCCGGAACTCTTCCGGGAGAAGCATGGCGGGAGGCCGCAGGCCGATGGGATGCCATCCGTCGGATTGCTCGCCCGCCCGGCGCAGCGCCACGTCTGTGTGGCCCCCGGTCCAGACCGGGATGCCCCCCTTCTGCTTGGGCTTGGGCATGGCACTCACCGAGCCCATGCGGTAGATCGGCCCCTGCCAATCCACCGGCTCGCGCGTCCAGCACGCCCGCATGACGGCGATGTACTCGTCGGTTACCGGCCCGCGGCGCTCGAAGGGCTCTGCGTGAAGTGCCTCGAACTCCTCCTTGAACCAGCCCACGCCCGCGCCGAGGATGACGCGGCCGCCGGAGAGCACGTCGAGCGTGGCCAGCATCTTCGCCGTTACCACGGGGTTCCTGTAGGGGATGACGAGCACGCTCGTCCCGAGCCTGATCCGCGACGTCTCCCCCGCCAGAAAGCTCATGAGGGCCAGAGGCTCGAGATAACCGTTGGTCCAGTCTCCTGCGAACTTGCCCGTCGGCGCGTACGGGTACGGGGTGGTCTGCGTGGTGGGAATGACGACGTGATCGGTCACGAAGATGGACGAGTACCGGAGATCGTCGGCCTTGTGGGCGAGCTTGATCAGCACATCGGGAGTGGCGAGTGGTCCGCGACCGGGGAGAGAGAAGCCGAAGTCCATGGCGGGGCCATATTGCTCGCCCGTTTGGAGCCTGTCAAGGCAAGGGGCCGAACGTCGGCGGGGTGTCGTGACACCGGCTCAAACGGTGTTATGACACGATTTCACGTGATTTTGACAGGGTGATTACTCCTATGTCGAGTCTCACCATCTCACAGATAAGTAACTGATATAAAGTTTGTATTTACTAGTTGCCCGGTAGGCGATCGGCGTCAGTGTCAGTCTGGTGACGCTACGGGGAGGCTGTGCTAGCTTGGAAACACCAGCATGCGTCTCTCTCACAGGGTCTTCGTGACTACGGCTTTGTTGATCCTCGCTCTCGCCGGGGTCGGCACCTGGAGCCTGCTTGCGATCAGCAGGCTCGTCGATGTCAACCGTGCGATCGCGACCCAGTCCGTACCGGCTCTCCGCATGGCTACCTCCCTTCGCGAGCAGTTGACAGAGCTCACGCGGACCGATGAGAACGCCGGTCCTGGCGCGGCCGAGGGCGCACAGAAGCTCTGGAACGATCGCGCGTCACGCGTCACCAAGGATCTGAGCCTGCTCCGGGCCTTCCTCGGTACCAAAGAGGAGCACGCGCAGCACCAGGAGGCCACGGTCGCCTTCTCGACCTACCGCAGGCTGGCCGGCATGGGGACGGCGCTCAGCGCCGAGCGGCGCGTTGCCTCCGATCGCACGGGCGCGCATCTCGATCGCCTGTCCGGGGCAACCTACCGCGCACTGGAAGATGCCCACCTCGAGGCGCGCGAGCTCGAGGCGCACACCTGGAATACAGTGTTCTGGGCGCTTCTCGCGAGCTTGACGGCCGCCCTCATGACGGCGGCCTTTCTCACCGCGTACCTGACGCGCTCGCTGCGCCGCCTCTCCCTCGCCACCGGCCAGCTCGCCGACGGCGCGTTCACCCAGCCCCTGCCCGTGACGAGCCGCGACGAGATCGGCGGGCTGGCCCGCTCGTTCAATCGGATGGCGGAGCGCCTGCGTGAGGTCGACAATCTCAAGGAGGAGCTTTTCTCCCACATCTCCCACGAGCTGCGGACGCCCCTCACCTCGGTGAAGGAAGCGACCCATCTCCTTCTGGATCGTGTGCCCGGCCCCCTGACACCCAAGCAGGGCCGTCTCGTGGAGATCATCGCGAGGAGCACCGACCGGCTGCTCGGGCTCGTGAATCAGGTTCTGGAGCTGTCGCGCCTGCGCGCCCGCGTCCTGCCCCTCGAGCGGCGGCCGGTGGACATAGAGAAGATCATCGTCCAGGCGCTCGAGGAGCTTCGCCCCCAGATCGAGGAGAAGAACCTCGCCATCGGCCGGACGACCAGCGGCTCGGATTTCGGCCTGCAGGGCGACGAGGACCGTCTCCTGCGCGTGATGGTCAATCTCGTTGGCAACGCCGTGAAGTTCACCGCCGACGGCGGCGCCATCTTGGTCGGGCTGACGGACCGGGGACACACGATGGAGATCATGGTCAGGGACACGGGCATCGGTATCCCGGCCGGCGAGCTCGCGCGCATCTTCGATCCCTACCAGCAGGCTCACCGCGGGCGCGGCGGCTCAGGTCTCGGTCTCGCCATCGTCAAGGGTCTGGTCGAGGCTCACGGCGGCCGGGTGAGCGTGGAGTCGGAGGAGGGCCGGGGCAGCTCCTTCCTCGTGTGCCTGCCCCGCAATGGTCGGCCGGCCGTGGAAGCTCACGGAGGCGAGGGATGAGTAGCGGTCGCGCGCTCGTGGTAGACGACGATCCGGGGATCCTCGAGGTGCTCGAGATGAGGCTCCAGTCCATGGGGCTCGACGTGACCCTGGCCCAGAGCTACCGGGACGCCGTCCTGCTCCTCGACGGGCGTAGCTTCGATGTCGCCCTCTTCGATCTGCGCATGGAGCCGGTGAGCGGCCTCAAGCTCATGGAAGCGGCGCATCAGCGCCAGCCTCGCCTGCCTGTCCTCATCATGACCGCCCACGGCACCATCGACAATGCCGTGGAGGCGCTGCGCGAAGGCGCTTTCGACTACCTGACCAAGCCCTTCGTGCCCGAGGAGCTGCGGGGGAAGATCGGGCGGGCGCTCTCCCAGCGCCGGTGGACGCGGGACCGGACCATGCTCAAGGTGGTGGGAGAAGCCCTCGGCTCCTCGGGGACGATGGAGCGCGTCCTCGACACGGTCGCCCATGCCACCGTCGAGGCCACGGAGGCGGAGCGGGCGGTGGTCTTCTTGCTCGAGGAGGGTCGGCTCGTCCCCATGGCCAGCGCGGGTGCCGCGCCGGGTTCCCTCGACGACCTCGCGACCACCGCCAGGACGGTGATCGAGCGGAAGATTCCCGCGGCGGTTACGGATGCCGACGGGCGCGTCCGACTGGGCACTCCGCTCTTCGTGGGCGGCGGCGCCGCCGGCGCCCTGGTGGTGGAAACGATGGTGCAACCGACGCCGGACGATCTCGACCTTCTCGCGCTTTTCTCCTCGCAGGCGGCGGTGGCCCTCAAGAACACGAGGGAGCTCGAGCGGCTGCGTAGCGGCGCCCTCGCCGCCCTCGGGCGCATGGCCGCCCAGGTCGCCCACGAGCTCAGAAATCCACTGGGCGGGCTCAAGCTTTTTGCCGACTATCTCGAGCAGCGGCTGGGGGTGGCGGAGGATTCGGAGGGCGTCGAGGTCGCGCGGCGCATCAGCCGGGAGGTCGATCACATGACCGAGCTGGTCCGCGAGATCACGCAGTTCGGCCGGCCCACCACCCTACGCCGGGTGCCCACGAGCCTCAACGGTCTCGTGGAATCGTGTCTCGATCTGGCCCAGGCGCGGGCGAAGGACAAGAAGGTCCGTGTCACGCTGGATCTCGACGCGGGGCTCCCCGCCGCGATGCTCGATTCCCGCGAGTTGCGCAAGGTGTTTCTCAACCTGATCAGCAATGCGCTGGAGGCGATGGATGATGAAGGGAGCCTGACCCTCCGCACCCGCGCCAAGGATCGGTTTCTCGAGACGACAGTGGAGGACACGGGGTGTGGCATGAGCGATGAGACGCGCGCGCGCGCGTTCGACCTCTTTTTCACCACCAAGGACACGGGCACTGGCCTCGGCATGGCCATTGCGCGCGCCGTCATCGAGCAGCACGGCGGCCGCATCGAGATCCGGAGCCAGATCGGGCGGGGCACGGAGGTGCGCGTGCTGCTGCCGGTGGAGGTGCCGTGAAGCCCGAAGTGCTGGTAGTGGACGATGAGCCCTCGATCGCGGAGGCCCTTCGCCTGATTCTCGAGCGGGACGGCTACGTGGTGGAGACGGCAAGGAACATCACGGAGGCGTCCGCGCGCATGGACGGTCACGACTTCTCCGTAGCCCTGGTGGACCTCGTCCTGCCCGATGGGGACGGTATGGGACTTCTGAAGGTCCTCAAGGGACGTGATCCTGACATCGAGGTCATCATCATGACCGGCCACGGCTCGATCTCGAAGGCCGTGGAGGCGACCAAGGAAGGGGCTTTCTACTTCGTCACCAAGCCCTTCGACTCGGCCGAGATGCTGACCCTGCTCGGCAAAGCCCTCGAGCGCCGGCATCTCCTCGCGGAGACCTCCGACCTGCGGCGTCAGCTCGCCGAGCAGCTGGGTTACGGAGAGATGCTGGGCAGCTCGCCGACGATGCGCCGGGTCTTCGAGCTCCTCGACTCCGTGGCCGCTTCGGACGCCAACGTCTTCATCGTGGGCGAGAGCGGGACGGGCAAGGAGCTGGCCGCCAACGCCGTGCACGCCAAGAGTCCGCGCGCCCATGGACCGCTCGTCAAGATCAACTGCGCCGCCCTGCCCAAGGACCTGATCGAGTCCGAGCTCTTCGGCCACGTCAAGGGAGCGTTCACGGGCGCCACCTCGGAGCGGGCGGGCCTGCTCGAAGAGGCGCACAAGGGCTCCTTGCTCCTCGACGAGATCACCGAGATGCCTGCGGATCTCCAGGCCAAGCTCCTGCGCGTCCTCGAGGATCGCTCCGTGCGGCGTCTCGGAGGCGGTCGGGCCGTACCCGTGGACTTCCGGCTGATCTCGTCCACGAACCGTGAGCCCGAAGCCGCGGTGCGCGAGGGCTCGCTTCGCCAGGACCTCTACTTCCGAATCAATACCGTGACCGTGGAATTGCCTCCGCTCCGTGAGCGGACGCAGGACATTCCCATGCTCGCCAAGAGCTTTCTCGATCGTTTCATCCTGAAGCGCCCTCGAGACGACGGGCTGGAACAAGCAGGCGGCGGCGGCGCTCCTTGGCCTCCGCCGCCCCACCCTCTACTCGAAGATGCGCCGCCACGGCATCCCCCAGCGCCGGGGCTGAGGGTGGTGTTCTCGGGTGGACGGTGTCACCTCGATCATCGCGGCTTTTGACGCCAACAGATCACCGCGTTTCTCCTAAGTACGTACAAAGGCGTATCTCTTGTCTCGGCCGCATGCTTGCAATTGCAGGCCCTAAGGAGGTGCTTCCCCATGGCAAAGATGCTCCTCGTTGACGACGATCCGGCGTGGCGGGCGCTGTACCGGATGGGCTTCGAGGGCGACTTCGAAGTCTTCGAGGCGGTCGACGGACTCGACGCCTTGGCCGCCCTTGACCGTGTGCGACCTGACATCATCGTCCTCGACCTCCGCATGCCCCACCTCGATGGAATGGGATTCCTCCGCCAGATGGAGCGGCGTGGCAGCAAGGTCCCCGTCGTCGTATGCTCCGGCACCTTCACCACGGATAGTCCGCCTGCCATCCCCGGCGTGTTCCCGGCGCAGAAGAGTCCGGACCTCCGCAACGTCTGGAGCGCCATCGAGGCCGCCCTGCCGCGGCCGTCGGTCGAGGTCGAACTGGCCGGAAAGGCGCGCCGCGCCGTCGAAACCACAGTCTGGCGCGACTGACGTTCTGATTCGCTGACCTCGGCACTGCTTAGCGCCGAGGCACTTTTCAACATCTGCCTACCAAATGGGCAGATGTTTTTTTATCCAGCCTCCGAGTCCTCACCCCCAAGCGATTGATTTTTCAGCAGCGAGCGAAATGGAGTCACCCGGCACGACAGGTGCACACCAAGCCGCCCCGGGAGGATTTCCATGAAGAAGATCGAGGCCATCATCAAGCCGTTCAAGCTCGACGACGTCAAGGAGGCCCTGACTGGCATTGGCGTTATCGGCATGACGGTTTCCGAGGTTCGCGGCTTCGGCAGGCAGAAGGGGCATACGGAGCTCTACCGCGGCGGCGAGTACACGGTGGACTTCCTTCCCAAGATCAAGATCGAGGTGGTGGTGCCCGACAGCCTCGTGGACAAAGTCGCTTCCGTTCTCGCGGGCGCGGCGAAGACCGGCAATATCGGCGACGGCAAGATCTTTGTTCATCCCGTGGACACCGCGGTTCGCATTCGCACCGGCGAGCGCGACGAGAGCGCATTGTGACGGCACCGGTCAGGAAGGAGAGGCCGTAATGAGAATTCCCAGGCTCTTCGTGGCGATGGTGCTGATGGCGCTGCTCGGGCTCTGCGTCGCCGGCGACCTCTGGGCCCAGGCGCCCCCCGCACCCGCACCGGCCGCGACCGCCGCGGCGCCTCCGGCCGCGCCGCCTCCGGCCAAGATCGATACAGGCGACACGGCCTGGGTCCTCATGTCTGCGGCCCTCGTGCTCCTCATGACGGCTCCTGGTCTCGCCCTTTTCTACGGCGGCATGGTGAGGCAGAAGAACGCCCTCGGCACGCTCATGCACAGCTTCATCATCCTCGCCCTCATCTCCTTGCAGTGGGTGCTCTGGGGTTACACTCTCGCCTTCGGCCCGGACAAGGGGGGCATCATCGGCGGGCTCGAGTGGGCGGGCCTGCGCGGCGTGGGCGCGGAGCCCAATGCGGCGTATGCGGCGACCATCCCGCACCAGGCCTTTATGCTCTTCCAGATGATGTTCGCGGTGATCACGCCCGCCCTCATTACAGGCGCTTTCGCCGAGCGCAAGAAATTCTCCACCTTCATCATCTTCGTCCTGGCGTGGGCGACCCTCGTCTACGATCCGCTCGCCCACTGGGTATGGGGTGACGGCGGCTGGCTTCACAAGCTCGGCGCGCTCGATTTCGCCGGGGGCACCGTGGTGCACATCTCCTCTGGTGTCTCCGCGCTGGCGGCCGTGCTCGTCATCGGCAAGCGCAAGGGCTATGGACAGCAACCCATGCCACCTCACAACCTGCCCCTGACGGTCATGGGGGCAAGCCTGCTCTGGTTCGGCTGGTTCGGCTTCAATGCGGGGAGCGCGCTT
>WNFO01010092.1_pt1 | contig 11280 bp, 10 predicted proteins | sample 5400251 | NCBI WGS metagenome assembly WNFO01 (sample SAMN13153354, study PRJNA577476) | soil metagenome | isolation source: 100 cm saprolite under Madrone tree | place: USA:California | collected 2016-06-14 | reverse complement strand
TCTCCGCTAAAGCCCGCACCGTGTCATTTGACATGCTTGACGCGGACTTCTCTCATCGCGGAGACGATTGCACTTTCGAAACGCTTCTGAAATCCTTTGAGATTCACGACAAATCAGCGCGCCAAATCGGAGAAATGATTCACGACGCTGACCTCGACGACCAAAAATTCGAACGCAACGAATGCATCGGAATCGACCGGGTGCTGAAAGGCTGGGCCAGGGAAGGCATTTCCGACCAGGAGATTCTGCGGCGCGGATTTCAATGCTTTGATGCGCTTTACACATTTCTACAACGGCGGTGATGCGTAAGGACAATTCTACTGCAGACCATCAAATGCCCTCGTGGCGTGAGGTATTCTCGTATTTTTTGTTTTTAGGCTTCGTCAACATCGGCGGACCGGTCGCGCAGATCACGATGATGTTCAATCACATGGTCGAAAAGCGTCAGTGGTTATCCAAAGACCGGTTCGTTAAAATCATGGCTTTCTGTCATATGCTTCCTGGCCCTGAAGCACTCCAACTTGCGATCTACGTCGGTTATCTGAAAAGGAAGGTTTGGGGCGGAATTTTGGCAGGTCTCACGTTCATTCTGCCTGGCGCAGTAGTGATGATCGTTCTCAGTTGGCTCTACGTCAGATATGGCAAAATGCCGCAGGTCATGGACGCACTCTATGTTCTTAAGCCTGCGGTGCTCGGAATCATCGCCGCTGGCATCATCAAACTCGGTGGTGCTGCCATTCGGAATTTTTTTCTGGCAGTCCTGCTCGTAGGCGCATTCGTAGGAATGCGGTTCGCTGGAATCAACTTTCTCCTGATTCTTTTGATAGCCGGCGTTTTAAATCTAATTGTCGATCAAGGCTGGCCACTGCTAAAAAAAACTGCTCCGACGTTGCCGGCAATGATTGGCGGAATCGGTCTGCTGTTTCCGTTAGGCGATTCGCGATTATTTCAAGTCGCATGGCTGTTTCTCAAAACGGGACTACTGAGTTTTGGCGGCGCCTATGCGTCGCTTGTTTTCGTGCAGCGCGGCGCAGTTGCACAATATCATTGGCTTTCAGATGGCCAGTTGCTGGACGGCGTCGCCCTTAGCGTCGCAACGCCGGGCCCCTTCATGTTGTTTACCACATTCGTTGGATATGTCGCGAGTGGAGTTATTGGAGCAGTCGTGGGTACATTCTGCGTTTTCTTACCCTCGTTTATTTTTGTGATTGCTGGTGTGCATTACGTCGAAAAAGTTCGCGAGAATCGCAAGATTCAGGCATTCCTCGCAGGCGTGAGTGCCGCAGTTGTTGGTATCATCGCAGTCGTGTCGCTCGATCTAATTCCCGAAGCGCTCGTTGACTGGCCCACTGTCGGTATCGCGGCTGCTGCTTTTCTTCTGATCGCGTTTCTGAAGCGGGACGTTGCTCTGGTGGCTTCAGGAGCAATGCTCGGCGGAGTAATTTACTCGACCGTTCGTGCGCTCGCCTGAGCTGTAGCCACCGGCCTGTGGCCGGTCGTACTCACCGCCGCTTTCCGCACCGGGAGGACCGCCCACAGGGCGGTGGCTACAGCGCCTTTGGCGCTAAAGAAGGCGGCGAAGACGATGTCAAAGACAATCCATCTTCGCCGCGCTTCCCCCAGATCGCGTTTAGGACAAACGCGATTCCACCCAGAGATCAGTATTTCTCGCCTTTTTCTTTGTGCTCTTTGGCTTCGTTGTGTTTGCTCAGCACTTTGCCGTTCGCATCCATTTCCACGCCGATCTGCTTGCCATTCTTCTCGATGACGGCTTCGAAGTTGGCGCCCTCTTTTTCCCAGCGGACGATTGTTCCGCCTTTGGCTTCTGCCTGTGCAGCTTGCTGGACCGCAGCCGGAACATCAGAACTGTTGATGGTTTGTTCTTCGTGTTTTTCTTCCTTCGCTTGTGCAGTTACGCCGAATGCCAGGCCAGCGCTAACCGCTGCTACTGTGAATAGGTTTTTCGTTTTCATGTGTATTAGTTTTTGACTCTCAGGTTTTAAGTATTGTTCGAAACTGAGTCCTCATTGGCGTGGAAAAGTTGCAAAAAAAACTGAACTCTCAGCCCGATTCGCATCGTATGTCAGGCAGAGCCCGACAAACGCGCGCACTCCGTTTCATAATCTTCGATCAACTTTACGATTTTGGATTGAAAGGCGTCCTGCGCCGCATAGACCGCTCCGATTGCTTCAGCGAAAGCCTTTTGCTTGAGCTCTTCTTCGATCGTTAAGCTGAGCTCGGCGAGTTTTTCGATGTTCGCCCGCGAGTGAAATTCCAGGTCCTTAAGATTGGAAAGTACGGCGAGCGATTTCTCTAATGTGCTTGAATCTGGTGGTTGCGCCTGCTTTTCGGCTTCCGGCTTTGGCGCAGTGCTTTGCTCAGTGGCAGCCGATTTCGTTTCCTCGGTTTGCGCTTTCTTGCCTGGCTGGGGCGCACGAGTGGTTTGAGAATGCTTCGCTTTATGCTGCTTCTCTTGAGTGACTTTCTTAGCGTGTGCGACGTTTCGCGGGTCTCCCATCAACTTATAGACGGGTCTCAAAGGTTTGCCGGTCGTATCTCCGAGCGAGATTGCTCACGCGGGTTTGCGCATGGAGAAATGATCACGCAAGGCCGCGCGCGCGGCGTGATAGCCGCACATGCCGTGAACTCCGCCTCCGGGTGGAGTTGACGCGGAGCACAAATAAACGCCCGGCAACGCCGTGCGGTAAGGTGTAGGACTAAGGACTGGTCGCGCAATTAGCTGCATCAGATTTGTTAATGTCGCCACCCGCCAGATTCGAATTCGATTTTTCAAGATCAGGGGCGCCCATTTTGTGGCGGGCGAGAACGCAATCGCGAAAACCGGGAGCGAATCGCTCGATTTGAGACTCAATGCAGTCCGACATGTCGATCTTGCAGTCGAATGGAACATGGCAGTACGCCCAGAGCGTGTGTTGCCCGCGCGGGGCGCGAGTTTCGTCAAAAAGACTCTGCTGTGCCACTAGCACAAACGGACGTTCGGAAATTTTCCCGCGCGAAACGTCGCGCTCAGCTGCGGCTATTTCATCGATGCTGCCTCCAAGATGAATTGTGCCGGCGCGGCGGCATGCTTCGGCTTTCCACGGAATCGGACCATTCAACGCATAGTCGATTTTGAAAATCCCCGGTGCGTGTCGAAACGATTCCAATCGGCGGCGATACCGTGACGGCAATCGCTGGCCACCGATTCGCAAGAATTGCCAAACAGAAACATCCAGAAGAATTGCGCGCGATTTCGGGAGATCATTCAGATTATCGACCCGCCGATTCACCTCGATCTTCCCGCCGAGTTCATGGAGATAAGCGGCGAGCGCGTTTGCGATTCGCTGCGATCCGCCGCGCGGAATTGGCCAGCCAATGGCGTGTCCCGCGAGGCCAAGGACCAGCGCAAATGCAGAAGAGACCGCCGCCTCCAACGGAAGAAATGAGTGCGCAGCTATGCCTGCAAACAACGCGCGGGCCGGCTCATGGCGAAATAAGCTTTTGGCCAGGAAAGTTGTTGGAAACACAGCGGGGATGCCAAATCGTGCAAGAGCTACTGGGTGTCGCGGGAAATGCAGCATTGGTTGCAAAAATTCGTTAGCCAATTTTTCCCAGTCACGCGCCAGCGGTTTCATGAGGCAGCGATACCCGTGGGAATCGCCGGAAAGTTGTTCGGCTGTGAAATCGACGTCTCGATGCAAGCAGGCGGCAGTCCTGTCATCGAGAGGATGCGCCAGTGGGATCTCCGGCTGAATCCACTGCAGTCCAAATCGCTCCAGCGGAAGTGTTTTGAAAAACGGCGAGCCAGCCGCAAGCGGATGGACCGCTGAACAGACATCGTGCAAAAATCCTGGCAATGTTAATTCCGCCGAGCGTGCGCCACCTCCAATTGTCGCATTCGCTTCGCAAACGAGAACGGAACATCCCGCGCGGGCCAGCGTGATTGCAGCCGCGAGGCCGTTGGGTCCCGAGCCAACCACAACAGCGTCGTATTCAATCGACATGTTGAAAATGCGTTGTTGTCATTCTGAGCGAAGCGAAGAATCTCTGATCAGTTTCCCATGAGACCCTCGGAAAGAGCCAGAGATGTTTCGCTTCGCTCAACATGACACGAGGCGAAATCCTGGTATGAAACGCGTCGGCATCGTGTTTCTTCAGTTGCTGGTCACTGGGGCTGGACTTTGGTATGTAATTTCACGACGAGCAAAAGCGAGCACAGATCGCGGATGCTCTGCGACATGTCGCCGCTTTCAAAGCGCGGACATGTCCGCGCACTCCAAAGTCGCCTGTCTTCCACGCGCAGATGCCGAGAAGTTTCCGATTTAAGTATATGGATCGATCATCCCGCGGAGCTGAGGCCGATTTTTCCATCGAAAAATACGGAGAACGAACCGCAGAAAAAGAGGAGTGCGAGGAGCAACTGCTTGCAGAGTACGCAGCGCTGCTGGGATTTTACATTGCGAGCGTGGCAGTGCTCACAGGAGCTGCAATTGAACAGAAGCGGTTGCCGAAGAGATTCGGTCTGCTCGATTTGGCGCTACTCGGAATAGCTGCTCACAAGTTGAGCCGGATCATCGCGAAGGACAGGATCACCGGCATTCTCCGCGCGCCTTTTGTGAGCTACATTCGCAGCGCCGGCGCGGGAGAAGTAGAGGAGGAACCTCGCGGCCGCGGAATCCAGCGCGGAATCGGCCAACTGATTTCCTGTCCGTACTGCATGGCGCCATGGTGCGCGACAGCGCTCGCGTTCGGTTTCGTCTTCGCGCCGCGTGCGACGCGTTTTTTCGCTGCCATTTTCGCCAGCGTAGCGGCATCGGATTTCCTTCAGCGCGTTTACCTCAAGATGAAACAAGAATAACGCCGGCTGTGAATCGCGCGTCCGAAGTTGTCGTAATCACGGGTGCGTCGGCAGGAGTTGGTCGCGCAACCGCACAGAGATTTGCAAAAAAAGGCGCGCGCATCGGACTGCTTGCTCGCGGCATCGATGGATTGGAAGGCGCACGACGAGACGTCGAAAAGCTTGGCGGAAAGGCGCTCGTCATTCCGGTGGATGTTGCCGACGCGGACCAAGTCGAAGCAGCGGCCGCTCGAATCGAAGCTGAATTAGGCGAGATCGACATCTGGATCAACAACGCAATGACGTCGGTCTTTTCGCCGATCAAGGAAATGACGCCGGAAGAATTTCGGCGTGTGACCGAAGTGACTTATCTCGGCTACGTTTACGGGACACTTGCCGCGCTGAAACGGATGCTTTCTCGCGATCGTGGCGTGATCGTGCAAGTCGGCAGCGCGCTCGCGTACCGCGGCATTCCGCTGCAAAGCGCGTATTGCGCCGCAAAACACGCTGTTCAAGGCTTCTGCGATTCGCTTCGTTGCGAACTTCTCCACGACCAAAGCCATGTGCGTCTGACGATGGTGCAATTACCGGCGCTCAACACGCCGCAATTTGGCTGGGTTAAAAGCCGTTTGGCGAGAAAAGCGCAACCGGTCCCGCCGATTTTTCAACCGGAAGTTGCTGCGGAAGCAATTTATTTCGCTGCGCATAATCCGCGGCGCGAATTTTACGTCGGCATGCCATCGGTGAAAGCGATCGTTGCAAACAAAATCGCACCGGGCTTCCTCATCATTTTCTCGCCAGCACCGGGTACGATTCACAGCAATATGATGGCCCCGAAGATCGGAATCGGCCCGACAACTTATGGCAACCCGTGCCGGGCGATCATGGCGCGCACGGCGCGTTCGACGCACGCGCCCGGAGCTGGAGTCCACAATTGTGGACGAGCGAACACAGAACCTTAATCTCGCTGGCGGCATTAGGGCTCGGAATTTCGGGCCTTCTCGCGTTTCTCAGGAATAAGTAATCGTTAGCCGTCAGGCGCGATCAGCGACCGCGTGAATTTGCCGATCCGCTTCACCAGGTCTGGGGAATCGCGGAGGTTTTCAATTTCGCGCACGATCGCGCTGCCGACGACGGCCGCGTCCGCGAACCGCCACACCGAGCGCACTTGTTCCGGAGTCGAGATTCCGAAGCCGACTGCAACAGGCAAATCGCTGACGGCGCGCACACGCTTAACCAAAGCTTCAGCATCGCGCGTCATTTGATCGCGCGCGCCCGTCACGCCAGCGCGCGACACGGCATAGATGAATCCGCGCGCTTGCTGCGCGATGTGCGCGAGCCGTTTGTCGGACGTGGTCGGGGCGACTAGAAAAATCGGATCGAGTCCGTGTCCAAGCAGTGTCTGCGTCCACGATTTTGCTTCCTCGGGAATCAGATCTGTCACGAGCACAGCATCGATCCCAGCCTCGTTTGCCGCGACAGCCAACTGTTGTTCTCCCAATTGCAAGAGTGGATTGAAATAGCTGAAAAGAACGATCGGCACATCGATGTGCTGTCTCGCTTTGCGCGCACACGTGAGCGCGTCCCGCACGCTGACTCCATTCCGCAGCGCGCGTTCCGATGCGCGCTGAATTACCTCACCGTCGGCGACCGGGTCACTAAAGGGAACGCCTATTTCGATGATGTCTGCCCCAGCAGCAGCAAGCTCGATGAGCAAGCTCTCAGTAGTTGGAAGGTCGGGATCACCCGCGGTGATGAATGGGATGAATCCGCCGCGTCCAAGACGGTTCAGCGAAGTGAACGTCTTCGAGATCCCACTCATCGCGTTTGCAAATCGGCGACGAGCTGAACGTCCTTGTCGCCGCGGCCGGACAAATTCACGATGATCGCGTCATCTCGTGGCAACTCGCGAGCGACACGAATGGCAGGCATAATGGCATGAGCTGTTTCGAGCGCGGGAATAATCCCTTCCAGTTTTGCGCAAAGCCGAAATCCTTCGAGCGCTTCGGCATCGCTCGAGCTGATGTATTCGGCTCGTCCGTTATCGTGCAGAAATGCGTGCTCAGGCCCGATCGCGGAATAATCGAGCCCGGCCGAAATCGAATGCGTCGTTGCAATTTGCCCGTTCGGGTCTTGAAGCACGTATGACATCGTTCCTTGCAGCACACCGACGCGTCCGCCGCCGCTTTCTGATCCACCATGAAATCTGGCGGCGTGTTCACCCAACGAATCGCCGCGTCCTCCGGCCTCTACACCGATCAGTCGGACTTGTTCGTCTGCAATGAAAGGATGAAACAAACCGATCGCATTTGAGCCGCCGCCGACACAGGCGATCAGCGCGCGTGGCAATTTTCCTGTGGCAGACAAAATTTGTTCGCGCGCTTCGCGGCCGATCACGCTCTGAAACTCGCGCACCATCACAGGATACGGATGTGGACCAAGCGCACTGCCCAGCAGGTAATAAGTATCGTGCACTTTCGTCACCCAATCCCGCAGCGCCTCGTTGATCGCGTCCTTCAAGGTGCGTGTGCCCGCGTTGACGGTTCTTACTTCCGCGCCAAGCAATCGCATTCGAAAAACGTTCAGGGCTTGTCGCCGAACATCTTCGGACCCCATGTAGATGACGCATCGCAATCCAAAGAGTGCGCAAACCGTTGCCGTCGCGACGCCGTGCTGGCCTGCGCCGGTCTCGGCAATCACACGATCTTTGCCAATCCGGCGCGCCAGCAGCGCCTGGCCCAGGGCGTTATTGATCTTGTGCGCGCCGGTGTGCAAAAGGTCTTCGCGTTTGAGATAAATTTGCGCTCCGCCCGCATGGGTGGACAAACGCTGAGCATGAAACAGTGGTGTTGGTCGGCCAGCGTAATCGCGCAGTAGCAAATTGAGCTCACGCCAGAAATTATTGTCGTGTCGCGCACGCGTGAACTCGTTGGTTAACTCCTCGAGCGGCGCGACTAAGGTTTCGGGAACGTAGCGTCCGCCAAATTTCCCCCAATGTCCGTGCTCGTCGGGCTCACTTGTTGTGATTCGCAATTTTTGCATCGAAATTTCAGGCTGCTTGTCCTTGCAATGACCGCAATGCACAGCAAATCGTGGGTGATCTGTCGCCTCTCCCTTTACTGAAGGGGAGAGGACTAAGGTGAGGGGTCTTGGAGCCGACAAATGCCACTTCGCAAAGCCGTTCAAAGCGACTTGCCGAAGCCCAAGCCTCACCCGCCCCCTCTCCTTTAAGAAAGGCGAGGCGACCCCTGCGCGCCGCGCACACTTCATCTATGTCAATTGAGAATATCATTATTGAGAAGCTGATGTTGCTGCGATGGAGCGTTCGGCCATGCGCACGGCAGCGATGAAATCTTTGATGGCGCCGTGGTTTTTCACGCCGGGCGTGCTCTCGACGCCACTGCAAACATCCACAGCGTGTGGCGTGACCGCTTTGATCGCGCTGGCAACATTTTCCGCGTTTAGACCGCCGGAAAGAATGAGAAATCGAGCAAATCGCAATGTTTCTCGCGCAGCAGACCAATTGCACATCTGGCCAGTGCCACCGCGAAGATCGGGATGATGTGCGTCGACGAGCGCATCACAATGGGAAAACAACGCCACGTCTTCCGGGCGGAACCGCGGGTGCGTGGAAAACACTTGAATCACCCGAAATTCGCGAGCGAGTTCCCGCCCGACGTCAGGCGAGAAATCTCCGTGCAATTGGACGCATCGCACTCCCGCGGCGTTTGCGGTGTTCCGGATTTCATCGGCATCGCCATTAACGAAAACACCGACTGCATCAGCATGGCTCGGCGTCTCGATGATTTGCCGAGCAACTTCCGGTTCAACGTAGCGCGGGCTTTGCGGATAAAAGTTGAAGCCAATCATGTCCGCGCCAAGTTCGGCGCACATCCTCGCGTCGTTCGCATTCGTAACGCCGCAGATTTTGATTTGTATCGGAGTCACGGAAAAATGACGAAGCTCGAATGACGAATTACGAACTAATGACGAATGACCTGTAGCCACGGCGTTGTGCGCCGTCCTTTCCGAAGCCGCGATGAGATCGCGCAATGCCGCTTCAGGGTCGGTCGCGCGCATCAGCGTTTCACCTATGAGGAAGCCGCGGAATCCAAGCGCTTGAAGATGACGCAAAGATTTCGCACTTTTTAGTCCACTCTCGCTGATCATGATTTGATCTCGCGGAGCTTCGGCGATTAAACGCTCGCTCGTCTCCAGTGAAACTTGAAACGTCTGGAGATTGCGATTGTTCACTCCAATCATTTTGGCGCCGGCATTCAGCGCGCGGCGCAATTCTTCGGACGTATGCACTTCGGTAAGCGCATCCAGTGCTAGTTCGTCCTCGGCGATTGCGCGTAATTTGGCCAATGCGGTGTCGTCGAGCGCCCCTGCAATCAACAACACAGCATCCGCACCGGCGATAGCTGCTTCATAAATTTGAACCGGATCAATGATAAAATCCTTCCGCACGATCGGCAGATCGGTGCTGGCGCGAACAGCTGTCAGGTCGAAAATCGACCCTCCAAAGTATTCTTCGTCGGTCAGAACCGAGATGGCGCAGGCGCCACCGCGCTCATAGCAACGGGCAACCTCAGTCGCCGATAAATCGCTGGGAATGATTCCAGCTGACGGCGATTTGCGTTTGAATTCGGCGATAATATTCAGCCGCTGTAGTTCCGACTCCAGTGTTCGCACGAAACGATGCGGCGTGGCATCGCGTCGAATCGCCAATGCGCGCTCGCGAAAGCCCTGGGATGCACCATCGGCTCGAAGTCGCGCAACGACTTGCCGTTTCCTGTCGATAATTTCGGAGAGAATGTTAGTCATCATCAGCTCCGATTTGTTTCTCGAATGAGCGCGTCCAGCTTCGATTCCGCGCGTCCGCTGTCGATGCTCTCACGCGCAAAGGTCGCTGCATCGCAAAGATTCTGCGCGAATCCCGCCACGTGAAGCGCGGCAGCAGCATTTATGATGACAAGATCGCGCGCCGCAATCATCTCCTTTGTCGTTTCACGTCGCAAAATTGCGCGAATGAGTTGTGCGTTTGCCTGTGGGCCACTCCCGCGAAATCCATCGAAGCTTCGCCGTTCCAATCCAAAATGTTCTGGCGAAATCGTGAACGTTTGCACACCGCGGTTTGACGACGAGGCAGCGACGAAAGTCTTGTCAGTGATTGTTACTTCGTCGAGGCCATCCGCGCCATGCACCACCCATGCTTTGTCGACGCCGAGAAGAGAGAGAGCCGACGCGACTCGCTCAAGCAAGGAAAGATGCCATACGCCCAGAACCTGAAACGGCGCATGAGCGGGATTGGTTAGGGGACCAAGCAAATTAAAAGTGGTGCGGACGCCGAGTTGGCGGCGCACCTGCGCGACACGAGCAGTTGCACGATGGAACAGCGGCGCAAACATGAAGCAAACTCCATGCTCATCGAGACAGCGTTTTACGATTTCCGGAGAGGCAACGGTGTTGACGCCGAGTGCATCGAGGACATCGGCGCTTCCGCAATTCGATGTCGCAGCGCGGGCCCCGTGTTTCGCTACAGGTAAACCTGCGCCAGCGATGACGAATGCTGCAGCGGTTGAGACGTTGAACGTTTTCGCCGCACTCGCTCCTGTCCCTGCCGTGTCGATATAATTGCGATGCTGCGAATCTAAACGAACCGCAAGATTCCGCATAGCTTCTGCCATTCCTGCGAGCTCTTCGGCCGTTTCACCTTTGGTCGCTAATGCAACAAGCGCCGCCGCAACCTGCGCATCTGTGACGGCGGGACTGAGAAGGCACTCAAGAAACCCTGCAGCGTCCGAGCGGCTGAGGTCGTCTCCGCGCATGAGACGCGTAGTGATTTGGCAAAGCTTGATATTGCCGATTTCGCTCGTCTTCCCTTGCAGATTCATACGGTTTTCATCCGGCTCGCCATTGCCAGCGCCTTCATCATTGCACGGGCTTTGTTAACTGTTTCCTCGTATTCCCGGTGCGGATTCGAATCGGCGACGATGCCGGCGCCCGCTTGGAAATAAGCATTTCCATTTTTTAACACGGCACACCGGAGCGCGATGCAGGAATCAAAATTACCATCGAACCCGAAATAGCCGATTGCGCCTGCGTAACAACCGCGCCGGGTGTTCTCGAGCTCGCTAATGATTTGCATGGCGCGGATCTTTGGTGCACCGGAGACAGTTCCCGCGGGGAATGTCGCTCGGATTACGTCGAAGGCGGTGCAACCGACACGAGCACGGCCGACGACATTGGAAACGATGTGCATCACATGGCTGTAACGCTCTATCTCCATGAACTCGGTTACCCGAACCGTGCCGAACCCAGCAACGCGGCCGACATCATTACGCGCAAGATCGACGAGCATGATGTGTTCGGCGCGCTCCTTCGGGTCGGCAAGAAGCTCAACGGCGTTGGCTTCATCTTGTGCTAGCGTTACGCCGCGA
>WNFO01012940.1_pt1 | contig 11281 bp, 8 predicted proteins | sample 5400251 | NCBI WGS metagenome assembly WNFO01 (sample SAMN13153354, study PRJNA577476) | soil metagenome | isolation source: 100 cm saprolite under Madrone tree | place: USA:California | collected 2016-06-14 | reverse complement strand
CGGCTTCAGCGGACCCACCCCAGTCCAGGCCCCAAGCTGACCTGAATACAAACGAAACACTAGAGAGAGTGCAAGGGTATTTGTGTGCGCATTCGGGCGCGCACTTTTCTCTAGATGAATTTGAGGGGGAGTCTCGATGAGGGGCGGCCAGATAGCTTCGCGAACTAGGACTGAACCATGCACCCGAAGAGCCGGGAGTGTCGTGCGGCATGGATTGCTGTTTTCCGCCGTGGTGCTGGGGACGGCCATGCTAAACGGCTGTACTGGTTTGGTTAGCGGCGCCAACACCACTGGCAATCCGCCCCCGTCGACGCTGGCCATTACGAACGTACAAACCGGTGCAATGACAACCTCCAGTTCTCAGATCGTTTGGACGACAAACGTCCTTGCCAATTCTTCCGTCGATTACGGAACTACCACGGCCTACGGAAATAGCACGCCAGTGGATTCGACGATGGTCATGAGCCACCAAATAACGATTTCCGGTCTGGCCGCGGGCACCAGCTACTATTACCAGGTTAATTCGACGGACTCGAAAAACAATAACGGAAAGAGCGGTGGCCACTCGCTCAAGACACCGGGTTTCAGCCTTTCCGGCACGATCACACCGACAGCGGGCGGCAATGGAGCGACCGTGGCGCTGAGCGGAGCTGCGAGCACGTCTGCCACAGCGGACAGCTCCGGCAATTACACATTTGCCGGATTGGCGAATGGGACGTACACGATTGTTCCTAGTCACGCAGGTTTTACGTTTACTCCGGGCAGCCAGAGTATGTCGGTCAACGGGGCCAACGTTAGTGCAGTGAACTTCACAGCGAATACGGCAGCGGCGGCGCCGACAATCACGACGCAGCCGGCGAATCAGACCGTGACGGCGGGACAGACCGCGAGCTTCACCGTGGTGGCGGGCGGAACCGCACCATTGAACTACCAATGGCAGAAGAACGGGGCGAACATCGGCGCAGCTACGTCGAGCAGTTACGCGACACCGGTGACGACGACGGCGGATAGCGGGTCGACGTTCGCTGTGGTGGTGACGAACGCAGCGGGGACGGTGACGAGTGCGGCAGCGACACTCACGGTGACCGCGGCGGCTGTGGCGCCAACGATCACGGCGCAGCCAGCGAATCAGACAGTGACGGCGGGACAGACGGCGAGCTTCACCGTGGTGGCGGGCGGAACCGCGCCGTTGAACTACCAGTGGCAGAAAAACGGGGCGAACATCGCTGGAGCGACTTCGGCAAGCTATGCGACCCCGGCAACGACGACTTCAGATAGCGGCTCCGCGTTTGCGGTGGTAGTCACAAATACTGCGGGGACAGTGACGAGCAGCGCGGCGACGCTGACCGTGAATGGGGCGGCTGCGGCGCCGACGATCACGACGCCACCCGTGACTCAGACGGTAACGGCGGGGCAGACAGCTACGTTCACCGTGGTGGCGGGCGGAACTGCGCCGCTGAGCTATCAGTGGCAGAAGAGCGGGGCCAACATCGCGGGAGCCACGGCGGCGAGTTACACGACGCCGGCGACGACAACAGCGGATAGCGGGTCGACGTTCGCGGTCGTGGTGAGCAATTCAGCGGGAACGGTGACCAGCGCGGCGGCGACACTTACGGTGAACGCGGCTGCTGCCCCGGCAATCCAGGTGAGTCCGATCAACTTTGGAAACGACCCGGTCGGCACTAACCTGTCCCAGCCCTTGATCATTAAGAATACGGGCACGGCTACCTTGACCATCACTCAAGTGACTGAAACCGGCTCGGCTTTCTTCACCGTCAGTGGGTATTCGTTGCCCTTGAATGTGAACGCAGGCCAGCAAACCACAATTACGGTAGCTTTCCTGCCGACCTCAACGGGCGCGGCATCCGGCAACATCTCCATTGTGAGCAACGCACCCACTTCGCCGACTTCTGTAGCTCTCAGCGGCTCGGGAATCACTGCTATCCTCACCCTTGGTGTCAGTCCGGCGACCGGCTTGAGCTTCGGAAATGTAACAACGGGAACTTCCTCTCCCACGCAAAACGTCACGATTACCAACACGGGGAATTCCAACGTAGCAATTTCACAGATCAACTTGACCGGCGCGGGCTATTCGATGACGGGTGGAAGTGCACCTGTCACACTAACTCCGTCCCAAAACATCACGCTGGTTGTGCAGTTCAGTCCCACCACGACCGGCAGCCTACCGGGAAGCATCACGTTGGTGAGTAACGCGACCGGGTCGCCCACCACGATCTCTCTATCAGGAACGGGAGCTGCACCGGTGCAGCATTCGGCCTCGTTAACCTGGAATGCCAGCACCTCAACCGTAGCTGGTTACAACGTTTACCGCAGCACCGTGAGCGGGAGCGGATACACAAAGATCAACTCATCGTTGATTACGACTCTCACGTACACGGATTCGACCGTACAGAGCGGCACGACCTATTTCTATGTGACCACGGCCGTAGACTCCAGCGGTAGCGAGAGCGCCAACTCGAACGAAGTCATTGCCGCAATTCCGTAAGCGTACCTAGATTCCTGGGCGAACGGATATTCTCATCCCAAACTGACTTCCTTTTACATGATCGCAACGGAGCGGTAGAGCACCGAGTCCCGCCACGACGTAACGAAACGGAAATGCCGCCTAATATCGGTGCCCGCTGGAAAGACCGCGCTACTGGGATTACCTGAAATTTGAGACGGTAGAAACCTTAAAAAGCCGGTTTTTTCACGGTCCTCGCTATTTTCCAAACTGCATCCATCCCATAGAAAGTGTTGTAAGTCACTCCAGCCTGAGGATCGTGTTGCGCCCTCCTCCAGCCCAGGAACGCGATCACTCCCAGAAAGAGCCGAGGGGGAAGTCCGTGAAAGTATCGTGCGTGTGCCTGTTGCCTGTCCTGGTTGCGCTATTGGGGGGATGCTCCACTGGAATGAAAGCAGATCCACCGAGTCCACCTTCTGAAGTCATTCTGGCGCCGAGTAGTGCTCAAGCGATCGACTTCGGGCAGAGCGTAAGTCTTAGCGCATCGACTACCAGCGGCACGTCTGTTCAGGGAGTCACCTGGAAGCTAGGGGGTGCAGGCTCCCTTTCCGGGGAAACGCCAACCTCCACTACTTACAATGCGCCCAGCTCCGGCAATACGGGAACCGCCACAGTGACGGCCACGTCTGTAACGGATTCCACAAAGTCCGCGTCGGTAACCATTAACGTCACGCCCACGCCGTCCGTGACGACGACCTCGCTTCCAGCAGGGACGCAAGGCACAGCGTACAGCCAGACAGTGGCGACCTCCGGGGGCGCCGGGATGGTGACGCTGAAGGTCAGCAGCGGAAACTTGCCGGCAGGGTTGAGCATGGATTCATCGGGGCACATCACGGGGACGCCAGCGGGGCCGGGCGGCACAACGAGTTTCACGGTGAAGGCCACAGACTCGAGCAGCGCGGGCGCGCAATCGGCCGTGGGGAATCTGAGCATCACCGTAAACAGTTCCGCGCCAGCGATGACTTGCGGATCTGGCCACGAATCACTCCTGAACGGGCAGTACGCATTCACCATGCAAGGTTTCGATGCGAACGGGGCGGTCACGCTAGGCGGCATGTTCGATGCCGACGGCGCTGGGCATATCGCGCGGGCAGTAGGCGTAGAAGACATCAACAGCAGCACCGATACGGGAACGCTGGGGTCGGGGGTCTTCGAAAAGCAGGATTCCAGTGCGTTCTCGACGTCCCGGATTAGCGGCAACTACGCGTTCGGCGCAGATGTGACGAGTACGCTTATCACCAGCATGCGCAACCGATTCGCCATGGTGGGTGCGTTTGCCGCGGACGGGAGCGGGGGAATCACCAGCGGCGAACTGGACGCCAACCATAGCGGCGACATGAATAAGACTGGCGGCCTGAACTACCCGGCGAGCGGCCTGGCTTTTACGGGGAGCTATTCGGTGTCATCGAATGGCCGAGGCACGATGAATTTCATGGTCGGAACGCAAGCCGTCAACATGAGCTTGTACATGATTTCGGCAAGCGAAGTATTGTTCATCAGCGTTGACCCGCAGACGAGCGACGCTCCGTTTACGGGGTCGGCGCTGCAGCAATCCGGAGGGCCATTTTCGATTTCGTCGGTGAGCGGCCCGAGCGTTCTTTACGTGAGTGGACTCTGCGGAAGTTGCGGGCCGAGTTCGACGCCAGTTTCGGACCTGATCGCCGGCATTTTCACAGTCTCGAATTCCGGCAGTTATTCTTTTACTGGAGAAGAAAGCAAAGCCGGAGGGATTTCATCGTTCAATGATGCGGCGACTGTCAGCGTAGCTCCCAACGGCCGGGTGAGTGCAGTGGGGGGAGCGCGACCTCCTCTCCTTTATCTGGTGAGCCCGAGCAAGGCGTTTCTAATGCTGGTGGACGGAGGAGTCTACGCAGGCTTCGCGGAACTGCAAACCGGAGGCCCGTTCACGAATCATTCCGCGAACGGGACGTACGTCTTCGGCTCGATCACGGTGACGCACCAGAGCATAACTCACGAGTCCGGCGTAGCCACTTACGACGGCGTGGGATCAGTTGCAGGAACCAGTGACACGGCGTTGGTTGGCTCGAGCTCATCGAATCCCAGTCTAAAACCGGATCAGGCTTTCAACTATACGTACTTGGTGAGCCCAAACGGGAGGTTAGCCTTGACCAATGGCCCGGTGCTCTACCTCATTTCGCCGACCAAGCAGGTGGTCCTGAATTCGGACCCATCGGATATGTACGCGAGGATTGAACCCGTGGAGCAGTAGGGTTCTCGTCAAGATTTATTTTGGCACAAGGAACGCGACTTCCTGACTTGGATCTTCCCTTCTCATGATCGAGCGTGATCTAGTGTAGCTTCTGGTTCGGATTATTAGACGAATTCCGATCATCTGAAGGGCGCTCCCCCGGATAGTAACCGTTTGATTACTCCCAGTACATCCTGATCAAGTATAAGCAAAACAAAATGCTAGCCTTTTGATGAGTACCGAAGGCGCCCTATGGCTCTCCGCCGCAACCACGACCAAAAGGTCAGATTGTCCCTAGTTTTAGGGGTGCGGTTTCCTGGGCGCAACATGGCCGCAATCCCTCTGGTCTTGGTTCTGGCACTCCTAGCACCGTTCAAAAATGGCTGGGCTCAGGCCGTGTCTAGCGGCCAGGCGGGTCCGGTGCCGCTAAAGCAGCTAAGTCTCGAACAACTCGGCAACGTGGAAGTGACTACGGTTTCCAAGGAGCCGGAAAGGGTCTGGCAGACTCCCGCAGCCATCTATGTCATTACTCAGGAGGACATACGCAGGTCTGGAGCAACCAGCATTCCGGAGGTTCTGCGCCTTGCTCCCGGCATCGAGGTCGCGCGAACGGACTCCGACCATTGGGCCGTAGGTGTCCGCGGATTCGTGGGCCAGTTCTCCAAGTCCCTCCTGGTGTTGATTGACGGGCGCAGCGTCTACACGCCGCTCTTCGCCGGCGTCTACTGGCAGGTGCAGGACACGCTGCTTGAAGACATCGAGAGGATCGAGGTCATTCGGGGTCCCGGCGGCACCATCTGGGGCGCGAATGCGGTCAACGGTGTCATCAACATAATCACTAAGAACGCCACGGATACGCACGGGGGTCTGGTCTCAACCACATCCGGCAATTTAGACCAGGGCATTGGCGGGGCTCGGTACGGTGGCGACAACGGCAAGGGCTTCCACTATCGGATATACGGAAAAGGGTTCATTCGGGGTCATGAGTTCCATCCTGACGGCTCAAATTTCGACGATTGGAGAACCGGCCAACTCGGTTTTCGCGCCGATTGGGGCACGACCAGCCGCGACGCCTTCACGTTACAAGGGGATATGTATAAGGGGAGCGACGGCGAAAGAGTCGCAATGTCCGTCTATTCTCCCCCCGCGGTACAAGTGCTCAACGGTCCCCACGACGTTGGGGGTGGGAATTTACTGGGGCGGTGGCGGCGCCAACTGGACGGAGACTCAGACATTCAACTGCAGACCTACTACGACCGAACATCGCGCTTCAGCCCCCAGCTCGATGAGATTCGTAACACCTTCGACCTCGACTTTCTCTATCACTTCAAGCTGAAGGGAAACCAGGACCTGCTGTCGGGGGTGGGCGCGCGATGGAGCCCGGACAAAATTATCCAGAACTTCGCCACACTCGATTTTCAGCCACAGACGGAAACAGACAGTATTTATAGTTGGTTTCTTCAAGACCGTATCTCTATCGTTCCGGACCGGCTGTCGCTGACACTGGGTTCGAAGTTTGAACATAACAATTTCAGCGGATTCGAATTCCAGCCTAACGCGCGCTTGCTGTGGACACCCACGGAACATCAATCCGTCTGGGCGGCGGTTTCGCGCGCGGTGCGCACGCCCTCGCGTCTCGATCAAGACTTGCAGCTTACCGATTTCTTGGTGGCAAACATCTTTCTTCGGGTTGTCGGCAGCAAGAAGTTCGTCTCTGAAAAATTGATTGGATCCGAGCTCGGTTACCGCACACTGCTCGCAAAAGGCTTATATCTGGATATCGCCGCGTTTCACAACGACTATGATGATCTGTATGGTTATGGTCCGGGCGTAGCCTTTTTAGAGAGTACGCCCCCGCCGGCGCACTTGATTCTGCAGTTGCCGCTCGCAAATGCTTTAAAAGGCTCCACCTATGGCGTGGAAATCACGCCTGACTGGAAACCTGTCAGCTGGTGGGATCTGAAGGGTTCATATTCCTACTTGCACTTGGCGGTGCGCGACAAATCGGGCTTTACAGACAACCTCAACACGGTTTCCGACAACGGTTCGAGCCCCCACCACCAGTTCGTACTCGAATCTCTTTTCAATCTTCCAAAGAAATTGCAATTGGATTCAACCATTCGTTACGTTTCGGCTCTGCCGGCGCAGGCCGTGGGAGCGTACACGACAGCCGATGTCCGGTTTGGCTGGCGGCCCACAGCAAACTGGGAATTGTCACTCGTGGGACAAAACTTGATGCAACCCCAACATGCTGAGTTCGGGGCTGACGTAAATACGATTGTAGGCATCAAGAGAAACGTCTACGGAAAAATTACCTGGGCGATTGACGGAAAGTAACCCAAATGGGCCATCAAGTGGACACTTCGAGCTTGCGAACCGGCATCCGGCGTAGCCTCCTCCCGGACAAATATGGCTCGCGCGCTCTTGCGATGGTGGCCGCATTGGCGTTGTTCGTCACCACAGGTCTCTTTGCGCAGCAGCCCAAGCCCAATGAATACCAGGTCAAAGCGACGTATCTTTACAACTTTGGCAGGTTCGTGAAATGGCCGGAAGCCGTTCCTGCCGGAAAGGGCGACTCCTTCTCGGTTTGCGTGCTTGGGCAGGATCCTTTTGGCTCGATTCTCGATTCCACGCTCGCCGGTGAAGCATTGGACGGCAAACCGGTGGTGTTACGGCGGCTCTCCAAACCGCAAGACGCCGGGGAATGCAGAATCCTGTTCATCAGTTCGACGGAAGAAAAGCATCTGAAAGAAATTCTCACCGCGCTGGATGAAAATGGGGTTTTGACGGTGAGCGATATGCCCGGCTTCGCGCGGCGAGGCGGCATGATTCAATTCGTTCTGGAGGGAGACCGGGTACGCTTCGAAATCAACCTGGCGAGCGCCGAGAGCGCCAGACTCGTCCTGAGTTCCGAACTGTTGAAAGTGGCAGCCAGCGTCAAGCGGAATGGCCGGTCGGGAGATTGATCCAGATGCGGACACGACCAGACCATTCGATCTCCCGCAAACTCACGTGGATGAATATGCTGGTGAGCGGCGCGGCGCTCTTGCTGGCCTGCGCGGCGTTCATCGCCTACGACATGCTCACTTTCCGAGCTAGCATGGTTCGGAATCTTTCCACGCAGGCTCAGATTATCGGCTCCAACAGCGTTTCGGCGCTGCTATTTAACGACCGGCAATCGGCGGAGAATACTTTGGCGGCGCTGCAGGCTGCCCACAACATTTTGTCCGCCGGAATTTACTCCGCGGACGGCAGGCTCTTTGCGTCGTACTCGCGAGATGCAGGTGCCGGCGCCCCTGCAATTCCTTCGTTGCCCGCCAGCCAAGTAGAAACTCATTGGTTCAAGAACAAAGAGGTCGTACTCGTCCGTTCCATCGTATTCGAAGGGAAGCCGACCGGGAGGGTGTTCATCCGGTCTGATTTGGCGGAGTTGGATAGCCGTTTGCCGAGGTACATGGTCATCGCGGCCATGGTCTTGACCGTATGTCTCGTGGCGGCGTTGCTGGTCTCCGCGATATTTCGGAGAGCAGTGGCCCAACCTATCATCCAGTTAGCGGAAGTCGCCAGGGCCGTTTCCCGTGAGAAGAACTATTCCGTCCGCGCGCCGCGCACCGATGGAAGCAAGGAATTGGCTATCTTAATCGATGCTTTCAACGAGATGCTGGGACAGATCCAGGAAAATGAGAAGGCTTTGCGAGAGGCGCGCGATGACTTGGAGCTGCGCGTCAAGGAACGCACCGCGGAGCTGGAAAACGCCAAGAAGGAAGTAGAAGCGTTTTCGTTTTCCATCCTTCGCGCAAAAGAGGAATTGGAGCGCGCGAGCAAGTTCAAGGACCAATTCCTATCCACTATGAGCCACGAGTTGCGGACTCCTTTGAACGCGGTGCTGGGTTTCTCCGAACTGTTAACCGAGGAACGCTATGGGCCTCTGAATGAGCGCCAGCAGCGCTACATCAAACACATTCACACGGGGGGCAAGCATCTTCTCAGTCTGATCAATGACATCCTGGACCTCTCCAAGATCGAAGCGGGGCGCCTGCAGTTGACGTTTGAGAACGTGCCGGTTCCTATTTCGTTCGCCGAGGTTGCCGACACCATGCGCCCCCTTGCCGACAAGAAGTCGCAGGCGTTGTTGCAGGAGGCTCCCGCTGGCCTAAGCGTGCGAGCCGATCCCACGCGGTTCAAACAAGTTTTGATGAACCTGATTGGAAACGCGATCAAGTTCACACCCGAAGGAGGCAAGATCAACCTGTCAGCGCACAGACTTGAGGGGGTAGTTCGCGTGGAAGTTCGTGACTCAGGTCCGGGTATTCCCGTCGAAGAACAGCAACGCATATTTGAGGCCTTTTACAGGCTGGGGGAGTCTGACAAACAAATAGAAGGCACTGGCCTGGGCCTCGCCATCACCCGGCGGCTCGTCGAATTGCACGGCGGAAGCCTGGGCCTTGAAAGTCAGCCGGGATCGGGGAGTTGTTTCTATTTTACTTTACCGTGTGCCGAGGCCGTTGAGAGACCTGCAATTCCCGCGATCCGTCGGGAAACCTGGACGTCGGAGTCTAGTCGAATCCTGGTGATCGAAGATGATCGCGCGGCAGCACAGCTTCTTCAATCGTACCTGACCTCCGCCGGGTACGACGTCGTGCGCTGCGATCGGCCGGGAGGCGCCTTGGAAATGGCAGCAGAACTACAGCCGGCCGGGGTGACCATGGACATCAGCATGAAGCCCGTCACCGGCTGGGAACTCCTGTCGGCCTTCAAAAGTGACCCGCGGACGGCGCGGATTCCGGTCATTCTAGTAACCATCGTTGACCAACCGGCGACGGGAGCCGCACTCGGGGCCGATGAATACATCGTTAAGCCCGTGAAAAAGGCCACGCTGCTGGCGGCAGTGGAACGATGCGTGAACCAGCGCAAGAGCATCGGAAAAACGCGGCCCATCCTGGTTGTCGAAGACGATGCTCCGACGCGCGAGTTTGTCGCCGAATTGCTCTCCAAGCGCGGGTACGCCGTAACGACAGCCGCTGATGGAGCGGAAGCCCGCTCACGGGTTGCAGCATCCTTGCCGGAACTCGTAATTCTGGACCTCATTTTGCCGGAGGTCAGTGGTTTTCAACTGCTCGCCGAATGGCGCACAAATTCACGGACGGCCGACCTCCCTGTATTTGTGCTGACCAGCAAGGACTTGACCGCGGAAGAGCAGGATTACATCCGGGCGCATACCGGATTGCTGCTCCAAAAGCAGCAGCCGTGGCAGGAAACTCTCCTCGCACAGTTGCGGCGGACTCTTCCCGCAGTGCTTTCGGAGAAGTTATGAAGCTTAGAATTCTAGTCGTTGAGGACAACCAACCGAATCGTGAGCTTCTTTGCGAATGGCTGGAATCGGAAGGCTTCGAGGCGGAGTACGCGGAGAATCTGGAACAAAGCTATGCGGCGATCGAGAATAACGTGCCCAACGCAGTTCTGCTGGATGTACAACTCGGCCGCGAGGATGGTCTATCCCTGGCCAAGTGGATTAGACAGAGGCAGGCTCTGCGCCACATTCCCGTCATTGCCGTGACAGCGCACGCAATGGTGACAGATCACGAGCGAGTCATCCAGGCAGGATGCGACGCCTGTATCTCCAAGCCTGTGGATTTCAAATCGCTCAGCAAACAGCTCAAGCTTTGGTTGGGCCTAACTACACAAAGCCCGTCCCGCTGAGCTATCCAATAAGGACGTTCCAGCGATCTTCCGGCGAGTTGCGGCTGCGGAACACCTGTACGGAGGGACAGATTGACGGTATAGCGGGGGCAGCCGAAGATGGAGGCCATGAGCGAAGTCACTGCAGCCTCACCCCGGCGAAGCTCGAGAGTCTTTCATAAAATGCGCATACAAGCGCAGGGCCGCGCCCACAACGGCAAGAAGTTCCGCGAGACATGCGAAACCGTGGTCGTCAACGGCTTTGGCGGGCTCTTGCTGCTGAAGCATGAGGTGAACAACGGCGAAATGCTGGTGATTACCAACCCGGAGACGCAAGAAGATCTGGAATGCCGCATCGTCTATTTGGGCGACCTGGGGGCCAAGGGGCAGCGCGTGGGAATCGAATTTCTTACGCCGGCGCCGCGCTTCTGGGGAGTGGACTTCAGCGTGGAGCCAATCTCCACCACCGTTCACTAGAAAGAATCAACGGACCGCATCGGCGCGAGCCTCTGAGGAAAGCTTCGCAGCCATGAGGGATCTTCGCCGGGTAAGCCAGGCCCCCACCCTCCACAAGAGCAGGATGGCGACAAGCGCGCCGTAGAAGAGCGGCATGCGCACATCGGATTTGACTTTCCAGTAGTAGTGAATCACCCCGGCAACCGCTGCGAAATAAATGGCGCGATGCAGCATTTGCCAGCGCTTCCCGCCGAGGCGGCGAATCCAGCCCGCCGTCGAAGTCATTGCCAGCGGAGCCAGGAGCAGGAAACCGAGAAAACCGACAGTGATGAATGGGCGCTTGGCGACGTCTTTCCACATCGCGGAAAGATTGAAGGACTGGTCGGGGCCGAGATAGGTGAGGAAGTGCAAGC
>WNFO01005265.1_pt1 | contig 11282 bp, 7 predicted proteins | sample 5400251 | NCBI WGS metagenome assembly WNFO01 (sample SAMN13153354, study PRJNA577476) | soil metagenome | isolation source: 100 cm saprolite under Madrone tree | place: USA:California | collected 2016-06-14 | reverse complement strand
GGAGGGGTCCACACGACGGTTGTCGCCAAGCGTTAAGGTCGCCCTGTCCAGCATGCCCAAGAGGAGTTGCCAGAGAGCGTCGCTGGCCTTTTCAATTTCGTCGAAGAGCAGGAAGCTGAGTTTCAGTTTGTCGGTATGGCAGGCCGCCAATGCTTCTTGGGTGACCAGCGGATGCGTTTCGCGGTGGCCCAGGTAGCCCGGAGGTGACCCCATCAGCTTCGAGATTTCATGAGAATGCTGAAATTCACCGCAGTCAATCTTGATTACCGCGCGCGAGTCCCCGAACAATATCTCCGCGGCGGCTTCTACGGTGCGCGTCTTTCCGGACCCCGTGGGCCCCAGGAATAAAAGGCTCCCTACAGGGCGCCCCGGCGTGTTCAAGCCAGCACAGACCTGGTACAGATCAACCATCACTTGCACGGCTTCCTCTTGCCTGACGATCTTCGCACGCAGCGCCTCACCAAACTCCATCGCCTCCGGACTGCGTAGAGTTGAATCGAGAATCAACGGTTGTGTGCACATGTCACCCTCCTAACGAACGCTCCGCTTGGGGACTGTTGCGGTGAAAGAGCATGATCAGATTTCACTTGGACATCGTGGAGAGCGTGCTCGCGGGGAGCATGCCGAATTCCGGCAACGGAGCCACGCGGTTGCCATTCAAGGCGGGCCTGGCGTACCTGCTCCACGTTCTTTGGCCGGTGAATCTTGCGCTGTTCAAACCGTCGCCACATGTTCTTGAACCAACGTGGGTCGGACAGAGCAGCGAACAAAGGTGCGGCCAAACGTGCGGGCCTTGCGGTCTAGATCGCGGGGCGTTGATCCTTCTTTCGCGGCCCTTGTCGCCCAACGCTAAACTATCTCTGGAAACAGCAACAGGCAGTCCGGCCAAGGCAGCAATCGGGCAGTCGAAAACATCGGGGAGCCGTAGCGCTTAAGACCCGCATTCTCGCGCAGGTCAAGTCCTGATGATGCGCTTGGTGAGCAGAGGATTTCTTGGCATGTCAACCCCTCTTGCCGGAATACCGTCCGACTCTGATCAGCGAGATTTTGTGTCTCTCTTGGCGCGCCCGGCTAGCGTGGTGGATCAGAGGCGCTTTACGGCGGCGCGAGCCAGCACCTTCGATTTTTCGATGCGCACGGATTCTTCGCCAACGCCGCCGACACTGATGCGCACGAAGTTATCTCCTTGCAGCACATAGAGCGCGCCCGTGATCGGAGTACCTACCCAGTACGCCTCCTCACCGAGCCCCTCAATCCGCCGCGGTTCGCGTGCTTCTTCATCTTCAGGCTCGGGCTTGTGCGCCTTCTTGCCCGCGGCCCGCATTTTGTCCTCTTCCACGTCGGGTGCGTGGAATTGCTTCTGCCAGAATTTGCGCGGCGCGAGCGCGGAGGGCTTGGCCGAAGCGGGTACAGCCAACGCGACACTAACCGATTTTGAAAAATTGGTTGTGTGGAAGAGGCATTCCGAGACCAGCATCTCGCCATTTAGCTGGACGCTGGCTTTAGTTTCTTTGACCGGCTCACCTTGCACGGCCTCTATTTCCGCGGTGGTAAGTAGGGTGCACGCGTCCTTCTTGCCGCTTGCCAAAGTTCCGGCATCGCCGCTCATTCGCCTCTGCGGCGAACGCCCAGGTGCTTGTCTACCGGGCAGTGCAAGCGCGCACAAGAAAAATCCGCAAGACACAGATCGCATCGCGTACCTGTAGTTCATATGTTTTCCAGTTAAGAAAATGGATTTCCCCATCTGAGGGATGCACCCCGCGATTCCCATCTCGGGCGGGGAGGTGTATTTATCCTTGCCTTGCACAAGCCTCGACTTCATTGCCCGTCAATGTTTATTACAGTTCTGGTCGCCGCTGACACCGCTCGCCGGATCACCATAACAAAGCTGGCCGCCACCTTCGTAGTCGCCGCTCCTGGTGCCGAATTGCGTGCCGTCGAACGCGGCAAACAGGCCTCGGCCGCCCACTTGCCGCGCGATGGTGGCCAGCGCATCTTGGGCACTGGCAGGGCCGGTGGAGGCGTTTTGCGAGGCATCGTTCACACACGGGCCTGTGCAGCCATCGGCGTAGCCCACGAGTACGCGCCCAAGCTTGTCCACTGTGATGTCGTTGAAGTCGAGCAGGTTTCGACACGGATTGCTGCCGCCCTGGTTCCAAATGCAGCCGCGCTGCACGGGGTCGGCTGGTGTCGCGTCGGCGGTGGTCCAGGTGCGACCGCCGTTGTACGTGAACGCGACATACAAGTGCCAGATGCCCAGGAAATCGGCCGACTGCGTGTCGCCAGGTGCTGGAGTTCCCAGGAATGCATAAGCCGCACGGTTGTCATCTCCGGCGATGACCTCGGCGAACTCCGCATTCTGAACTCCGAACGGCGTGCCAGCGTCTTTAGACTTGGCCCAATGCAAGCCGCGGTCGTGAGACACCACGATCTTCGCGTGGCCATCACCGTTGACGTAACCGAAATAGATCGTGTTGTTGCTGCCCGCCGCAACCGACGGGTCGCTGCCTGGGCTGATGCTCACAGCATCCGGTATCGTCCGGACAACCCAGCTCAGGCCGTTGTCGGTGGAAACGGCCACGCCGGGCCGGCTCACATTGTTCGCGTCAAAGCAGCTCTCGTTCGGGACGTAGGCCGTGCCATCCGGCGAGACGCGCACGTGTCCGTGCAGGCCGCCGCAAGTGCCGGGAGCCACGGGGCGGTCGACACCGTTGACGCTGGCGAAGAAGTAGATGGGAACTCCCGGCCCAAAGGTCAGACCACCGTCATCACTGCGCGAGCAGAAGGCGGTCACGATGTCCTGCGAGCAATAATAAATCGCATGTGGATACGACGTGCGAATCAGAGACGCCGACAAGGCGTACGGACCGCCGCCTACTGTCTGATGATCCACGCCGGCAGGCTGGCCGGAGCCTTGGGTTGGGATCCAATTGTTGCCGTCATCATCAGTATAGGACAGCTCGCTGGTGACTCCGTTGAGCTGCGACGTAAACGTTCGGTTCGGGCCGCCGAAATGGCCATCGTCCGTGAACGCGATAGGATCGAGGCTCAACCGCGCAAAGGGCGAGCGCTGGTCTTCCCACGTTGCAGTGACGGGCTTGACCGTATCATTGAAGGTAACTCGTAGCGTGTGGTTACCCGCTTGGATGAAGGTCTTGCCAGTATTCCAGTTGACGCCAATGGAAGGCTCGCCGGCCCCGTGCGTGCTGGCGGTCGTAGATCCCAGCGCTGGCTGGATGCAGCCTGGCGGCGTGTTGGGTGCTGTGCAGTCGTTAGGGGCGGGATAGTTCACAAAGGTTGGCGCACCCGGAGCGGGCGGCGGTGGCGGCGCTGTTGTGGGCCGGGTGGTCGTGGTTAGAGTCACCACCGCGTGTGCGGAAGCGGGCAGTGGCGCTAACGCGGCAACCGAGCGGATGTGCCAGACTCCATCAACCGGATCAGTCATGGTTAGAATCTCGATTCCACTCCCGGTCGAAGTGTCGTCCGGTGAACCTGGTCCGTGATCAGCCCCGCTGGGGCTGATGGCAAAGATGTCCAGGTCGGTCGGCACTGTGCTCGTCCAAGTGTAGGTGATCGTCAGCTTCGCCGTCATTGTCTGGTAAAAGGTAGCCGCTGGCGCAGGGAGCACCACGGTCAAGTCATGATCGTCGCATATGCCGGGCGGGCAAACGTCCTGAATACCGACATTCGTCACGGTGCCGGCGACAACCGGCCCGAAATCCCACGATACCGGGCCCGAGCTGCTACTGATCGAACTGCTGGGAGGCGGACCGATTTGCGCAGCGACAGATCGTGCGCCATTCAGCAACAGCACTAGGACCGCGACGTATAACAAACTGACCAAACTAACCCATCCTGCGGATCGAACGATTCGCATTGACTGACCTCCAAGGCAGCTATTCTCCGGAAGAAGCTTCCTCATAGTTTCTCCAGGACCTTCTTGCGGTAGACTTCGCGCCAACTTCCTCATTCCTAATGATTTCGTGCGTGTAGACACACTTCACCCGACAGGTTCATACGTAGACGGGGAAAACTCCTCTTCCGGCATTTCTCCCGCTGCCTGGTACGCAGACCTCGGTATGGGTCGAATTGTTAGTAGAAATTCCAGCCCTACGGAAGCGGGTGAATCCTGCAAAAAGGTCTACAGGAATTCCCTGAGTCGCTGTGGGAGCGCCGCCTTGGCCATCCTGTCGCCAGTAAAATGCGTTGTCCCCAGGTTCCAATGGCGGACAACCCGCTTGGCCCGCCCGTTGGAGCTTCTGGCAGGAACCCTTAAGGGAGCCCGCATTCTCAGCATGTATATTTTTTTGAGTGTTTCTTTGCCCTTGTCCGGCAGGCGTGGAAAATGCTTTTAGCAGGCTGGACAGAATATCAAAGATTTTGCCTGTCCCGAGAACGTTGATACGTTGGGGGTACCAATTCCCGGCCGGTGCCTACTTTAGAGTCAATAGACGATAAGTTGGTTTACCGTAGAAGTGATCGGAACCGCTTAGACGAGTCAATCGCAACGATAGTGTGCATTCGTCTGCCTTCTGGACTCACGTCGAGTAGCGCCCTTCAAAGAGGACTCGACTGCCTATCTTTTCTCCGCTCCGCTTTGCTCACGTGCCCCTCCCCCACCCCGATTCTTACTGAGTCTCTTACGTGGCCTTTTTCTTGCCCTATTTTCCTGAGGCACATAGATGCGAGAGGCCGCTTCTCCCGAAGCGAGCGGTTGCATTCTGGGAGGGAGCTGGAGGTCGACGGTCCGAATCTCTTTGTGCCCCACCTATCGTGGAGCATTTTTTGAACCCGATCGCGGTTCTGATGAAGGGTGCCAACCCGCCTTCCGCGTGGGACCAACTGTAGGACCTTTAAGCGTTTCTGACCGCTCTAAATGCTACTTAGTGCTCCTGAAAATGCCTCGTAAGTTGTTGACACTCCGTTCCTTGCAGACTTGCCAACGTTCAGGTGTCGGTTCGATTCCGATAGGCCGCTCCATGCAATCAAGCACTTACAGACTCTGCTTCCTCCGCGTGGGAACACAAAGGAACAGAGCCTGTTCCCGCCACCGGACGAATCAACTCAACCACCTTCAGCCGCGCTGCACGCTTCGCTGGCGTTAGAGCCTGCGTACGCGTCAAACGTTAATCTGCTGTTCGCGTGGGCGCATCAGTTCTTGACATCCTCCAGTCCCAACATGTGCGCGTTGACGAAAAACACCGCTGTTATCGCAGGTACGGTGTCAGGAGAGGTGTCAGAAAGGTGTCTCCGTGTCCGGCACTCCGACACTCAGATTTGCCTCTGCTTTCGGATACTCCTTCTTAATCAACGACTTGCAGCGACGTAACGCACTTGGGTTTTGGTACGAAGGGTGCCTTTGCTCATGGTGCGAAAAGCAAGTGCCCCGCAACAAAGATCACAGGCCTCAGGACTCCACCAGACGCCTGATCGGCGCCGCAGGGCGAGCTAGATTTAGGGGAATGAAAACAGAAAGGCGAAGAGCAAATGTCAATCCACACGCTTGAAGGAGGCGCCTTCCAGAGCAACCAGTGGGCTGCCGAACTGGAAGCCGGGCGCGGCAGTGACGCGCAACTGTTGACCGCGGCAAAGAGCGGCCATTCGGTCGCCTTTGGCGAGCTCTTCAATCGCTACAAGCGGAGGATTTTTCACCTCGCACAACGCATTATGCGAAACCACGAGGACGCTGAAGACGTTGTGCAAGAAGCATTCCAACTGGCACTTGTTCATCTGCAGGATTTCGAGGGCGGCGCTCGCTTCTCCACCTGGCTCTCGCGCATTGCGATCAATGTCGCTCTTATGAAGCTCCGCAAGACGGCGCGGAAAGTGGAGGTCTCCATCGACGAGCATTCTGAATCGGAGGACATGTCGTTTCGAGATGCCGTAACAGACTTGGCGCCGAACCCCGAGGAGGACTGCATACGCCGAGAAAGATCGCGAATTCTGAGGGAAGCGCTTGCCGAGCTCAGGCCAAATGCACGGCGCGTCCTTGAACTCTATGAACTGGAAGGGCGCTCGATGAAGGAGATCGCAGCAGGCCTGGGCATTTCCATCACGGCCGTAAAGGCACGGATCTTCCAAGCCCGGCCGAAAATGCGGCACGAACTGGATCAGTACTTCATCAAGAGAGCGGAACGACGGAAGAGATTGCGCTTCGGCGCACCACGCAATTGGGAGTCGCGTGGCCGGGAGCTGCGCGCTGCTCTCAACTGAGGAGCCAAGTCCTTCGCCGGAAATCCGGTTAGCCATAACACCCCCCACCCCCCTGTTTTTTGTAAGTGCGGAATCTAAAGGACTTAGCAATCGTGTAAGTCTTTTGTTTGCAACACTTGTGGGGAGATCCATAAGTGGTGCAGCTAAAGGACTTATGGGGGCAGACTGTTGGCGAGAAAGTAATGGTCTGGGATGGGAATATTTTGGAGGAGTTAGAAGGACTAGCTGGCGGGCGCACATAAAAGGCGAGGCACCGTCAATGGCGGGTGCCGGCGCAACAAAAAAATTATAGCATATGGGTACCTATTGTCAAGTAATTACTTCTAAGTGGCTTGTCTGCTGTGAGTTAGCTCGAAGAGCGCGAGGGACGAAGATGGGTCAAGAGCTGCCTTTGGAAGAACAGCATTGATTCGCGGTGGACATTTTTCCTGAAAGGCGGAAACGTCCCGTCTGGAACGTGTGAAGAAATGCGGATTCGCGATTTCGACGGAATCGGCGTTCAAGAATTTGTCGTTTAGAGCGCTTATAAACGACGATTGCGATGTCTGGATACATTTTGGGTCACCCGACAAATCCCTCGGATCGATTTCTTCACACGTTCCAGTCCCCAGTTCCCGTCACAGCTGCCAAGTCTGCTCGGTCGAAGGAGCCGACACCGTCATCTGACCCACGTCACCTGCGCCTAACTTCAATGGTCTGAGGCAGGTGAGAGGCACGCTGAACTGATAACTCGATCGAAAAGTTCGGCTTCCTTTTGGCTGACGAGACCGTATTTTACAGAATCTCCTCCCCAAAGCCGGATTTGCCTCCAACGTTCCCCGCTACTCAGATATCCCCATTCGTCGTCGCCAATCGTGCGCCCCTTATCATTGGGAATATTCCGCTTCTCGACATGCGTGGAAAAAACCCGCGTCGGGTCAACGGCCATGTTTCCCTGTCGCAGACCGTATGAGATCTCCAAGAGAGATTCGCTTCCTTTGGGTCTTAAGCCAAAACCGTGCACTAGGGGAGGTGCGTCTGACGCTCCCTCGTGAATCACGAAGTCTTTTGCGGGAACGTCAAATTGAAGCCCATAGCCCTCCCCAATCCTCCTCATTCCTGGCGTCAACTCCTTACAAGCCGACACCACAGGGACCGCTGGGGTGGGCGGCCTTTTGCTGGAATGCATAAACAAATAGATACACACCGCAGACAGTAAAAGAGTCCCCGACGTGACAATGAGCGAAAGCCTGCGCGATCTTACTGGAAAGAGTTTCGTCATCCGAGCACCTTTCGTGATCAAATCGAACGTTCTGTCTTGCACGCCGTTGGCGTACACTCGATGTTTTTATTGACAGGAATTAACACTTCTATTAAATACCGTAAATGATATATAGTCACTGATGTTGGCAGTACAATCTTCTCGTACTTGAACTCCAAAAATACGTTGAATTGTAGAGTCCCCAAGGTCGTAATATTCATGCAGCGACTCATGAAACAGTATGGATTGATTTTCGATCTGGCAGACACTATTCGACAATGCTGATGTCGTGCAAATTGCCGTAGGCCTGAAAAATATTATCAAGCCTTTCTTTCCCTTAGGGTTCTGGGCGTTAGTCTGCTGGAAGGCCGGACGGGTGGCCCAGACACAAGCGGGCAGTCGCTCTTTCCTCTTGACCTCATCGCACGATGAGAGGATACCACCTTCATACGTCACCTGAGCGTTAGAATGAGAGGGTGCCCCACACGCCGGTGTTGCGTGTGGGGGTTTTGGTAATGAGCCATGCCCATTGGATTGAAGAGGCACTACGGCCGGGGTGACCTGCACTTTCTCACCTTTAGCTGTTACCGGCGGTTGCCGCTCCTTGGAACTTCCCGGGCGCGAAACGTTTTTGTTCGGGCGCTGGGACAGATGCGAAAACGGTACGGGTTCCGGCTGGTGGGGTACGTAGTCATGCCAAATCACGTGCATTTGCTAATGAGTGAGCCCGCGAAAGGCACGCCATCGACCGTGTTGAAAGCGTTAAAGCAGTGCGTGTCGCGAGATCTGAGGAGGACAGGGCGGCGAGCGCCGGCGGGACAGTTGAAGCTCGCGTTTTCGAAGTGGGGAGAAGCATTGCCACGTTTTTGGCAGCCGAGATTTTATGACTTCAATGTGTACAGTTCGAGAAAGAAAAGGGAAAAGCTCGAGTACATGCACGCGAATCCGGTGAAGCGGGGGCTGGTGAAGAATCCTGCGGAGTGGATTTGGAGCAGCTATTTGTTTTATTCGAGGGGTGGGATTGGGTTGATCGAAATGGATCCAGTCGAGTAAAGGGATAGAGAGCAGCTATTGATGATGCATGGCCAAGACCCCCACACGCAACAACGACATGTGGGGCACCCAACTACGCGTTCGGACTAGTCGTCTGGGCCCCGGTTCATTCTCGCAAGACGTTTTTGATCATCGTTTGCACGGCTGGATCGGTCTCATGCGGCAAGTTCTCCTGAAGGACCGTCTTCGCCTTCGGCGTGTGAATTATGCACAGCACCCGCACAGCCCGGGCGTGCTCCCCTGGGTTGCCAGAGCTAAGCACTCGCTGGAGGATTGGGATAGCTGGGTCTCCGATTTCGTACAGCGCTTTTGCTGCTGGATAGAATATGAGTTGCGCCTCCATGGAGGTGGAAAGCGGGCCCTCGCTTCTCCAATTGATCCACCTACCCAGCGATGGCGCTGTCTCGCTGATTTTCAGCTTTCCAGCCAATTCTACCGCGTTATACCAAGGGCACGAATGCCATCTGTCGACAAGGTCTTCGATTTGACTCGGGGGACAAGACTTGGGGCCGAGATCAATCATCGGTACCAACTGAGCTGCCAAATAGGGTCGGACGTCAGGATCGGACTTTCCGAGTTGCAGCAGTTGTCTTCTGGCGTTGTCTGTGGTTTTGTCTGACTGGAGTTTTTGGACAAGCTCTGACGCTGGCGGACGACTCTGCGCCACAGCAGTGTACCCAGCGAGAGTGCTCCACAACGCCAGTGCCGCTATAGTTGCAAACATGTTCCCTGAACTTTGCATTTCTCTCCTCCCGATTGGAAATCAATGGATTGGCGTGGGTCCCGGACCGAGGCCATCTAATGATTGGGCAAAGTCTAGATTGGACCCCGGATCTACCACAAGGTTGATAAACCAATTCACTTTCGCGCAGATGCCGAACCGGTTGCAAACCTTCGAAGTGAACTGCTCAGTTTCGTTTAGCGAGTCCCACACAGCATCGGCACTGGCCTGGTAGAGCGATCCAGGATGATCAAGCCAAAAGATTGTCTTTTGGCCGGGTGGTTGCTGGACACTGACTATTCCAGCGCACGAAGGCCTGCTGTCATTTACCACGCATGGATCCTCAATACCTGGAAATTTGCGGCTATCAAACGCGTCTTTAAAGAAAGTCAAGGTACCCGCAGCGTTCTTCGTGTACCCCGACCTTTTGGCGAGGAAATCCTGCTTGACTTTCCACTTCGACGCGTCGTCGCTGACACTGGCGGCTCCCTCGACGTAAAAAGCCCAGCTTGATTTTGGACAATACCATAAGCCTAGGGCCTCGTTGCCGCACACGTCGTCGCCAGCGAAGTTGAGCTGATCCCCTAGTGACTTGGAGCCCGTAAAGTTGACGGTTATGGTTGCCGTGGGGTTCCCAACATTTTGTCGCTGAGGTTCACCTCCAGCAGATGTCCAAGCGGAACCCCTTATCCCTGAGCCTGGTCCCGAGCTGGGGCCTGTAATGGTGGCGAGGCCGCCGTCGCTTATTTCGGCATGCCAGGTGTCTAGAGACCAGTAAGAAGGAGGTTGTGATGCGAACGCCGCTAGAGCAGGCCCCACGTCGGAACCATCGATGGGGTTGGCAAAAAGTGGGGAGACTTGCCCGGTTAGGTTTGCGCTGGCCATATGATGAGAACTGCTCTGAAAGTATCGAAAGGCGACGGAGCCGTCGGACGTGACGGTGCTCAGTGTAGGGTTGAGACCGGGCGAAGTCGTCCACTTGATAGCTCCGCCGTTGGTGTCGAGCGCCAGCAGTGTGTTCGCCGGTCCTTCCGGGTCCGAGGAGCCAACGAGATAGGCGGTGCTATCTTCTCCGAGTAGCATGGCATCGTTTATCGCAAATGCGTCAAAGGATGCCGACGGGGGAGTGATGGGCAGCGGGAATTTCGAGGTTCCGGAAGTGGATGCGTGATAGAGGGCCGGGGGGAAGGAGACCGTAACAAGCGCGCCACCCTGGCCGTCAGGGATGGAGCGGCCCAGGCCTTCGAATCCGGATACACCATGCGCGGTCGTGCCCGTTCCGCTGGCGGAATTGGCATCCAGTTGTTGCGCGGAATAAGTCCCGTCGGAATGGATGACCATCAACTGGAGGGAGCTGGAGGCGGTCCAAGTGCCGTCGCTGAGTTTTACCCTGTGGGGGAAGCCCGGATGATCAGGATCCGGGCTGGAGTCGCAAGGTTCTGCATCCGAAGAGCCGGTGCTGGTGGTGAAGGGGATATATACGTTCCCATCGGACGAAATGGAGATGGCCCCGTGGGTGGCCAAGGGACTTGTCCTGGTAGAGCCCGGTGTTCCGGGAGTGCAATAGGTCCCGTAGGTAGAGCTAACGGGGTCAAATAAGACGGAAGAATCGGCTCCGATCGTAGTTTGGGAGGATGCGGGCAACGTGACGGTGAACTTAATCTGGCCGGTGGCGGGATCCAGAGCGGTGACGACAGCCGTGTCGGTGTTCTGAAAGATATCCTCGACGAGGAAGATGGTTCCGTCAGGATGGATGGCGTAGTCTTCGCGGCAATTTGTTTCCTGATACTGCCAAGTTTCGACCCCATTCTGATCGACACGGCCGAAGTAGCAGTAGCTGATGAACTGATTGGGGGTGTCCTGGCTGGCGAAGTAGATGGCTCCGCCCTGATCGTCGGCGGCGGCGAGAAGAGGGGATTGGTCGGAAGGGGTGGAAGGCCAAATCCACTTCTGCTGACCATTTGAGGTGAGTGCGCGGATAGCGCCGTTGCCGCCATGCGCGCCGTCATCTTGGACGTACAGGTCAGGCGTGTTCTCGTCAACACGAAGGGCTTG
>WNFO01005264.1_pt1 | contig 11283 bp, 15 predicted proteins | sample 5400251 | NCBI WGS metagenome assembly WNFO01 (sample SAMN13153354, study PRJNA577476) | soil metagenome | isolation source: 100 cm saprolite under Madrone tree | place: USA:California | collected 2016-06-14 | reverse complement strand
GGTCACAAGCAGGATCGACGCGACGCGACGTCACGGGAAACGAGCACTGCCACGTGACTGCGGTACTGATGTGATGGCTCCCACGCCCACCGGAAATTGACACAGCCGCAGTCTGTTAATCAAAACCAAACCAGATAGACAAGGATGTCCCTCATTAGATTGTCCTTAACTTGTCTTTCAATAGCAGCAAATGCGTATGTTCTCCAGCTACTTTCGGTATCTCATTGATCTCCTAACGGCTTGTAGTCTCCTCGCCGGTGGAATCTTCACCTTCCCCCTGCTTTCACCCGGGCTTGCTCTCCATCTCAAGTTCACACAGCCACAGTTAACAACCATTGCCATTCTGTGAGACTTTAAGCTTACCACTACGTTGCCTCTTTTGAACTGTCCCAGTGGAATGGTAGGCCAATATCCGTTCGCTGCTATTGTTGGCAAAGTAATCGATGAATACGGCCCCTGGGCATGCTCTTTGACCGCCTCTATCCTCTTTTCTACGGGTTTCAGTCTTTTTGCGGCTGAGGTAGCAAAAACTCCAGATGACATCACGGAACCGTCCAAGTCGTCCTTCAGAATCCTCGCTGCTTGCTTCTTCTTGTTGGGACTCGGGACTGTTTCCTCGTACGTGTCAACTTCGTCGATGTCCACTTCTCCTCACACAAAACAGCTATTTTTCGTCCATCTTTGCTGCCTCTAAGGCTTTCCCTCAACATCCGGGTGCTGCATCAGGGGCAAGCATGACATTCTTTGGTTTATCTCCCCTTCTCCTTTCTCTCTTGGCATCCAGATACTTCACCGACCCGACCACGGGCTTGAATGTTACCCATTTCATGATTTTCTTGGCCTTCGCTTCTGGAATCACCCATCTTATCGGCGCCTTTGCCCTACGGATACCCACGTCGCAGTGCGGAGTTGCATCAGAATCCGACATGGTTGTTTCCGGCAATGATGAGGAAAGTTCAACTGACGAGCATCAGCCCCTTCTATCCAACAAGACACCTCTGCCGGATGTACAGTCCGTACACGCTGATGAAGGCAGTTCTGCCCTATATTTGTTCAGAGATCCTTCCTTCTGGTCCCTGCTTTTCATAGTACTCATAATACTTGGTTCCGTGAGTTTCTGCTTTGAAACGCCATTCGTGCATTTTTGACCAATCATCTGTAGTGTGAAATGATCATCTCGAATATGGGAACCATTGTGCTTTCTCTGTATCATGAGTCAATGTCTGGCATCAGGTCCCTCTCTACTTCCGCTGAAACTGTGACTATGACTCAAGTCCGCCTTATTTCCATTTTCAACACATTGTCGCGTCTTATTTCCGGCCCTCTTGCGGACCTCATATCTCCTCTCGCTTCCCGTATACCTGGCGATAGGCCGCCCTCGCGAAAGTATCGGATTAGTAAAGTCATGCTTTTATCTGGTACATCTCTTCTCTTAGCAGGCGCATTCGTATATCTTGATCTGGCTATTAGAACTCCGGATGACCTTTGGATACTCAGGTATGCCGCTCTGGGCCTTTTGTGATTACACTTTTGCTCAATATTAACTTATACAGTGTTGCCACCGGTGCTGCTTATGGGACCACATTCACAATTTTGTATGTCACAGCTACCACTTGCTCTTTCCTTAGGTCGCTCATAGCTCCCGCCCTGGCACAGGCCCAGTATTGTATCCTGCGTCTGGGGAAAAAAGGACTCTGGGCGTAATTTCGGTCTAATATCCTACGCACCCCTTTTCGGGACACCCCTCTTTTCATACCTCTATGCATTCGTTTCGGCGCACCACAGTGTTGGTGGTGGTGTCTGTATTGGCGTCACATGCTGGAGCCTCACGTTTTGGGTGTGCACTGGCGCGGTCCTTCTGTCTTTCGTCGCAAGCATCCTCCTTGGGAAGCGATGGAAGGGGCTCGTCTAAGTGATTCCACCCCATAAACCTATATGATCGCCACTGATCGGCCCCCTTTGGGATCTCTCTCAGTTGTCAGTTGTGGCCTACCCAACTAATATCGATCCGATGAGTCATATTCGTACTGCAGTTCTTTAGACGTTAGACCTAAATCATATAGTACCTGTATCTTGTAGCATGCATTCATTTCATTTCGGTTCGTACGTTACCTTTGCGCCCTATTCGGGTTACACTTTAGATCGGAAGTAGCATCATGGAATGTCGATCATCAAAGGTGCAAACCTTGTGCCGTATCTGATTTCGGACGCATTAGAACAAGTTGAGCGCGTGGTCTCGGTATCAATAAGAATAAGGGGGTACTGTGGTCATTCAATCGTTCAATTTGAGTCGCTATTTGTAGGCGGCGCACCGCTTTTGTCTGCGTTTCCCAACCCTGGGTTCCGCAAGGGTAGGTGTGAAGACATCGGGCACTTACACGGTGCTCCCTTGACCCGGGCACAATGTCAATCACTCTTAGGCCTGTTTGCCTTGCGCTTCTATTGATCACGCGGTCATCGGGCTAAGGATGTGAGATTGAGAGGGCCCAGCATACATCCTCGTTATTACCACGCTAGCAATTACATATCTTAGCTGAGATCTTTATTTGTCATCATCAAGATACCATCTGGTGGTGTCCTGCAGGCAATTTTCTTTCCACTGCTAGATACTGTACAATGCCAGGCAACCCAACCAAGCAGAAACTATGGGGTGGCCGCTTCACGGGGGAGACAGATCCACTGTGATTTTCCCATCGTATCACACCGTGCCCGGTTTCGCCGCTGACTGCTCACATAGGATGCACGCATTCAATCAATCACTGAAATACGACCAGAGGATGCACGCCGCAGATATTCGCGGCTCGATCGCATATGCCAAGGCGTTGACTCTCGTTGGCATCCTGACCAAGGAAGAGCTAACCAAGATCGTCCAAGGTCTTACGGCTGTTGGAAAGGAATGGGAAAGCGGGCAGGTGTGATTCCGTATCTTCTCGCGAGATCTGTCGTAGTCATCGTCCATCTCTACACAGTTTCAGGTTCAGCCAGACGATGAGGACATTCATACCGCGAACGAGCGCCGCTTGAGCGAGCTGATAGGGCCGTTAGGGGGTAAATTACACACCGGTCGGTCGAGGAACGATCAGGTCGCGACCGATATGCGCCTCTGGCTCCTTGAACAAGTTAGCGAGATAGAAGCAGCCCTGACCTCACTTATCCGGGTCATGGTTAATCGTGCTGACAAGGAGAGGGATCACCTCATGCCAGGATACACCCACCTCCAGGTTTCGTTTCGTTCACTTGCTTATTCTATGCCTAAGCGGATATCTAATCGACATTTCCCACTGCATAGCGCGCGCAACCCATTCGCTGGTCTCACCTCCTCTTGTCCCACTCCTTCTCTTTCAATACTGATCTCGAGCGCCTTCGCCAACTCATCCCGCGGATATCAGTTCTTCCTTTAGGCTCGGGCGCACTTGCTGGTAACCCCTTTGCCGTTGATCGCCACTTCCTCGCAAAAGAACTCGGATTCCAGTCTCTTGCAGAAAATAGTTTGTGGGGTGTGGGCGACCGCGACTTTGTGATTGAATTCATGATGTGGGCTAGCCTGACAACAACCCACTTAAGTCGCATTTCGGAAGACTTTATCATTTATTCGTCAGCTGAATTCGGCTTCATCACTCTGAGCGACGCGTATAGGTCTGTTCCCGTTATTTCGTTCTTGAGTGATGCCATGGCCGACGAACCATTCACAGTACCGGCTCGAGCATGATGCCTCAAAAGAAGAATCCTGACTCGTTAGAATTACTTCGCGGGAAGTCTGGCCGCATATTTGGACATGTCAGTTTCTGGTTGCTTGTTTTCGTGACTTTGTATCTTGAGCGCGACATAGATGGCAGGATTCCTTATGAGCTATAAGGGCCTCCCTTCCACTTACAACAAGGATCTACAAGAAGACAAGGAACCACTGTTCGACACTGTCGACACTATTTCGTCATGCCTTCGAATTGCTGAAGGTGTCATAGGTACACTAGACGTAAGTTGTCCAGATTATGCCAATGTCGCCACGAATTTTATGGGGTTTTCCAGGTGCACCCCGAGAAGATGAGGCAGTCGCTCACAATGGACATGTTGGCGACCGATTTGGCTGACTATCTCGTGCGGAAAGGAGTGGGTGGACTTGTTTATATGATTTTCACAGCCCGTTGTGACGTTTCGCAGGTTCCATTTAGAGAGACGCACCACGTATCTGGGCGTGCTGTGGCTCTCGCAGAGTCCCGAAAATGCCAACTAAATGAGCTCACGGTGGCTGATTACAAAACCCTTCATCCGAGTTTCGGTGATGACGTTCATGACGTGTTCGACTTTGAAGCAAGTGTAGAGAGGCGGCAAGCAGTTGGAGGGCCTAGTCGTGCGATGATTGACAGACAGGTCGCCGTACTCCGAGAAAAGCTTGACGGGTAAATGGGAACGTTAGAAATGGAGCCATAAAGTCCAGAATATTAAGGGACGTTCAATTGGCCGCACCAGTTGCAGTTGTACAATAATAGAAAGAGGGAAGTACCCGGGCCGTTGCGGGTCTCGCGGGGCGGTTTGTCCGGCCGAGTTTTGCTGTGCAACGGTATCTCACCATCCCACACTCTTCCTCCTATCCCTCCATCTTCATTGTGGTCAGCTACTCAAGGCCCTTCGTCCTTTTACGCTTTCGTAGACACTTCACATCATCACAACATGGCTAGGGACAGACTTGCAGCAATGAGGGTCAGTCTTTTGTCGATTTATAGACTTGTATTGATTGGCAACTCTTCAGGCTCAGCAGACTGGGGGCAACTATTCCAACAAGTTTGTTTCCATACATTTCTCAAGCTTCCATGGAATGTCCACCTGAACCCAATTCTATAGTAATTCGTATCCAACTCAACGTTCTGATGGAGGGCAGCCTCGGCGCCAAAACCATTACGCCCAACAAGACGACAATACCAGCTACGAGATGTCCGACGTAGTGAACCCTAGCACAGCGCATTTAACTTCAAACATGGTTGGGGATACTATGGCCGCTTTCTATGATGAGGTAGAACCCTCGGGGTATGATGAGCAACTCTCTTAACTGACCAGCTTTATTGTCCTGTCTCGTAGATTTCGTCCATCCAAGAGGGCATCAAACTTTTCAATGACAACATCACGAGAATTTCAGACCTACACGCGCGGTCACTTAACAATACAGACGATGCCGCGGCGCAGCGCAATACTCAACGACTGGAAGAACTTGTCAGCGAGACAAGTGCCCTCAGCACAACTCTCAAGCGAAGGATCAAGGCTCTTGAGCGTCAGGGCGGTTCTGCGCGTGAAGTGCAAATCAAGAAGCAGCAGGTCCGTATCGCGTTGCATGAAGTTTTCTGGGTGGCATCATTTTTAACGTTTGTGGCTTTGGCATGACAATCAAAAATAGACCGCGTTGGTCAAGTCGAAATTCGTCGAGGCCATTCAAAATTACCAACAAGTAGAGCAGCAGTACAGGCAGAAATACAAACAGAGGATGGAACGCCAGTTCAAGATTGGTGTGTCGCTATCTGACACACTCGTATTCGTATATCTCAGACAATGTTTACGTTCCCAGTCAAGCCCGATGCGACACCAGAAGAAGTGCGTGCTGTCGTTGAAGATGACCAAGGCGGACAAATATTCTCTCAAGCCGTGCGTTTCACTCTTGTTATTTGTCGAAGTGTCACTGAACCCTTTATCAGCTCATGAACTCGAACAGATACGGCGAGTCTCGTGCTGCTTATCGTGAGGTGCAAGAACGTCACGAAGATATCAAGCGTATTGAACGGACTATTGCTGAGCTCGCACAACTATTCAACGATGTTCGTCTCTTCGTCTACATTATCTGGTTGGTTGCCTGACTGTACCTTAAAATTCAGATGAGTATCCTTGTTGAGCAACAAGACGAGACCATCAATACTATCGAGGCTCAGGCTACTGAAGTCGAGAAGGAGGTCGAAGCTGGGTGAGTACGTGTCTGCAACTGTCCGGAGTAATTGTCTCATCGGCCCGGTAGTCTTGGCTACACGGAAAAGGCTGTCGCCTCTGCACGATCTGCACGCCGAAAGCGCTGGATTTGTTTCTTCATATTCTTCCTAATCCTCGTCGTCGTTGGCATCGTCATAGCCATTGAAGTCGTGAAGAACAAGAAATAGTCTAATGGTTCAACTTGTGCTGGCTCTCCCGTTCTTTACTTTAATTATCTCTGGCCGCAACATCTGAGCTCTTGATGTATTTATTGCACCTTTTTTGCAAGTCATCCATGTCGCTCCTTCCTTCATATTTTTTAACGTATATTCACGCCTCCTCGGACATGTGCGCTCCTTAACATACTATCAGTTTACTTTCGTGGATGACTAGTGCATTGAGTAGTCTTGACTCACTGGGTTCCTCTGAATATGATACCCGTTTTAGCGTAATTGTGCACGAGACGGGAGTCACCAGATATATTATCCGGGTCCATGACCAAGCGGACAGCCTACTCCACCCAAATCACAGCAAGTCTCTCAGTTGGTGGAATCACGCGACTGAAAAAATGATTGCCCTGTCTATCCTTTGATTGGATGATGGGAAGTTTCGAAAATTTCCCAGAACGTTTCACGGTACTCGAGTACTGTGACTCGGTAGTAAGCGAAGCGTGTTTGCAAGGGAGTTCGCCCGAATTTTGTAGACGCTCGCTTGGTTACCGGCCGCGGAAGACGGGAGACAATGAATCCGGAGGTAGAGAGGAGCGAAAACATATACCCGGACCCTTTCGTTGATCGGCTCAATTCTGAGGCAGGAAAACACAAAACTCAGACAGGTAAAACACAAGAGTTGTCTAGAATGGGGGTGCAGTGCGGTTGCAGCGTGTCGAAAAAGCCCGTCAGTATTATACAAAGGGCCGCACCGCCAACACGAGGTTGTCGAGCAAGCGAAGCGAGTGCGGTGCTGCCCGCTGCCCGTTGTCCGGAAACTCCCACGTGTACAGACCACCGATCTGAGATCCACATGCTGACGCGTCCCCAGTCCTGCTGATATAAATTAAGGCCACAACACTCTCGCCTCCTCGTAAACTGCCACCCACCTCCCGCCACTCTTCCCACAGTCGTACGTTGTCTACCGTACCGTATTTCCCCCCTGTCCGGACACTCACAAATGGCTCTACTCAGGTCTCTTCAACCTCCTTTATTGAGTCACCACCCTCCGTCCACATAGCAAAAACTCGAAGACATGCCGCCTAAGAAGCGTTGCCAATTCCATGGCGAGCAACAGTGCAACCAAGCCGCTTTGCGCATTATTGGCAACTGCCCCCATTGTCGCTCTGACTTCTGCGGAACTGTACGTCTGAATTTTGTCCGCACGCTGCGCGTTTTAACCTCGGCTGGCATTACAGCATCGGTTACCGGAGCACCATGCGTGCAATAACCTTGAGGACTGTCGACAACAAGCCTTCAACCGAAACAAGCTGAAATTGGAGAGCGAGAGGACTGTGGCCTCAAAGATGGCCACCGCATGATTGCGTTCCGCGTCGGACCGTCTAAATCGACATTGCTCCTCCCTTTCTCTGAGTCATCAACCCACTACCACCATACACGTCCTCTCGTCCCCGGTGGATACGACTTCATATGTTGTCGACATACGCTTTTTTCTTTGGTGGACATCACTCGCGGACATTTTGGATACTATCTATCCCTTTAATCCAGCCTGCATTTTTTTACCTCGGGCATTTTCCCCATGTAGATTACTAGTGTCGATCTGTATCGAACTCCAATGACGTTTATCGCTGAAAAAGGTTGGGGCGAGATGCTAAAGGAACAAATCGTTAAAGCCTCGGGGGAGACTCGCCCACTACGTGTCACTGTTTTGCGCGGTGGCACAAATGGGCAGGCGCGCTCACGCTTTGCTCTTTCCGTTATCACGTGTGACCATACTAAGGACTTTAATGTGAGCCTCCAGCAGAGCCGGCAAACTTGCCACCTCCACTTTCTAATGTCTAGTAGATTGCAACAGATAGCACGCCATATCACCATGAACGCAGGTGTGTTACATCGAGGCATCAGATAAGCCAGTACCCTCATGAGATCCACAGAGATCTGGGATGTCGTACCACTGGCTCCCCCGGATAGGTATGCATTTTGCTCCTGCATCACACCGATCGGAACACCCTTACGGCGTGGCGACAGCATTTTCAAGCTCACCGCAGCCTACCAAGCAGATACCTTCCCACAGAAGGTCAATCTTGGTGTCGGCGCCTATCGTGACGACGACAACAAGCCGTGGGTACTCCCTGTTGTTAAAAAGGTGCGCAATTTTCAAGATTTTCACTTGCAATTTCTCTCATGCAAGTCCCACTATAGGTTTCACACATCATGCTAAGCGACCCTACGCTAAATCACGAGTACCTCCCTATCACCGGCCTCCCCGAATTTGTATCTGCCGCGGCGCGCTTGATATTGGGACGTGACTCGCCGGCTATTGCCGACGATCGTGTCGCCAGCGTGCAGACCATCTCCGGGACCGGCGCGAACCACCTAGCTGCGCTTTTCCTGTGTAAATATTATCAATTCAACGGCGATAAAGTGGTCTATCTTAGCGATCCGACGTGGGGTACGTGTATCGCCTCTTTCCGCTTTGTGAATGATCAATCCAAAGAGATCTTACGCGCCATATAGCCAATCACAATGCCATTTTCAAAAATGTCGGCATCGAGCAGCGCTCGTATCCTTATTACGACCCGAAAACGATTGGGCTTGATTTTGATGGATTTATTGCCACGCTGAAGAGTGCTCCGGAGCGCTCTGTGTTCTTGCTGCATGCTTGTGCGCACAATCCCACGGGTGTTGATCCCACGGAAGAGCAATGGAAGACCATCGCGAGTGCCTTCCTTGTGAAAAAGCACTATGCTTTCTTTGACTCGGCCTATCAAGGCTTCGCAAGCGGCGACCTAGACCGGGATGCCGCCGCAGTAAGGTACTTTGTTTCGAGTGGTGTACCTATGCTCGTCTGCCAGGTACGCAGTGGCAGTCCATCTTTCGCGCTAAACGGTCCTGAAATGCGCTGATTGCAGAGCTTTGCCAAAAACGCCGGGTTGTACGGTGAACGAGTCGGCGCGCTTCATATCGTACTTCCTAATAAAGAGACCGCGGGCCGCGTTCGTAGTCAACTGTCCGTGTTGCAGAGGAGCGAGATATCAAACCCTCCGTCGTACGGTGCACGCGTGGTGAGGAGCACCGTGACCAATAGCTTGCCTTGCTTTGATATTGATGCCATCAAGGTTGCATTGATTTTAAACAATCCAGACCTTTTTGAGGAGTGGAAAACGGATATCCGCACGATGGCTGGCCGCATCATTAACATGCGCAAACAGCTACACGAGGCGTTGACCAAAGAGCTCAAGACCCCGGGGAACTGGGACCATATCATCAATCAGATCGGAATGTTCAGGTGCGTAGGAAACTAACCCGAAAGCTTGAGTGCCATTTTAGCTGATATTGTCTGTTGTCATCTGGTGCTATTGTAGTTTCACTGGAATTTCTACAGCGCAATCCAAAGCGATGGTCGAAGATGCGCATGTGTATCTGACTGCGAATGGCCGGATTTCGATGGCTGGGCTGAACAGTAAGAATCTTCGGTACTTTGCGGAAGCACTAGACCAGGTTGTACGGACTGTTTGAGGGGTTTGGGTTGAACGTCGATTATAAGAACTGTTGTGCACAGATATCACTTGATATTACTCTGGCAGTGTGTGATAGGGGTCCTGCTTCATGCACGCGACCGCGCGACCTCGGCGTGTTGTGGGTTCATTGGGCAATCACTGACACTGTTTCTTGTTGGTTGACTATCAAAGCGTAATGTGGCTCGGGTCGGCGTGAAAAGGGTGTTACTCATACCAATTAAATGCCCGTGGTCCTACAGGCAACACATACCCAGAAGTCAATACCCGAAAGTGAGGACCGCGCACCGGGAATCCGCTGCTAGAATGTCATCTGGTTTGTTCCTTGGCTGTTATACCTTCCTTGATATACTTTGTGTCATTCTCCATTTAACTAGGAAAGCCGAGTCAAAAGTGTGTCTGGCATTGTCTCGGCCTCCATTGTTCAAGCGCCCGGGTGTCAGTACTTGTGTCAGTGGCACCATTATTCCTCCTCTGAACACTTTGGTCCACATCTTCGGAAGCAACATGTCTACGTTTTTCTCCTTCCCTGACTCCATAAGGAGCCACTCTTGGTGTCTCTCTCTTTCATCGTTTCCTTCCCCACCCACCTTTATCGCTTGCCTGTAGTCTGTCCTGGCGCCAGATCAACCTCGCCCGTTAACTGATACACTGGAGTAACTAACGACCCAACAAGAAATGTCAACACGCCAGTGGGATCTCCTCTCCAGCCTTCTGCTGATCAAAACCCCGTTTCTCCTGTCACGATTTGTATTTTTTGGTCAGTAAGAAAACACCCTACTGCCGCGCCGGCCGCGCTTTCGTGTACTCAATCTGAGTCTTCTTCATTTAGCTCTTCAGATCTATCTCAACTTGAATGCGCTGGTATTCGCAATCTGGAATGTGGGTGCGAGCAAGGCAGCTGGGGCTCACGGTGTGTCTTACGTTGACCCTTATTTTCGTCTCGTGTTTTGTTGACTCTGGAATGGCCGGTTCGGTTACTACTAGTTGGCGGAGCGTCCGCGTTCATAATCTTCAATGGCATTGCAACAACCCTTTGTATTGCCTCGTGCGTGTCCCACTTTCCCCCAAAATTTACTGCTTGACCATGACAGGAATTACAGGGCGTTGATGGACATGAAAATCTCGTTCATGTCGACGTCTATGATAGGGTTCGAGTGCATCTGGATCAGCACCTTCATGACGCTACAGCTAGGTAGCGCGCCACCTACCTTCGCTCTTTCTCTGGTGTCACTGACTCCGGAATCGATAGCGGCTAGTATGTTTGTCACGTTAAGTGGACCTCCCGAGATTTGCGACGCGAAAGCAGCAATTTCGGTCTGCGCTTCGTTTACCATCCTCGTTCCTATCTCTTGGCTGGCATCAACCTTGTGTGCGTACAACTTTCTTCTGGCCCGATGTCCTGGACCGTCTCCTAATACACCATGCATGCAGTGCTAGGATACTTTGTAGCAATATCGACGCTGTGTATCACACACCTGCGCGTGTACCCGGCGCTATGGTCCACCTCCATCTATACCATAGTCTGGTTCATTGATGATAACGCAACGGACAAGCGCAGCGCCCAGTCGGCTCCGCAGATCCCACCACTTGAAACGTCCGGTCCTACGCGTCTATCCGTCTTCTCCCGTCGCCATTCAACTTCCTCA
>WNFO01023339.1_pt1 | contig 11284 bp, 19 predicted proteins | sample 5400251 | NCBI WGS metagenome assembly WNFO01 (sample SAMN13153354, study PRJNA577476) | soil metagenome | isolation source: 100 cm saprolite under Madrone tree | place: USA:California | collected 2016-06-14 | reverse complement strand
CTCCACGCCACGCACCTTCACACCCAGCGCAGCCAGTTTCCTTAACGCGGTGTGCACACGGTCTACCTTGCGGAGGGTGTCGCCCGCAAGATTATTCAGCGACAGCTCGTTGCCTGCGGTGAAGTGGTCTTTGATAAGGTCACGGCGGGTACCTGCGGTGTGCGCGTGCTTGATGAACTGCGCCGCGCTCGTCCTGCCATCCGCGTCGCGGTTGTCGGGCGCAAATTGGTTGATATCCATAACGGCTCCTGAAGCGTATCTATAAATCGGGAGGAAAGGCGGCGGGGTGTGTCACGCATTGCACAACGTGGCACCCCCGCCCACCCGTTTGTCCGCGCGCAGCGGCGACTGACGAGGTACGAACCGCTGCGCGCGGTAACAAACACCTTCAAGGGCGGTGCCATGGACTTGTCACATCCGCCACCACGGCACCTTCACGCCGCGCACGCTCTGCCACGGTCGGGGAGGGGTGGGGCCAAAGGCGGTGGGTGGGGCTGTCTGCGGCGGTGTCTAGGGCGGTCACCTTTTTCGTCTCGTCTGCGTAGAACTGGAGGAGGCCCTGCCCCGCACCTCCTATCAAGTAGCGCACCCCCTGGACAAAGGCGTCTACTTGATCGTCGTGGGGCGCTTTGGGAAAGGCGTACAACTCATCTAAAAAATCTGACAGCCAAGGCGCGTCTACCGGCGCAAAGATACGGTTCGCCTCCCAGGTAGGCGCGATGGCCCAAGCGCGCGCGAGCTTGTCACCGCTTACCGGCACCGCCACCACCGGCAGTGAGGTGGTTTGTTGGAGGTCTTGGACTAAAGATTGGCCGCTGGCCTTGTCCTCCACCAACACCGCATTCGGGCGTACCACCGCCGCCAGTTCCACCGTCGCCGCCTTCAGTTGTGGATAGGCTACTTTGGCGCGGATGACGTTCGCGAGGAGGATGCCCCGCGGAAACGTACCCAACACTACTTTCACCGAGTAGTCATTTTCCTGGCCGGTCTTGAAGGCGCTGTCAATGGAAATCACCTTGGTCTCGCACCCCGGGAGCCCATCGGCAGGCAACAACTGTAAGTGGCCGCGCTTGAACACCTCCCCCTCCGCCGCGGTGGGACGCTGTTGGTGTTGACCGGCGAAACCTGACGACCCCAACCGCACCCGCTCCACCTCCACCACCGCTGGGGGGAAGCGGGTGGGGAACATCAGTTCACCGTCTCGCTGGCGCGGATCGCTCCATCCTAAGGACGTCACCGTACGCCGTGACTCCTCCCAGCACTGGGGAATACACAGCACCGACCAGTTGTTCGCCTCGGTGGCCAAGATATGTCCTGCCAGGTCCTCGGGATGCAATCTCTGTTGGATGACGCAACGCGTGCCGCATCTCAAGTCTGCTAAGCGATTGGCGAAGGCTTGATCCCACCAGACATTGACGGCATCACGCGCAGCCTTGGAGTAGGCCTCAGCGGCATCTAAGGCATCGTCCACAAAAAGGGCGTGCGGCCTACTGCCTGTCACTCGCGCGCCGGTGGTGGTGGCCGCACGAAAACCGGTGGCGGAGTTCTCATACAAAAGCTTCTGGTTTTGGTCGCCTGAAAATTCCCAGGAGATACCAAACGTGCGGCGGTACCAGTGGCTGTCCAGCACCGCGCGGCATTTGAGCGAGTCACGGGTGGCGACAGAGGGGTTGCCACTCGCAAAGGTGGCGCGCCAGGAGGGGTGGGTAATCCACCACCAGGACGGAGCGGCGACAGATACGATGGAGGACTTGAGGCAGCCAGGAGGTACGAGGACGATTAGGTTTTGCTTGCCCAGGCGTCCTTCCAACAGCGCCTGGACGTGGTCACAGATGGCATCCAGGTGCCAGTTCCACACCAGTGGAGTAGACGGCTCAATGATTGGCCAGCACGCGCGTAGGAAATCACGCAATGGCGCACCACGGGCGGCGTGTTGGGCGTCAGTAAGGCGTGCACGAGTACGGGCGGTGAGGGCGGCCTGCACCTCCCGAACTAAGGCTGTGCGAGAGAGATCCATTACCTACAACTCCGCCGCCACCCTCGAGGCTTCTGCCGCAATGGCTTTCGCAATATCAGCGCGGGCGGGGGAAGGTACGTCCACAAAGGCGGGGTGGTGGGGCCGCGGTAAGTACACCTCCTGTGCGTCCAACGGGCCTGCAAAATCCAATCTGACGCCTGGCGCGCGGGCAGATTCATCCACCAGCGCTGCCACCCCATACGCCGCCACCAGTGCTGCTAGGTACTGCGCCTCTGCCCCTATCAACACCTCGATGCGTTCAGCAAGTAACTCCTGTAACGCCGCATGCCTGATTTCACGGTAAGCGGCTCCGAGGGCGGTCTGTTGGTCCCTTAGTGTGGTGCGTTGGGCGCGGATGCGGCAGATTTTCGCCTTGGCTAAGGCGGAGCGAGGGCGAAGGTGGCCCAGTGACTCAATCTCCCCCTGTATGGCTTTCTCCAGCCCCGCGGTGTCAATGTCAGATTCCCCCAATACTTCCCTATCAGCCTCCGCACCCACCTTCGCCTCCTGGGCGGCCGCCAGGCGTGCCTCAGCGGCCTCCTTGGCCGCAATGTGCGCCAGTTCTGCGTTCTCGGTGGTGGCCCATTGACTATCGCTCTCTGCTACTTCCTTCATCGCCGCCAGGTGTGCAAGGTAGGCGGCGTAGGCGGGACGGGGGTTACTGCCGTTACCTTCCCCTTCCCCATTCGTCTGGTGGGGGCGGTCGGTAGTAGGCCGTAAAGGTAGGGCGGGTAAGGAGGGATTCTCTACACCTAACATGACGGCTAGCCTGTCGTGGAACCCGTAATGAGGAAACCTAAGTCAGTGGCCTGTTTTTGTAAGGCCAACGGCAAGGTGATGGTGGTGCCAAGGACGCCGGTGGGTCCGGCACCGCGTGCAATGCCGACCAACCCCACATCGAAAAGCGCATCGACTCTTTGACCTTGCAGGTGGGCGGGAACAGACATGGTCACGGTCATGGCAGTTACTCCTAGTAGTTAGCTCACGAGGCGGCGGCTTTCATGGCGAGTACACGGCGTAGGGCGGTTTGGAGATCGTGGAAGGTGTAGGTGACGCCCGTAAAGCCCGCGGGACCGTCGCACTCCACGTAACCTTCCTCGTGCAGCCGCCGCATTTGACAGGAGGTGATGACCAACCGTTCACCGCTGGCGAACTTCAACACGATAAAGCGGAAATCGGTGCCGCTCACGGACTGGCCCTCATAGGTACGGTACCTAGCGTACCTAGGAGGTCGGTGACGGCACCTAGGCCGATACCCAGAGCCGCGCTGATGTCGTAGGGCTTCATGCCTTGGTGGTGTAGGTCGTAAACCGCCTGCACCAAGTCGGCGTAACTTGGAGTAGGTTGGTAGTAGGTAGACCTAGGTATCATAGCGGCGTACCTTTCACTACCGCTCGAGATAAGGCGGCACGCACACTACTTTCACTCATACCTAACTTGCCTGCGATTTCCCGCACTGACCACCCTTGGTTGCGTAACCGGGTGACCTCGGTAGGTAAACTATCGCCGCTCGCCTGGCGACGCTGGCGGAACACATAGGGACTGAAGCTCACGGTTCGACTCCAGTGGCAGAGAGGCGGTTACTCCGCGCGATCGCCATGTGTGCGGCCTTACTCCTGTACACCTCCAGGGATGGATGGGGTACCACGCCATTCACCGCGCTCAGCGGTTTTAACGCGGTCATGACACACCTCCACTGCTGGCGTCACCGGCGGTAACTAACTCCGCCTCCAGCGCAAAGCCGTTCATGTCGTGGCCATCTGTGGTAGGTGGAGGTAGGACCGCAAAACCGCTGCTGGCTGGGGACTGCACCGCCTCTAAGGCTGCTTTGAGGGCTGTTAACTGGCGGAGCTCTTCACACTTCACCGCCAGGTCCGCCCCCTGGCGCAGGATGTAGGCAAGACGGGAGGCATTGGAGGTGGAAATTTCCCCTGTAATCGCCTTGCGAGAGAGCTTGCTCAGTGCGCGTAGGAAGTCCGCAGGCGTTTGCAACGGTCCCACCCGCCACGGTCGGTGGGTTCCTGTCAATTCCACCCCCTTACTAGGAGTAGTAGGCGACGCCATGCGGGCACGACGGGTGGCATTGAGGCTGGCTGTACTGTGGGGGGTGGTCGTCATGTGCTTTACAGTTGTCCGCCAACAAACAACGTGTTAGCCGCGCCTTGTGATCGCCTACTACCTTGCGTGCACGCGTCTTTGCTAGGCGGACCCATCAGCGGGGACCTATGCCAGCTACCGTGACGGCGGAGTTCACAGAAATCCGCCTGTAAACGGGTGGTGAAGCGGAACACACCTAAGAACACACCCCCGCCACCACACCCCAGGCCTTTCAGTAAGCCGTTCACGTTTGGAATCTTTCTGTACTTCGACTTTGCACTTACGCCAGGAGTAATCACCTACACCGCCGCGGCAATCTCCTGCGTTACTGTCTTTGAATTGGCCCGTTTTGCCGCCAACCGCTGGCGGTGTAAGGCGATCGCTTTGTCATCCTGCTCGCTGTAGATTCTGATCTTCCCCAGTCGCGTGGGGTTCGCTATGCCCTGTTCGGTGTACCGCCGGATACTGTCAGGCGAACACCCATACTTGGCCGCCAGTTGACCGCTCGTGTATGTCACCACCGTGGTGTTACCTTGCGTTACTTTCGTTACCAGTCCGTTCCACATCACCGCCCATGTTAGTGCCTGCGCCAGTGGCCTTGCGCCAGGAGGGCCGCGAAGTGCCCACTAAGCCCCTAGATACACACGTAACTGTTGGAGTAGGTAGGTACGCCGGTGGGGCAGGGGCACGCCCCACCAACACCAGGCAAGCGGTGGGGTGACTGTGTTTTGTCTTACTCCCACTCAGTACGAGATTCGTCTCCAAAGTAAGTAAGGCGAAGCCAATCCTCCTCAGAGTAGGCGCTCTGGCCTACTCTGATGGGCTGCGCGGGTCTGCGCGCAGCCCCACACTTGTTTGATTTTGGATTTCACCTAAAGCTAACTACCCCTGGCGAAAACGCCGTAGGCGCGGCGTTTCGCCAAACAACAGGATGAGAATATAAGAGCCCTTCGCCTAGTACTCCGGGCGGAGGCCGCAGGAGGCCTGTACCAGGCGACAGCACACCTCTGGCTTCCACCTACCGCCGCCTACCGACACCCTCACTACAACCCAACACCTTACTCGGTGTTGCTAGAGGTGCGGCGGCTCCCGGTATAATCCAAATGGAAGCGAAGTCCTGGGATTGCGTGCCGGTGTAGGCTGGGGTTGTTCGATTCCCCCGCCCCCACCTCCAGGCAGGTTGGCGGTCTCCTGGTACAGCACGGCAGCCCGCTTCAGCGAGGATATCGTCACCCTCGCATCTTCCAGCGGCGGTCCGGGTGGGCCAATCCCAATGCGCCCACTCGGACTTCCGGGTGTTATCGCAAATTTGCGATAACCCGGATCACTTTTACTCCCGAGTACAGCTCCCACCGGTTATTCGTCACCGAGGATGTACCTCATTACCGCTAGTTTGTGGCCTCGACAGGGGGAGGATGTAGGCGGTGTGTTGCCTGCCCCAAAAGTGCGTAGTCACGCGATGCGGGGCGTTCGACACACCCTCCCACCTGCGGCGTAAACCATGATGCCGCCCGGGACCTGTCGGAGGCTGAGAACATCGAACTAACACAAAAACTCGACTAGAGCGCACCATATTCATGGGGCACGCTCGGTAAATTCGCCGGTGTAGCGGCGTGTAAGTTTCACGCGCACGAGGGGTGTGCGGTCCTTCTTTTCACCCCGTTCAATCTCCGCCCAAACCGCCTCGATTGCCGCCATCCAGAATGGCCTCGCCAGGCTCATCAGTGCCTCAGCGGTGTCGTCGGATGTGGGTGAGCGGCGGGAGGACATAGGGTTAGGGGCTGCGGTTTCGCACTTAAGTGTTTGGCCTCGGGATCGCGCTAAGGGGGCGACTCCAGACGGGGCGGTCGGAGTCTAGGTAGGCGATAATCTTCGCCAAGTCCTCGTCCGTGTAGTGCCGGTGCCCGCGGCTGTTGCGGAGGGGTTGGATGACTTTCGGCTCCAGGCTACGGATCAGCGAATCCGGTGCGCGGTAGCCCCGTAGCGCCAACTGGTAGACCACGTCCGCAATGGTCCACAAGTTGGGTTGTGTGGGGCGGGTGCTCATCAAAGCCTTCCTATGGGGTAGGTAATTTGAGTACTATGACTATACCGCTCGCGCATTTATAAGCGGAACGCACTCTACCTACCAACTGGATGCCCCGGGGTTTACAGGCGTAAACCCCCTGTCCTTTCACCGCCATGGATAAACAGGACGATCTGAAAGTCCGCTCTCAGGCCCTTGACTCCGCCTTATCTGATGCTCTCAAGTGCAGGGCGGTGGAACTCGCCGTGACACTGGGGAACTTAGGTCTTGCCCAAGACGCCGCCCGTCCGTGGAGCCGCAATCAGAAGGGCAACCTCGGTACTGCACCTAACCGCATTCGGAGGGAGATCCACAAAATGGCGGGTGCGTGGGGTGGTCGATCGCACTCCGTGGCCGAGTGGAAGGGGTGGGGTCGGGAGGCGTTCTTCTGGCTACAACTGGCGGCGGATGAGAAAGAGGGCGGAGCGGAGGCGGTTGTGGTGAAAGCGATCACCAGGCGTGCGGACATTCTCCGCTTACATGGATCAGGACATAGTCCTGCTGAGATCGCTGACGAGCTTAAGGTGAAGGAGGCGGACGTTCGTTCCGCCTTGCGGTCGCGGATCGAGGAACACCCGCAGATAGTGGCATGGGCGGAAGCCTACGAGAAAGCGATCAAGGCGCTAGGTAGATCGCCCACTCGCACCCACCGTGCGAAGCTCGAGGAGAAATTCCGCCGCCAGTACACGCAATTGGAGGCGACCATAAGAAAACGCCGTCTGCCGCAAGCGTTGCGTATGGTGCGCTACGTCCGTGATAGTTTGGCGGAACACCTGGAGGCGGATTTCACACGCTCCAAGGTATCGCCCATTGAGCTGGCGGCACTCGGTGCGGCACTGGTGGGGGAGGCGGACACGACCTTCCGCGGCAAGTCCGCCACCTTGTACTTTCAACGCCGTTTTGGGCGGTGCAAGTGCGGGGCGTTCTTCTTCCGCACTGAGAGTGGTAAAGATCCGATCCATTGTGAGCAGCATTCCGAGTAGGCCCGCCTAACGGAGTGACACCTCCAGGGTATCTAACCAAACGCGGATCGTCTCCACGGCTCCCCGTATGGCCGCGGCATCGCGTATAGATGCCCCCACCCGCGATGCATCATGCTCGCGGCACAGTTCCGCCAACCGCAACACCTCCCCTGCCATCGTAAGATTTTCGAACTCCTCCACATGCTTAGGCCCCAGTTTTTCGACCACCGCGCGCTGTTCGCCTAAACCGTCCTGTTCCATTTGGCGTTGACGCCACCGGGTGGCCACGCCCTTACGGCTTTGGGTGCCGTACTCGGCGAATTTAGTCAACGTGGGAGGAGAAGCGGCCTGTACCTTCTCATTGAACACCGCCTCCGGGATGGAGGCGAGGCGGAGTGCAGTGCGGGTTTGGTGGAGGCTTAATCCGGCTTCCACCCCTGCCTGACGCCGAGAATTAGTAAGGGCAGCCTTACGAGTTTTCGCGGGGCGGCCAGGCCAACTACCCGCGCACTCTTTGATCAACTCCCCACACCGCCGGATAGCCCTTGCTCGGATACGGAGTGCGAGCGTTTGGAGCCGGTTGTCTTTCGCTTGCTTCGCGTATGAGGCCAATGCGGCATGTTTATCCGCAATGTGTTTGCACTCGTCGATGCTATCGCATTGCCGCAGTGCGGCCACTGCCGCCTCGTAGTAGTTGGCGGATAGTGCATCGCCGGTAACACGCCTGGTGGGCAGATTGGGCAAGGCGGTCGCATCGCCTTCAGGTGGCGGTTCTGTACGGTCGGCACCGTTGTCGTGCGGCATGTTCTATCACCCAAAGATCATTGACGAGGTGCCGGTGATAATGACCGCGGGCCGTCACGGTGATCAACGCGGCGAGAGGGGGGGTTTAGGCGGGTAAACCGGCAACGCCTCGTGTAGGGGTTGCGGGTCGGAGGTGCTACATCTAAGTTATATAGAGTCTAACAGTCAGATAGATTTTAGGAGGCACCGATGACACAGGCTTTGGTACAAGTCGCCTGCGTGCTGACCAAAGAACAATACCGGGCGCTCAAGCGGCTGAGCAAAGCCCGGCACACACCGATGACCATTTTCCTTCGTGAAGCGGTCACGAGGTGGCTGGAGGTGGAGCAGCCGCGTAAAAGCCCCCCGTCCGCCCCCACCCCAGAGAAGGAACAACGAACATGATAGATCCCAAGCCCAAACATACACCGGCTGGTGTGGATGACACCCGCGGCCTTGCGTTGATCGCAAAGGAGAACTACTCCGGGAGTCCGCTGGCGCAGAAGCGTGCCCAACGTTTCGCTTCAATGATAGATAAGGCTGAGCGTGGCGAACGTCTCGACAAGCAGGACATCGCACTGCTGAAGAGACTCAAGAAGCTGGGAATGGAATGGTTCATCTTCAACTGACATGGATCTGAAATCGTGGACAACCCTGAAACCCCCAACCCTACGAGAGACAACACACCATGCTAACCAGAAGAGATTTGATGACCGTTGCGGCCGCACTCGAAATGGCCGAGCAGGACTTCAGTCGCCGGGCTGCGGCCAGCACTGAAACCAACACGTCGAAGGGCCTCATCAACCAGCAGATGGTCCTACTTCGGGCACGCCTGACCGTGCTGGCCGAGGCCAACACCATCACCAGTACGAAACCTCCTGTTACAACGTCGTCTGCGGCGAAGCCTGCTGCCAAGAAGGTCACATCGGTAAAGGCGAAGGCTGCACCGGCCAGCCGGGAAGAGAAGCCGTCTGCTGCGGTCGCTGCGGTGGCCGCTATCAAGGCCAACCCCTAACCTAAAGCGCCGCCCGGCAGTGCTACTAACACCACCGGACGGCTAACCACAACCACGTACATACGAGGTACGCAATCATGGCTAAGTCGAAGTCTATCCGCACGCGGAAATCCGTCAAACCGTCCCGGCCGGAGCCGACCCCGAAACCCGACCTCGCCGAGATCCTCGGTCGGTTCACTGACGCCCTCAGCATGTTCCACTGTGTCGCCCGGGCACTGGCTGAGCGCCAAGATCCCCATGATGCGGACAGCGATCCGGTGAAGCTCGGCGACGAACTCGTCACCCTGAACCAAGCCATCGCCGTCCTCACCGCCGCCATCAATGCGCTGGATGGGGTGACAGCATGAGCGGCTTCGAGAGGGGCTTCCATTGGGGCGTATTCACCGGTATCACAGCGTTCACGGTCGGCTTCACGGTCGCCTGGTTCGCGTACGGAGCCTACTATGGCAACTAATGATAAGGCGTTGCGTGCCGCCCTGTATGCAAGGTACTCGACTGAAAATCAATCCGCGGATTCGATTGGGGACCAGCACCGGGTGTGCCGCCGGTTGGCGGAACGTCACGGCTTTACCGTGGTGGAGGAGTTTTCAGACGCCGCGATATCGGGGGGTACGAGTGACAGACCTGGCTACCAAAACCTGCTACGGGGTGCGTTGGACAGGCAGTTCAACGTCATCGTGGCCGAGGACACCTCGCGATTGTGGCGCTCGTTGCCTGAGCAATGGAGGGCGGTCGCGGAGTTGTTAGATGCAGGCGTGCACCTCGTCACCCAAGACATCGACACTCGGAGCGAGAACTTCAAGATTCTGCTCTCACTACATGGGGCCATGGCAGACCAGTACAGGGATCAAATTGCCTACCGCACCCGCCGTGGTTTGGAAGGTCGAGCGCGGGCAGGTCGTCCCACGGGGGGCAAGGCGTATGGTTACCAACCGGCCGTGGGTGAGACGGGGCACAAAATCTTAGTGATAAATCCGCAGCAGGCGAAAGTAATCGTCTGGATCTACGAGCGCCGGGCGGAGGGGTGGAGTGTGCAGCGGATTGTGCGCCAGCTGAACGACGACCACGTGCCGCCCCCCGGTTCGAGTTGGCGGCGAACGGATACGGGACCGCACAGGAAGAACACCAGCGGCGCCTGGACTACGAGTTGCGTGGCAGGTGATCCTAAGAAAGGTTCGGGCATCTTGAATGCCGAGATTTACCGCGGGGTCAGGATCTATGGACGCACCCGGTGGAAGCGCGGCACTGCGGATTCTAAGAAGCGTACCGTGGAATGGACCGACCCGTCCGAGTGGGTCACTTATTGCGATGAATCCTTGCGCATCATTTCAGACGAGTTGTGGGGGCGCGTCCACCGTATACAAACCGCATCCAACCCCTCTCGGATTGCGGTACGCAACGGGATCGCCAAGAAGAAAGTCGGTGCCCACGACAGTAGGTATGTGTTGGGATCGCTGCTGGTGTGTTCACGGTGCGGCAGTAACTACATAGGCGGCGGTCCGTACGATTTCTTGTGCCCTACCTACACCGTCCAGCACTGTGACAACCCCCTACGGTTTCGCCGGGAGGCCGTCAACGCCGCGGTGTTTGATCTCGTCACGAGCCACCTGTTGAGCCGTGACTCTATTGCGCGCGGTGAAGCCCACCTGAAGGCGGTACTGGAGGCGGAGGCGGTGGCGGACGAGAAAGTACAGCACGCGGGCGTGCCTAGCGCTGAACTGAAGCGGCTGGACGATCAAGCCGACAAACTACGCCGCATGGATCTCCCGGCATCCGTGATTGCCGCCTCGATTGCCGCGATAGACCGCGAGCGCCAGGAGTTACTGGCGAGGTCCAGCGGTAGGCGGCCCCCCAAGACGAACCGCGCTAAGGAACTGCTCTTGCGGCTACCGCAAATCGTCGCCACCTACCGCAAGCTCGTTCAGCAGGGGATCAAGGCACTCGCCAGCCAGCAGCACATTGCGGACGCCCGCCAAGCGGTACGCAAGTTACTGGTGGACGGCACGATTGTGCTGGGACCCAGTGAGGACGGCACCGCGGTGTGTGGCACCGTGCACTTCAAGGACTGGGGCGAATATGTGCTTGAAATCGCAGGCTGGACGCGGCAGCGCCGGGAGCCTAAAGCACCTGTGGTAGCGGGGGCAGGATTTGAACCTGCGACCTTCGGGTTATGAGCCCGACGAGCTGCCAGACTGCTCCACCCCGCACCAGGAGGGGGCGCATTCTACAAGCGACACAGCGGGGCAGCAACCTAATCTGATCCGCCACCTAATCTGATCCGGCGGCTCACGCTGACGGCGGCGCCACTTAAGAAGCGCCTCGGCGGCTGTGCGCCCCGGGGGAAG
>WNFO01005970.1_pt1 | contig 11284 bp, 8 predicted proteins | sample 5400251 | NCBI WGS metagenome assembly WNFO01 (sample SAMN13153354, study PRJNA577476) | soil metagenome | isolation source: 100 cm saprolite under Madrone tree | place: USA:California | collected 2016-06-14 | reverse complement strand
TTACCGGTCTTGGAAACACAGCACTTGGTTGGAGATCGCTCTTTTTTAGCGGTCCCGCCTTCTGGAACACCGGTACTGGCGCTGGAACGCTGGCCATCAACACCGGGAATGAAAATACCGCCACTGGCGCGGGAGCGCTGTTGATCAACCTGGGTGCCAATAACAATACGGCCGATGGAGCGTTCGCGCTTTTCCAGAATCTCATCGGCTTTGATAACACTGCCATTGGTGATCAAGCGCTCTTCAATAATGACATCGACGCAGCTGGCTTTGCCAACCGCAACACGGCAGTTGGCGCTCGGGCGATGCATTCCAACATTGATGGAGCTAGAAACATCGCTGTCGGTGCTGATGCGCTTGGTGATAACGTTATCGTCAGCGATCTCACTGCCGTTGGCGATGCCGCGCTCGCGAGTAATGACTTCTTCGGAACCGGCAATGCCATCCACAACACGGCAGTTGGCGCTTTGGCGCTCTCGCTGAACCTTGAAGCCCGTAATAACACCGCCGTGGGTGCCGAGGCGCTCTCGAGTAATGACCTGACCGGTGCCGGCTCTGCCAGCAACAACACCGCAGTTGGCTGGGAGGCGCTCGAGGAGAACATTAATGCCGCTCGAAACAGCGCCGTGGGGTCCTTCGCGCTCCAGAATAATGATGCGTTCGGAAACAACAATGCCACCGACAACACGGCAGTTGGCTTTGAGGCGCTCCGCAAAAACGTTGAAAGCTTTGGAAACACTGCCGTTGGTAGTGGCGCGCTCACGTTTAATGACTCGACCGGAAACGGCCTTGCCAACGGCAACACGGCAGTTGGCAACGAGGCGATGATCAGTAACATTGATGCCTTTAATAACACCGCCGTGGGCTTCCGGGCGCTCTTTTCTAATGACTCGACCGGAAACGACCTTGCCAACGACAACACGGCCGTTGGCTCTGGGGCGCTAATCTTCAACACTGATGCCTCTAATAACACCGCCGTGGGTGCCTTCGCGCTCTTGAATAATGACTCGACCGGCAACGGCCTTGGGAACCGCGACACCGCAGTTGGCGTCAACGCGCTCTTTAGTAACACTGATGGCGCTTCAAACAACGCCGTCGGCGATTCCGCGCTCGCAAACAATACCACTGGCAGTCAAAACGAGGCCATGGGTACTGGCGCGCTGGTTAGCAACGTCGCTGGCTCTTTCAACGTAGCGATCGGTGACGCAGCACTGAACAGTGCCGACTCTGTTTTCAACACAGCCGTGGGTTTCTTCGCAGGACAAGCCACGACCACTGGCGTCGATAACATTTACCTCGGCGATACCGCTGGCACGCTTGACCTCGTCGGTGCTCCCGTCCCCGCGGGCGAATCTTCCACGATACGCATCGGCAGCCTGTTTACGAACTCCCAATGCTTTATCGGTGGTATCGCCACGAACGCCCAGGTCTGGAACGGCGTCACCGTTTGTCAAGTTACTGTGAATGGATTCGGTCAGCTTGGCGTCGATTGTGTGAACCCGAACAACCCGGGTGCCACACCTGCGTCTCCTGGCGCACCTGTGCCTCATAGCGCACCGCAACCTCGTAGCGCACCGCCACTAGTCCCCAACGGCCCCCAACGCCAAGCCATGCTGAATCGCAAAGTGGAGTCATTGGAAGCCACTGTCGCGGAGTTGAGAGGGCAGCTCAAAGAGCAGGCCGCTCAAATCCAGAGAGTAAGCGCCCAGCTTGAAGTGAGCAAACCTGCGCCGCAAGTAGTCGTGAACAAACCGTAAAGCTGCGAATTACATCGGCCTTGTGTGCCAAGCATCGAGGCAAATCGGAAAGGCGTTCGTCCCCGCGGCGAACGCCTTTACCGTTTCCGTTCCTCGATAGTATTGGCCCTGTCGGGTTGAAGCAGGTCTTCGAAGGGTCGGAAAAAATTTGCGTAGAAGGGATAAGGCCGGTCCGGCTTTGCGGGGCGGTAGCGCCAGTGCTTGTACATCCAGAGCCAGGGCGCGGGGTTTTTTCGTACATAAGGTTCAAATGAATTCCAGCATGCCTGCGCGATTTGCTGGTGAGTCATGCCAACGGTCGCGTTGATCTTTGGATGAAAGACGAGCCTATAGCGTCCATCGGGCAGAGGTTCGCAGTGCGCCGGGATGATCGGGACGCCAGTATGCTCATGCAGCCAGGCATGCGCTGAAGTCACGCTTGTTTTTAATCCAAAACAATCAATTGCCACTGCGCCCTGAGCCGGCGGCACCGTGAGATCGACCAGCAGCGCTGTGCGCCCCTTTTGGCGTAGCACCTTGTAAAGCCGGATAATCCCGCGCTCGCGTGGAACCAGTTCATGCCCCGATTGCTCGCGTAGTTTTTTGAAGATTGGATCGAGCAACGAATTCTTAAATTCCTGAGAGATGATTGTGCCTTTCAGATCGAGGAAACCACAGGCCAGGCTGAGCCATTCAAAACTACCGTAGTGGTAGCAGGCGATGATCATACTGCGCTCCGGCGCTGTGCCTCGCGCTGTTTCCTCAAAATTTTGCCACTCGATGTAGCGAGAGAAATTTTGCAGTGTCAGACGTGGGCTCCAAAGCAGATCGACCATGGTCCGCGCGAAATATTGAAACGATTCCCGGACAATTTTTCGTCGCTCATCGGGAGAGAATCGACCGCCAAACGCGGCCTCCAGATTGCTTAGCGTCACGTGGTAACGATGCCGATCAAGGAAGCTCAGTAGCGCCCCGGCAGTCCGGGCAAGGTGATAGCAGACCCTTCGCGAACACAATGGGATCAGCTTTGTGGCAAGGAGAAGCCCCAGCCACTCCAGACGATACCGGATTCGCTTCCATTGCGAACGCATTTCTCACTTTAAGCATGCGGTTCAGCGTAAGGCGAGCGGATGAAGGAAAAGAGAAGCACCCGCCTTCGCGATCGTGTTCCAGCTCCTGATCGCTTATTCGAGTACGATTACGAGCATGAGCGCGAATAGGAAATCGCTGGGCGATTTCTTACCAACCCTGGCCGGGATTGCTTACCGGAGGCAGGCCTTTGCGAAACTCCGCCTGCTGACGTTCAGCTTCTTTCTCCCGCGCTGCGTCACGTGTCTGTTGCTCCGGGCTGGGACCGGAGGAGCCACAGCCGGAGAGCACAACAATAAGCGCCGGGACGAGAAGCACGATGGTTGCCAGCTTCTTCATAGGGGGACAAGGATAATCAAGCTGATTGGTGCGGCAACCTTCAAGGCAAGCAAAATCTGAATCACCAATGACGGCACAATGTCGAATAACGCATGACGAATAAAGGTCGAATCGTTAAAGGGCGAAAGCGTGCAATGTTCCTTTCGTCATTCGAATTTCGTTAATCCTTCGCCATTTTTCCGCTCGTCATTCTCTTTATCCGATGCCAGCCGCAGATAATCGCGCTCGAGAGGTTTCAAGCGTTCAAGAATTTCGTTCAACGCGAGTTCGTTTTTCAGGTTCAGCTGGTAATCGAGATCGGCACGGAGGCGGTCCTTATGAGACTGGCGATTCTGCGACATCATGATAATGGGCGCCTGCAATGCGAAGATCATGTTGAGCACAAGGTTGAGCAGAATGAAAGGGTACTTGTCGAACGGTTTTTGCCAGAGCAGCACTGTGTTCATCACCACCCACACGATAAGAAACCCGATCGCGGTGAAAATGAATTTCCAACTGCCACCGAATTCTGCGATAACATCCGCCGCGCGGTCCGCGAGTGTAAGCTGCGCCGCTTCTTCCACATTAACATTGCGGGTGGCAGTATGGCGCAAAAGCTCGTCAGTCTGCCGCAACCGGTTGGCCAGCGCGGTGAGCATTTCCAGCGCGACATTGGGATTGCTCCGCATAAAGGAAAGGAAATGCTCGCGTGAGAGCACAGCCAGCTGCGCGTCCTCTGCCACGACCGCATCGGCAGAGCGGCGCTGCCAATTAAGCAATGCCATTTCGCCGAAGAAATCGCCGCGGACTAATTCGGTGAGGGTCACCTCGCGTCCATCTACGGTGTGAACGCAAATCCGGACTTTCCCGCGCTCAATCAAATACATTGCATCGCCTTTATCACCGGCGCGGAACAGAGACGCGCCGGCTTTGCAGTCGAGGCTCTCCAGCAGGTGACACAATCCCCCGGCCGCCTCGTCGTCGAGCGATTCGAATAACGGCACCTGGCGCAGTGTGTCGATGGTCATGTGCAGAAAGCAACCGAACGCCTACCAGAATAGCGCCAATTCACGTTGCCGAGAAGTTCGAATTGCGCGCGCGCTGTAGTGTCCGCTGTCTCAGCGGATGGCTCGCAGTGCTGAGGTACACGTGACACTGTGCTTCATCCAAAGCGGCGTTGCAGCGCCGCAGATCCACGATGCAAAGCATACAATGTTGGTCCGCAACAACGGCCACGTCTTGGAATGCGGCAACTTTCTGCCGCGTTTGTCACACGATGGATGAGCAAGAAAATTTCGCATGACATTGGTCGGGCCATTCTGCTATTGCTGCCCTTCAATGTCGGATCTCGCGTCTCATCAGGAGGAACTATGCTGCATCTTATCTGGTACATCATCGTCGGTTTCCTTGCGGGCTGCGTCGCCAAAGCGCTGCTCCACACACATCTGTCGATCACGTGGACAATCGTGCTTGGCATCGTCGGCTCGATTATCGGCGGGGCGGTAACGCATTTGTTTTATCCGCCGAGCGCGGGCGGCCGATTTCATCCGGGCGGGTTAATCGTTTCCATTCTCGGAGCGATCCTGGTCCTTTATCTTTGGCACAAGTTCAGACTGCACGTGCCTCGCGGCTGATCAGTCTGATTCGGCGCGATTTTTACGTCGTAGGGAGGGACCGCCGAGCCATCTGCACACGTTCGTCGCGCCCAGCGGTCGCGACCCACCCAGATGCCTTAGCTGAATTGACTTACACCAGTTCGCTTTTAGGTTTCGAATGGCGCTCGCTCGCGCCGTGCGAACCGTGAAAAGCGTCCTCTTTGTCTGCACAGGTAATATTTGTCGCAGCCCCATCGCGGAAGGGCTTTTTCGTCGTCTAATTGGCAATCGCAAGGACATCGAAGTTCTTTCGGCCGGCGTCCACGCGGTGCGCGGACAGCCGCCAAGTCTGTACGCGGTACAAGTCTGCGCGGAAGAAGGTGCAGACATCAGCGATCTGCGCAGTCAGCCGCTCACAGCGGCGCTGGTCGATCGCGCCACGCACATTTTTGCGATGACCGGCGCGCACCTCGAGACGATCCAAACAGTGTTTCCTCAAGGCGCTGAAAAATCGTTTTTGCTCCGGGAATTTGAAGAGCCGGGCACAACGGTCTGGCGCGACGTGCCGGACCCGATCGGTTTAGGCCGCGAAGTGTACGAGGATTGCGCGCGCATCATCAGCAACGCTCTTCCCAGCGTGCTCGCATTCGTAGAGCAAAGTGCACTGGTCCGGCCTGGTGCGACACATTCGCGCGAGCTATCTTCGTATTCGATGGATGATCTACCTGCCCGAATCGAAACCGGATCGTTGGCTTCGAAACCCGCTCCGTATGGCGAGGCGTTGCGCAGAGTCGATCCGGAAATCTACGATGCGATTGCCGCGGAAGAAAAACGTCAGCGCGAAAACATAGAATTGATCGCCTCCGAAAATTTCACCAGCCGCGCGGTGATGGAAGCGCAGGGCAGCGTTCTCACGAACAAATACGCCGAAGGTTATCCGCGCAAACGCTGGTACGGCGGCTGCGAGCATGTCGACACTGCCGAGCAACTGGCGATCGATCGCGCCAAGCGATTGTTCGGATGCGAGCACGTAAACGTGCAGCCGCACAGCGGCACACAGGCAAACATGGCGGTCTATTTCGCAGCAATTAAACCGGGCGACAAAATTCTGACGATGAACCTTGCGCATGGCGGCCATCTCAGCCATGGGCATCCGGCAAATTTCTCCGGCAAATTTTATCAGGTTACGCACTACGGCGTCGATGAGAAGACCGAGCAAATCGATTACGACGCGTTGCAAAAGCTGGCTGAAGAGGTGCGGCCTGCGATGATAACTGCCGGAGCGTCCGCTTATCCACGCATATTCGATTTTCCGCGGCTGCGCCAGATTGCCGATTCAGTGGGAGCGATTCTGTTCATCGACATGGCGCATATCGCAGGTCTTGTAGCGGCTGGGCAACATCCAACCCCTATCCCGCACGCACAATTTGTCACCACCACCACGCACAAAAGTTTGCGTGGCCCACGGGGTGGGATTGTGCTGTGTGAAGAAAAATTCGCGAAGGCGATCGATTCCACGCTCTTCCCCGGCGTGCAGGGGGGCCCGCTTATGCACGTAATCGCTGCCAAGGCAGTTTGCTTTCACGAAGCGCTCCAGCCGCAATTCCGCGAATATCAACGACAGGTAGTCCTAAATGCGAAAGCGCTGGCCGCCGGCGTTGCCAAGCATGGTTACCGAATTGTTTCCGGAGGGACTGATAACCATTTGATGCTGGTCGATCTTCGCCCGAAGGAGATCAACGGCAAGGAAGCGCAGGAGGTTCTCGATCGCGCTGGGATCACCGTAAACAAAAACGCAATCCCATTCGATACATATCCGATTTTCAAGCCGGGCGGCATCCGCATCGGCACGCCTGCGGTCACCACGCGCGGCATGAAAGAAGAAGAAATGCTGGAGATTGCCGATCTGATTGCTGAAGCGCTGGCTAACCGCACCGATGCCGACGCGCTGAAGAACGTGCGCAAAAAGGTGCTCGACCTGACGCGGAGATTTCCTCTGCCCATCTGACAGTGGGTCATTCCGAGCGACGTCGAGGAATCCCGTTGCATTACTCTATAGTAACGGTGGGAGATCCTTCGACTTCGCTACCGCTCCGCTCAGGATGACGATGCTCGGTTGACGCAAGATTTTACGATTATTCAAATCGGCGGTCACAGACCGCTGCTACAGCAGACTCGCATTATCCAATCTGTGAAAATCTGTGTAATCTGTGGACGAAATGAGTCGAGCTGCTGATCAACCAAAACCAAACCCGCTTCGGGAAGGGCTTTCCACCCGGCCCGTGCCGCAGCCGTGCAGCATCGTGATTTTTGGCGCTACGGGCGATCTCACCCACCGCAAACTCATCCCCGCGCTGTATAACCTCGCAACAGAGGGTGAGCTGCCCGCCGGCGTCGCGATCCTCGGATTCGCGCGACGGCAGAAAAGTGATGAGGAATTCCGGCGCGATCTTGAAGAAGCCACGCGCAAGTTTTCCCGCCAGCCTGTGCGCGATGAAATTTGGAAGACGTTTGCTCAATCGATTTTTTATCACCAGAGCGAGTTCGACGACGAGTCTGGCTACGGGCGACTGGTCAAGCGTCTCGATGAAATCGACAAAAATCATGGCACTCGCGGTAACCGCCTTTTCTATTTTGCCGCTGCTCCGGACCAGTTCGAACCGATTCTGAAGCACTTGAAAGCCGCTGGCTTGAATGAGACGTGCAAAGGAAGCTGGGTTCGCGTAATTATTGAAAAACCTTTCGGAACAGATCTCGCCTCAGCGCGCGAGCTTAACCGGATCGTGCGCAGTGCCTTTACCGAAGAGCAAACCTATCGGATCGATCATTTCCTCGGTAAAGAAACTGCCCAGAATATTTTGGTACTGCGGTTCGCTAACGCCATTTTCGCGCCGCTCTGGAACACGCACTTCATCGATCACGTGCAGATCACAGCAGCGGAAACGCTGGGCGTCGGAAGTCGCGCCGGCTATTACGAAGGCGCGGGGGCCTTGCGGGACATGGTGCAGAACCACCTGCTGCAGCTCCTTTGTCTCGTGGCGATGGAACCGCCCACTGACCTGAGCGCTGATAGTATTCGCGACGAAAAGGTGAAGGTAGTGCGATCGCTGCGCCGTTGGTCGCGCAATGAAATCGCAGCTAACGTTGTGCGCGGACAATACGCCAAAGGCGCCATTCACGGCGAACCGGTCGTTGGGTATCGCGAAGAACAAAATGTCGATCCGCATTCGCAAACGGAAACCTTCGTCGCGTTGCGCTTGTTCATTGACGACTGGCGATGGGCAGATGTGCCGGTTTACATGCGCGTTGGGAAACGGCTTCCGAAATCCGCAACAGAAATTTCCATTCAGTTCAAAAAAGCGCCGGCCGTTCTGTTTAATAAGGATTTGAGCGACCTAAATGTGCTCGTTATTAGGATTCAACCGGACGAAGGAATCTCGTTGCGAATTCACGCCAAGGTGCCAGGCACGAGCTTTCGCATCGAGCCCGTCAAAATGGATTTCCACTACGGGACGTCTTTCGGGAAGCCCAGCCCCGAGGCTTACGAACGTCTCCTGCTCGATGCGATGAGCGGCGACGCCACACTCTTTGCGCGCCGCGACGAGGTCGAGGAAGCCTGGGCGTTCATCGATCCCATCGAGGAAGCGTGGCACGCGAAGAAGGATGCGCCCGAATTGTTCTTTTATCCTGCCGGATCGTGGGGACCGGAAGCAGCGGATGATTTGCTCGCCCGCGACGGCCGTGCGTGGAGAAGACTCTGAGTGATGCCTATCGTAACTGAAACACATTCCCTCGGCGTTCCAGTCGAGATCAGCAGGATCGACCACGAGCTGAAGAAACTCTGGCAGGAAAGCGAAGGCGCAGTAACGCGCGCTTCGCTTATGAATCTTGCCGTTTACAGCGAAGAATCGGGTTCACTGAACAAGAATACGCAGCTCATGGCGAAAATCGCTGAGAATCACGCCTGTCGCGCCATCGTCGTTGAAGCCGATTGCAACGCGACGGAGGATCGCGTGGACGCCTGGATCAGCGCGCATTGTCACGTTAGCCACGTAGGGAGCAAGCAAGTGTGCTCCGAGCAAATTTCATTCCTGCTCAAAGGCCGCTGTACGATTCTACTGCCGAACATAGTTTTCTCGCACCTGGATTCGGACCTGCCGTTTTATCTTTGGTGGCAGGAAGAATTCCGTGAGCCGATGGATCCACAACTCTGGGCGTGGGTTGATCGGCTGATCTACGACAGCCGGGGTTGGGAAGATTTTCGTGCGCAAATGCGCCTGGTGGAGTCCGCAGAACAGGAAGCGAAACAGCGCATCGTGCTTTGCGACTTAAATTGGACGCGATTGGATAATGTGCGCTTCGCGCTGGCGCAATTTTTCGATCATCCTGCGTCGCATCATCATTTTGCAAAAATCAGGAAGCTCCGAATCGACTTCGCCCCCGGATTCCGATCGACGGCTGTTCTTTTCGCTGGCTGGCTTGCGGCACAGTTGAACTGGCGCGCTGAGACAGCGACATCGTCGCACGAGTTGCGCTTCATCGGCCCATCCAGTCGCAACATCGATATCGAACTGCGCGAGCGCGACGGTGAACCCATTCACGAAGTCGCGCTGACTACCGGCGAGGTGGAATTTGTGGTGACCCATGCGAAATGCGGTGATCTGCTTGAAGTTTCACGCGGAGAGCCCGGCGAAAAACGCATGCCACAGCTGATGCCGGCGGGAAAAAATGATCCGGTGGGCCTGATGAGCGAAGAGCTGATGCGCGGCGGACCGCACCATGTTTACCTGAACGCGGTGAATTGCGTTCGCGATTTATTGTAGCGGCGAATCTGGTAGGGCGTGCAGTCCTCTGCACGCCGCCTTCAGGTTCCGCAACGGCGCGCACGGAGTGACGCGCCCTACCACCGTCCGTTCGCGCTGTGATTGAATCTTAGGGCGTTGCCTCCAGGCTCAAAATTGAATCCGCCTTTGGCGCTAAACGCAACTTGGAGCGCCGCTATAGAATCAGCGCGCACAAATCGCGCACATTTTTCTCAATCGAAAAAAGCTCTTGCGCACGCCGGTATCCAGCGTCGCCAAGCCTTTGCGCAAATGAACGATCATCAGTCACTTTTTCGATGGCCCCAGCGAGCGCCACTGCATCGCCCGGTCGCACCAGAAAACCTGTTTCGTTTTGAAGGACCATTTCTGGAATGCCGCCGATGTCGGTCGAGATGACCGGTAACCCCGTCGCCATCGCTTCCATGATGACCGTGGGAAGATTGTCCATCCCGCCCTGCGCGTCGACCACGCTTGGCAGCACAAAAGCGCTCGCCGCGGCGAGACGCTGCCGGACCTCCCGCTGCGGTTTAGCGCCGGACAGTGCAACGCGATCTTGCAGATCCAGCTGCTCGATTTGCGCGCGCAATTCGTTTTCGAGTGGGCCTTCGCCAACGATCTCGCATTGGAATGATTTTCCGCCCTGCGCAAGCAATCCGCAGGCGCGAATCAAATTGGCGAATCCTTTTTTTGCAATCAAACGACCGACCGCGATGATCAAGGGCGGAGTAGATGAAAAGTCCGTGCGTCCGAATTCGGGGAGATTCAGGCCATTGTAAATGCGATGGATGTGATTCGCGCGGTCTGGGAAACGATCTCGCAAGAATTGCGCAGCGTAATCGGTCTCCGTAACGATTACGCGCGCCACAGCGACTAGCTTATCGAGTCCAATCTCGAAATCTCGCGGCGCAAAAATGTCGTTGGCATGCGCGGTAAAACTAAAAGTGATGGAAAAAAATTTGTGGACCATTTCTTGCAGGCATAACCCGACATAAACAGCCTGATACAGCCGAAGGAAATCAGTGCGCCGACCCCATTCATCGAGAGCGCCGATGATTTCCGCCGTCAGTTTTCCTTTTTTCGAAGCTCGGCGAACCGACTCCAGCAATTGCTTTTCTTCGGGTAAATAGTCGACACGTTGGACGATGCGCGTATCCCAATCTTGCGGTGGTTCGTCTTTCGGATTGCGGATGGAGAAAACCGGCGGCGCGATGCCCTGTCGAGCAAGCTCAGCTACTTCCCGATAGCAAAACGTCTGTCCGAATGACGGAAATCGTTCGAACACATAGGCGAACTGCGTCATCGATCAGAATAGCCTTGGACGAATGCGATGCGACTACGCACTGCTGCGTTTTACCGGAATTGGTTTTCCGGATTCATCAACAGCGACGAGAGTAAAGACGCCATGTGTGACACGGCGCTCTTCGCCGGTCATGTAACGAGTCACCCACACCTCCACCGGAATGGTCATCGAAGTCCGCCCAATTTTCTCCACTCGGGCATAACACCGCACGGTGTCCCCTACCCGCACGGGTTCGAGAAAAGACATTCCTTCCATAGCTACGGTAACCACTCGCGCTTGCGCGGTTTTGGCCGCGAGAATTCCGCTGCCAAGGTCCATTTGCGATGTCAACCATCCGCCGAAAATGTCGCCCTTCGGGTTTGTGTCCTTCGGCATGGCAATCGTTTGAATCACCAGCTCGCCTCTGGGTTCATCGGGCATTTG
>WNFO01022737.1_pt1 | contig 11285 bp, 9 predicted proteins | sample 5400251 | NCBI WGS metagenome assembly WNFO01 (sample SAMN13153354, study PRJNA577476) | soil metagenome | isolation source: 100 cm saprolite under Madrone tree | place: USA:California | collected 2016-06-14 | reverse complement strand
TTATTTCATTGCCGCCAAACCACTACGGTCCGGTCTTGGTTACGAGCAGCGGTGGAAGCGCCAGCATCATCGGTATCCGCTTCACGGGTGGTGTATTTACGACGATCCCGGAAGCCATCCGGTAGTTTTCCAGCCGCGGAGCGGCGTAAGAATGTAGACACGGGCGCAAACCCGTGGATTGAAATAGCGTGGAATCCCAGCCCTGGAGAGGCGCAAGATTGGATGGGAGTCCACTTGAATCTTTCGCCCCTTTAGGGCTGGGATCCGCGGCAACCGTAGCCCCGGGCTCACGCCCGGGGCTACATTCTGTCGCCGCTTCGCGGCTAAGAACGCAACGAGTACGAATTTCAGCTTTCATCAGAATTCGGGCGCATTTCTCTCCGTAGGGAATCCATTGACACCTTGGTGTCAATATTGCATCATCGGCTAACCCCAATGAAGCCGGCCCTGTCCACTTACGAGCTTCAGCAACGCGAGCACCTGTTCCGGATGGTGTTCGAAAACGCCCCAGATGCTATCTTTATCGAGGATTTCGACGGCAACGTCCTGGATGCCAACGCAGCTGCCTGCAAGCTGCACGGCCTCAGCCACGACGAGCTTGTTGGAATGCACGTCTCGCAGCTTGTCCCGGAGGAATTCCGCTATTGTGTCTACGGGCACACGGAGCTGATCGAAGGCGAGGTAGACGGATTCAGCCTGGCGGCGGACGGCAGGCGGATCCCCGTATCGATCTGTTCCTCCGTCATTCAATACATGGGCCGCAGGGCGGTTCTGCTGCACGTTCGCGACAATACAAAGCGGTACATCGCCGAAATCGCATTACGCGAATCGGAAGAACGCTACAGGCTGCTCTTCGATTTCAACCCCCAACCGATGTGGGTCCACGATCGTGAGACCCGGCGATTCATAGCAGTTAACGAATCGGCTCAGCGTCTGTACCAGTTTTCGCGGGAAGAGTTCTTGCAGATGAATAGCATCGACGCAATCTGTATACCGGACGATGGGGAGCCGTGCCAGCTGCCAAACCTCCCGAACCTCGTCGAGGTCTCGACCGTCAAACACCGCCGCAAGGACGGGGGTACGCTGACCGTCGAACTGACTCAACACACGATGACGCTCGACGGGCGCTTTGCGGTCTTCGTCATGGTCAACCGAGTCATCTCCTGGCGGCGATGAACTCGACCCGGTTTCTTCGAGAATTCATTTCCAATCCAAGCGTAACCGGCGCCCTTGCACCAAGTTCCAGCTTCCTTGCCAAAACGGTCGTTGAGGGCCTGCGCCTGGAGACGGCCGCTGCCGTCCTGGAGTACGGTCCGGGAACAGGTGTCTTCACGGGTTACATCGCGCGGGAGCTCAGGCCAGGCGCGAAATTCGTCGCCATCGAGGTCAATCCGAAGCTGGCGGCTCTGTTCAAGGCCCAGCATCCGAGGACCAATCTCGTCGAAGACAGCGTCGCGAATGTCCGGACCATCTGTGACCGCATGGATATTCTTTCCGTGGACTGTATCGTTTCCAGTCTCCCGTGGGCGGTGTTTCCGGAATCGACCCAGATGGAATTACTCGATGCGACCATGACCGTCCTCAAACCGTCTGGCAGATTTGTAACGTTCGCCTACCTCCATGGACTAACGCTTTCCCCGGGAAAACGGTTTGCCGAGCTGTTGCCAAAGTACTTTCGGAGCGTTTCGAAGAGTTCTGTGGTGTGGATGAATATCCCGCCGGCCTTTGTTTACCGCTGTACGAAGTGACCCGATCCGAAGCGGATACCTCTCTTCTCCGGACCAAGCGAAATAACGATCGCGGTGAGTGCAAACACAACGAGCGCGGTCAGCGCCATCGCATTCGAGTAACTGGTACGTGCGGCCAGGACGGCTTCAAAGTACGTCACGACGCCTGCGAACAGAATTCCGCACTGATAGGCAAACCCCGGCAGAAATCCCCGGCTGTGATCGGGCGCCAGCTCCGAAATGTGAGCGGGCACGACGCCCCATGCGCCATGCACGCCGAACTGCATGAAGAAGGCGCCTAAGGCCAGCAGCGCGGTTCCGGGAGAAAAAGCCCACAGCGGGATGATCAGCATCGAAAAGCCCAGCCCCATAACGATCGACCGCCGCCTTCCAAAGCGATCCGATATCGTGCCGATCAGGATGCCGCCGACAAGCGCCCCGAGATTCGCAATGACGGTCATCACGGCGGCGCCCTGAGGCGAGAATCCGTGCTGCGTCTTCAGGAACGTCGGATACATGTCCTGCGTGCCGTGGCCGCTAAAACCCATGCACGTCAGAAACAGCACGAGGTAGAAAAACAGCCGTCGATGCCCTGCCGCAACTCTCCATGTCATGTCGGCGATGAAGGAGATCATGGCGGTACCAATAAAAATCGCAATCATTCCCAGCGGCGAGGCGGCAAAAGAAAAACCTGAAATCGAAACGAGAGCGGCGGCAAGAATCCCCAGGACGCCGTAGATCCAGGTGTTGGACTTCACGCTGTTCCACAGTTTGCTCCAGTCCCTGCGGCGTGTCCTTTCCCAGACCTCGGATTCTTTAACCTTGCTCCTGATGAAAAGCACGAGCAGCGCGGGAGCGCCGCCAATGAAGAACATGGCGCGCCATCCGAAATGCGGGACGATGAGGAAGTATGCGACCGATGCCAGCAGATTTCCTGTCGTGTAGCCCTGCTGCAAGACGCCCGACAGAAGCCCGCGCCATTTCGGCGAGATCTTTTCCATCACCAGCGAAGCGCCGGCTCCCCACTCACCGCCCATGGCAATGCCGAACAGGCAGCGCAGCACGACAAACGTCGCGAAGTTGGGCGCAAGGCCGGAAGCCACGGACAGGACGGAATAGGCAACGACGTCCACCATGAGCGGGATGCGCCGGCCATATCTGTCGGCGAGCAAGCCGAAAAGAAAGGCTCCGATCGGTCTGAACGCCAGCGTCAAGGTCACGGTGAGGGCGACCTCGGCGTTCGTCCTGTGGAATTCGGCCGCGATTTCCGTCAGGATCATCACGACAATGAAGTAGTCGAACGAGTCCAGCGTCCATCCCACCGTCGACGCAATGACGGCGTTCCAGTTATCCCGCGCCTGCTCGCGCGAGCTTTCGACGGTGGTCTTCACGGCGGTAGACATGATGGGCCGGTATTATATGTGAAGTACTGTAGCGGCGGTCTATGACCGCCGGTTTTTTCGGCGTTATACCGAAACATCGGTCACAGACCGCCGCTACAGCTTGCTCTGGGTGGTTTTGAGCCTGATTGAGGAACGCACCTCCGTCTCGGCGGGCCCCAAAGCCCGTAAGTCATTGAGCACTCAGACCCGCCCTTTCGGAACCTTCCATGCCATTACATCCCCCGTGATTACGCGGGCAGAAGTGTCGAAACAAGACGAAGTAACCCTCGACGTCGGCAAGCACCTGAGGCGCTATGCGATCCTCTGTCTGTGGCTTGTTGCGGGCGTCGTCTATACCCACATGGTCGTTCAGTGGATCGGGATCAAATCGAATGACAAGGAATTTGTGCGGTCCGTCCAGCATTCCGTTCAACTTGTAGGAACGGAAAACCGGCCAACCAAGGACCTGCGGGCGTTGTTGCTTGTGAGAGCGGAATCATTCTCGATCCCGATTCACGGTGACGACATTCTAATCAATGGCAAGGAAGACACACTGAGCGTCAGTCTCCACTATGATGCCTACATCACGCTGCCCGTCCTGAACAAGTCCGTTTACAAAATGAGCTTCAATCACCAGGTCGGTTTCAGGCTGCCGAACTCTTAACCCGGATTTTCAGCCGCGGATTACGCGAATTACGCGGAATAGCGGCTGAACCTTTCCTTCGACTCATCTTGCGCTGCAGGGCCTGGGATTCCAGCCGTCTGCGTCCGCCTGCTTCCTGAAGTGCGTGCTTCGGACCAATGGCACCGTCAGATATTCCGGATCCTCAACGATGCTCTCGACCACGAGCCATTGATCACCGTTCGGTTCCTTCACGACGTCGAAATACTCGGTCATGGTCGCGTTCGCGCTGTAAGGCGCGCCGTTTCTCTGCAGATAACCAGGACGCATGCGCGTCGTCACGACCTTCACGCTGCCGGACCGCGGGCCTCCTCCTCTCGGAAACAGCCGGCCTTCCCACGTGGCCGCAGATTGTCCTTGCCACGTGGGTTGAGCGGCGGCAGAGGGGGTGGGGGCGGGTCCGAAACGAAGCAGACGCGTCTGTGTTCCGGCGTCGAATTCAATTTTCAAGGTCGTATCGTTGTCCCAGGTGATATGCAGCCGCCCCGGCATGCGCATGATGTTGGCAGCCCCATAGGCTTTGCACTGTTCACCGGCCGCTTCGTCTTTTGCGGGATCCCATGCATCGCCAATTTTGCGGCCGGCGGGGTTCAGCGGAATATCCGGGTAGTCCCCTTTGGGCGGAGTGACCATGCGGAAACGCCAGTCTTCGCTGACAATGGCCACCCAGTAACCGGTCAGATCGATCGGAGCCATGGCTTTCGGCGTCGGCGGCGCTCCGCGTGCCCCTTGCGGTGGAGCCTGCGCATGAAGATGGACGGCGACGGCCAAAAGGAAGATTCCGGAAATTGTGTATCTCATCAAGTGACCTATTTCTTCTGACTCAAACTCTTGTATACCGCTTCGACAAACATGTCCGTTGTCCAGAAGCCTGTATTCGTCCCGAAAAGTGGATCGTAGTCGCGGGTCGGCCGGGCCGCCTTCACCTGCTCCAGCGTCATGCCTTTCTTGATCATGTCCTGAATACGATCTCGAATGATGATGGTCATTTCCCTGAAATTAAGAAGGTCTCCGAAGTCGGAAAGACGGCCGTGACCGGGAATCACCAGCGTTCCGCCCTCCTGTCCGTAAACAGGAATGATCATGTCCACCAGCCGGTTCAACGCATCGATGGTCCCCTGAATGCTGCCGCCCCCGGCCAGGTCGATGATCGGATAGCTGTTGGTCAAGAAGATATCGCCGGTGCTGATCACATCGGAGCGGCGGAAGAATACGATGCTGTCGCCGTCGGTGTGCGCGGCTGGAGGATGAATGATTTCGATGCCTTCGCCGTTGAAGAACAATTTCTTGAGATCGCCGATGTAGGTGCTCGTCGGCAATGCGCCCGCCGGCGTGGCGGGCATTCGGTTCATCACGTTTTCGTGCGCGATGATTTGAGCGCCTTCACCCGCATCCCGAATATCGAATGAGACGTTGCCGCCGGTAATCGTGGAACCGGCTTTTCGCAGATTTTCGTTTCCGCCCGTATGGTCCGCGTGAAAGTGCGTATCGATGATGTAGCGGATTGGCCCGGTCGAAAGCGTCCGAATCGCGGCCAGGATCTTCGGGGACAAGACCGCAAACTGCGTGTCCACCAACAGAACCCCGTCTTTGCCGACCTGTACGGTCATGTTTCCGCCGGCACCGACCAGCATGTAGATATTGCCCTGCACCGGCAAAAGGTGGACCTCGACGTTATTCAGGTTCTGGTTCTGCTGCGCGAATGCAAATGCGGCCAGGGCAAGGACAATGATGAAAGCGCCAGGTATTTTTCGTTTCATTTTTTGCCGCTCAGTTTCTGTTCGTATTCGGGATACAGGGTTTCCGCGCCGCCTCTGGTTGCTTCTTTGGGCAATTTGTGCGCGTTGGCAAACTCGTCAAGAAAAGGGTTCGTACCCGGCAGATGATGTGGGATGGTTCCCTTCTCCCGAATCACCTCGTCCACCGGTTCACAAGGATAAGCGGCGATCTGCTGGTTCTCCTGATAAACGTAGTCGCGGGTGCGGACCATCGGCTCGGTCAGATACGCCGGGTCGGTGATCACGGTCATCAGAATCAGGTGAACACCGTTGCGGCGAATCCAGCCTTCTTTCAGATGCGTGGTGCTGACCGTCAGGATATCGCCATCCCATTTGCCCGTGGAGAAACCCATGGCCGTGTGGAGCGCATAGTCCGGAGGATGCGGACGGCCATCCATCCAGATCGTTCGCTCCGTGCCCCACGCGAAGTGGTGGGTGTGAATTGCAATGAGTTGCTGTGAGTCCTTATCGCGTTCCTCCCAGATTCGGATCGCCGCAAAACTCGGAACGTAGTCGGATGGATGCACGCGGCATTGATATTCGGGCAGCGTGATGAGAGACGCGTCCCACGCGTCCGCGCGAAATCGCGCGGCGTCGTTCAGCGGGATGCCGGTATAGTCGCCAAGTTCCGGACCGAACAGGCGGTCCGGCCAGTCTTCGTGGAGAATCGTGAGGTTTTCCCAAACCCCCTCGAGATTGGCCTGGGCAAAGGCCTGCGCACACACGAGCATGATGGAGAGGAAAAGGACGTATCGCATAGGAGGGTATTGTCCTAAAAAACCCGGAGCCAGGGCAATTGCGATGGATCAATTTCTTGTCAAATTTGTAAAAAGAGAAGAAGAATTAGCCGCGAATTACGCTGATTACGCAAATGGGGCGCATCAAAAGTTCTTTTTGCGCCTCATTCGCGAAATCAGCGTAATTCGCGGCTAATTCTTCTTCTCTTTGTGCTTACTAACTACCCGCTTTGTATGTCTTACTGAACCCATTCCGGCCGTTCGTAACGCTGAAGGAGCCGTCCTGCTGAGCGGACACTTTGATCCAGTGTGCGGCGCCATTGTGGACCGGAGCCGGAGCGGCCCCGGGGCCGGGCTGGGGAGCCGCCGTTGCGGCAATCGGCATTGCCGCCGGTTGGTCATCCACAGTGTTGGCAATGAACATCCCGGGCACGGTGTACTCCTGGCCGCTGAGCAGCGAGAAGTGAAGCTGCCACAGATCCTCGAGACCTGGAGATGAAAACAGGACCTTCATTGCTTCCGGCTGTCCGCCTTTACGAGTGCCGTTGTTCAGGATCGCCACTCGCGGTTGAATCGCATGAACCAGCACCTCCGAATTCGAAATGGGCTGTCCATGGTGGGACACGACGAACAGATCCACGGTGCCAAGGCGATTTACCGGGCACATCAGATCGAATTCCCTCATGACCGTGAGATCGCCGAGATGCACCATGCGGAACTTGCCGAAAGTGATGTGGCTGGCGACAGATTGCGCATTCTCCGTTTTGTCGATCTCCTGGGGTTTGAACGTTGCGCAATACGGATTCGGCTTTCCCGCTCCAGGCAGCGGGGTCTTGAGGACCTCGCTCGCGGAAGCCACAACGCGCACATCCAGGCCCGCGACTGGAATCTTGTCGCCGGGTTTTACGATCGTGTGCCTGGCCTTGCCGTAAAGCCCCGGATAGACCTTCTGGATAAAATCATCGGCTGCCTGAGCCGGCTGAACGTTCGGACCGTGGTCAATGAACTCGCGAATCGGAATGCGGCGCGCGAATTCTTCCATGCCTCCGAAATGGTCGCCGTGCCAGTGCGTCGTGATGAGGTGATCGATTTGTTTGACACCGGAATCTTTGACTGCGGCCATGATGCGGTCAGCGTCACGAGAGGCGGCAGCGCCGCCGTTTCCCGTATCGATGAGCAAGGACTCACCCGACGGCGAAACGAACAGCGTGGAGTTTCCACCTTCCACATCCACCAGGTAGATGTCCAGCGTCTTCGCTGTCCTCGTCTGCGCCACAGCAAACATCGCAGCAGCCATAACCAACAAAAGCACTATTGCCGACCGCATACTCGCCTCCTTTGGAGAATGGGCGCGGGCTGAAGCCCGCGACTACATTTTTGGGGACCGACGCGGTTTTTTGGGACCGCTGCGGTTTCCGCAATGTAGTCGCGGGCTTTAGCCCGCGTTTAGTTACTGCCCGTGCCAACGATTCTCATGAATTGATCATTGGGTCCCGGAGCACCGTGAATAGGAACATGCTGGGCAACATCCAGCTTGAGCCGCTGGATGCATCGTAATCAATGGTCCGCGTGTAACTCGTTACGTCGAAACGCGGCCAGTCGTCATTCGGGCCGAAACTCTGCCCCGTGGCAGCATTCCATCCCGTCCCCGAATACTGAATTGATTTCACATTTCCGGCACCAATGGCTGTTGAAGCGGCTTGCAGGATCGCCCGTGCATCCTGGGCAGCCGCCGTCCCCCCGGAAGTCTCATGGCGCGCCCATCCGCGTAATTCGCGTAATCCGCGGCTAAGAATCGTTCCTATCACGTCCGCGCTGCCACAAACCCATCCGGGCGGACCAGCACCGTCCCTGACGGGGTTATTCCGTAGGCTTCGAGAAACGCGGGATCGTCGATCCGCTGCACATCGGCATCCTGGTCCATTTTGGGCGGCTTCGCTTCGGGGCCAGTCAACAAGACAAAGTTACGGCCGAACAGGTCCAGCGTGGAAATTCGATGGCCTTCATACTCGATCCAAACATGCGGGGCCCGGGTGCCCGGCCGTCCTTTCGACTCCCGGGGATTCTCGTGAACCCGCCGGTCATCGCCATGGCAATACCCAAGCTCCACATTCAGATCGTTTTCGACAGCCTGAATCCCACCGGTCCCCAGATACGGAGCCGTTCGTGTGACGTAGCGCGCATATGCCTGCTCCACCGTGAACAAAGCCACTGGCCGGCGCTCCGATTCATATGTGGCGAGTAATTCGGGCCCGGCCTTCCCCTTCAAGACCATCGCCAGCTTCCAGGCGAGATTATGCGCGTCCTGAATGCCCGTGTTGCCCCCGAAACCGCCATTTGGCGGCATGACGTGCGCCGCATCGCCGGCAATAAAGATACGTCCGTGCTGAAAACGATCCGCCACGTCGGCCTGTGCTTTCCACGGCATGATGTTCTCGATCGTGATGGGAACTTCGTCCGAGCCCAGGGCGACGCGAACGAACTCCCGGCAACGTTCCTCGGCAAGGCCGGTGGATACGTCCGTTATCGGGTTTTTCGGATCGCCCAGCGCGTTGACGGCGAGAAAACCCGAATCGAACGGCTTCTCAAAGCGGAAGAAACCGCGCAACGTTGGATTCGTGACGTAGATGACGCTGAGATTCCGGCCGCGCAGGAGCGGCGCGACATTTCCGCGGAAGTAGATTGTGATGCTGTTCGAAAAAGTTCCGCGGCCCCGCATGGCGATGCCCAGGCGTTCGCGGACTCGGCTTTGCGCGCCATCCGCCGCCACCATATAGGCGGCCCGCACGGTTTGTGTCTTGCCGGCGTCCCGTTTGTGGATGACCGCCGTGACACCGTTCGAGTCCTCCTCGAACGACACCATGTCGGTCCCATACCTCAATTGCGCCCCAAGTTCCTCGGCGCGCGACTTCAGCAGCGGCTCGAGCAGACTCTGCGAGATGAAGACGCGCTCGGTCGGACTGACGTCGCGCACGCCTTCGTTCAGGTTCGAGATGAAGTATCCGATCTCCTTGCCTGCCAGGGTCTCGACCGCCATGATCGCGCCATCCTGCACGAACTGCTCGTCCGACTTCTTGCGCACGATCTGCTCGACGCCCACGGTGCGGAAAATCTCCATCGTCCGCTGGCTGATCTGTGCTGCACGCGGATGAATGGCCGTGCCCCGATGGTGTTCCACGGCAAGCGCCCGAATCCCATGGTGCCCCAGAAGCAGCGCGGTGGACATGCCCACCAGGCTGCCACCGACAATCAAGACCGGAACTTCAAGGTCGGTCAGAAGAACGTCCTCGCTAGCATTTCATATTACTGATGTCCAATGCCCAATGACCAATGGACTTGAGGATTGAGGATTGACTAATGAACTTGAGAATTGAGAAACGAGAATTGAGAGATTTGACCATTTCTCATCTTCATTTCTCAATCCTCAATCCTCACGTCCATTGGTCATTGGGCATTGGACATCAGTGATTAGTCAACCTCACTTCACCGCGAACACCCAGATGGCGCCGCCCTGCGGCACCTCCGGGAATTCCCCCGGCCGCCCTCTGTTGAGGACGCCCTGCATTCCATTCGCGTCCACGCCCCAGCCCGACTGTACGGCGATGTACTGCTTTCCGTCGACCATGAACGATGACGGCTGGCCCGTGATGCCGGAGTTGGTTGGGAATTCCCACAGCAACTTACCGTTCTTCGCATCGAACGCGTGGAACATCCGATCGTTGGTCCCGCCGCTGAAAACCAGTCCGCCGCCGGTGGCCAGCATCGGACCCCAGTTCTGAGACCTGGCGTAATTGTGAGTCCAGACTTTCTTTCCCGTGTCCACGTCCCAGGCCTGGACTTCGCCGATATGGTCAGCCTCGGGGAGCAAATAGGTATTGCCCCTCGAGCCGGTGAAACCACGGCCCGGGACGTACTGGACTTCGAGTCCTATCGAGTTTCCGCAGATATTCTCGTTGGCAGGGATGTAAATCATCCGCGTTTTCGGACTGAACGCGATGGGCGGCCAGTTCTTGCCACCCCACAGCGATGGACAAAAATCAGCCATTTTACCGGTGCCGGGTTTGCGGTCCGGATCGACCTGTGGCCGCCCGGTTTCGGGATCGAGGCTTTTGTAAACGTTCTGCCTCACGAACGGTTTGCCTTCGACAAAGCTGATCTTGCCGCTGGAGCGTTCGAGGAACCATAGATAGCCATCGCGCCCGACGTCGATCAGACCCTTGATGGTCCTTCCGCCCCGTTTGTAGTCCACCAGAATCGGCGGCGAGACTTCATCCCAATCCCAGGATTCGTTGGGGTCGTATTGGTGGTGTCCCTTGATCGTGCCTGTTGCCACGTCGATGGCAATTGTCGATGAGATGTAGAGATTGTCGCCCGGACGCTGATCGCCCATCCATGGACCGCCATTGCCGGTTCCCCAGAAGGCAAGGTTGGTTTCCGTATCGTAATTGCCGGTGACCCATACCGAGGCGCCGCCGTTCTTCCACTGATCGCCGCCTGGCCATGTGTCGCTGCCTGGCTCTCCAGGCGCGGGCACCGTATAGACTCTCCACACCTCTTTGCCGGTGTCGGGATCAAATGCAGCGACAAAGCCACGGATTCCGAATTCGCCTCCGGAGGCGCCGACCAGAACTTTGCCGTCGGCTACGAGCGGAGCCAGCGTCATGTAGTAGCCGCTCTTGTTGTCGGCAACCGTCGTGGCCCAGACTTCCTTGCCGGTCTTGGCGTCGATTGCAATCAGCACGGCTTCACCGGCGGCGAAGAAGACTTTGTCGCCGTACAGAGCCACACCGCGACTCGTCTGATGCGGCAAAAGCGATCCTTCCGGCGCCGGCCTCCGGAAGCGCCAGAGAATCCGGCCGGTCTTGCCCTCGACGGCGATGACTTGATTACCCGGGGTCGCTGCAAACATCACGCCGTTGTTGATAATCGGCGGTGCCTCATGTCCGCTGACCATGCCCGTCGAAAAGACCCACACCGGC
>WNFO01021351.1_pt1 | contig 11285 bp, 9 predicted proteins | sample 5400251 | NCBI WGS metagenome assembly WNFO01 (sample SAMN13153354, study PRJNA577476) | soil metagenome | isolation source: 100 cm saprolite under Madrone tree | place: USA:California | collected 2016-06-14 | reverse complement strand
ATTGCAGGACTTTTGTGACGCTAGCATGCTGTTTTCTGAATGAGCAACGGTACTACGGTAAGGATGTGACCTCTCGTATAATGGGTTGGGAGCCGCGCAAAGTGCAAACCGAAGCCATAGAAAACATTCTGGTTGTGGATGACGAAGAGGCCATTCGCGAAGTTGTTTCAACGATGTTGGAGTCGAAGGGCTACCGCTGTACAGCGGTCAGCAACGGGCGCGCGGCACAGGATCAGGTCAAGCGGACCACTCCGGACCTGGTTCTGAGCGACATGATCATGCCAGAGATGGACGGCATCAAATTATTGGAGTGGCTACGCCAATATGACCCGGAAGTGCCCGTAATCATGGTTACGGCTATCCACGATATTTCCACGGCACTGGAAGCGATCCGGCGCGGCGCGTACGACTACATCTTGAAGCCATTCGAGAAAGACCAGCTGTATCTGGGCGTGAACCGGGCGCTGCAGCACCGCAGGCTGGTGGCAGAAAACCGCAATTATCAGAGGACGCTCGAACAGCAGGTGGAAGAGCGTACTGCACGGCTCAAGATCGCACTTGCGCAGCTTGAACAATCCTATGACGACACGTTGGAAGCGCTGGGAAGCGCCCTGGACCTGAAGGACGCGGAAACCGAGGGCCACTGCCAGCGCGTGACAGCGTTCACCATTTCGATTGCCCGGACCATGCCGGTGCCGAATGCGTATTTACCCGTGCTAGCGCGCGCTGCGTTTCTGCACGACATCGGTAAAATGGGCGTTCCTGACAATGTGCTGCTGAAACCGGGCCCGCTCGACGACGCCGAGAAGGCGATCATGCGCAAGCATTGCCAGATCGGTTATGACATGTTGATTCGCATCCCGTTCTTGCGCGATGCCGCCGAGATTGTGCTGGCTCACCAGGAATTCTTTGACGGGACCGGCTACCCGCGCGGACTGAAGGGTGAACAAATCCCCCTCGGCGCCAGAATATTCTCCATCGCCGACAGCATGGACGCCATGATCAGCGACCGCCCGTATCGCAGGGCGTTGCCAATGTCTCACGCGCGAGATGAAATCCAACGGTGCGCCGGTACGCAGTTTGATCCCAAGGTGGTGGAGGTATTTCTATCCATTCCCGAAGAGCATTGGGCAGAACTGCGCGCCAACCTAGGATCGCCTTTCCGGCTGGCGCATTTACGAAACCTGCAATCCTGAGATTCAATTCGCCAAAAAGTCTGCACCGGACCTGCAAAACTCGGTGACGTATACTGAAGTTTGGCTGGAAGCGCGATGAGTTCCACACGAAAAACCATGTCTGAATTCGAAGCAATTCCACAAATGGATCTAGCAGCGCAGTATGCCGCGATTGGCGGCGAGATTCGCGACACGGTTACTAACGTAATGGCTTCGCAGCGGTTTGTGCTTGGGAGCGAAGGCGCGGCGCTGGAATCTGAAATCGCCGAGCTGTGCAGCGTGAAACACGGCGTTGGTGTGGCTTCCGGGACCGATGCATTGATTCTGGCGCTGCGCGCCGTCGGAGTGGGAGCCGGCGACGAAGTCATACTGCCGCCATTTACATTTGTGGCGACCGGCAGTGCGGTGAGCGCCCTGAGTGCGACGCCAGTATTTGCAGACATCGAGCCCGACACGTTCAACATCGACCCAGATGAGATCGCCAAACGCATCACGCCGCGTACACGCGCCATCCTGGTAGTGCATTTATACGGTCTCCCTGCGGACATGGATGCCATCCGCGCTGCCGCAAAGAGCCACGCGATTCCGATTGTTGAAGACAATGCCCAGGCGATCGGCGCGACGTATCAGGGAAAACCGACCGGGGCGCTGGGTGACGTGGCTTGTATCAGTTTTTATCCGACCAAGAACCTGGGCGCTTTCGGCGATGCGGGGATGATCGTGACCAACTCCAGGGAAATGGATGCCAGGCTTCGAACGCTAAGAAATCACGGTCAGTCCTCGCGCTACAGCAGCGTGGAGCCCGGGTGGAACAGCAGGCTGGATGAAATTCAAGCAGCGATTCTACGCGTTAAACTTCGCTATTTGCGGGAGTGGGAACGGGCACGTCGCAGCCATGCGGCCATGTATACAAAACTACTGGAGCCGATAAAGCCGGTCCAAACTCCTTACATCCCAACGGGGTATGAACACGTTTTCCACCAATATACGATTCGTGTGCCGCACCGCGATGCGCTGCAGAAATTTCTGAACCAACGCAAGATCGGCAATGCCGTCTACTATCCGGTGCCGCTCCATCTGCAGCCGATTTATGCAAAGCCCGAGCTTGCGAGAGGCTTGTTCGCGGAAGCGGAACGCGCTGCGGACGAGGTTCTGTCGCTTCCGATGTTTCCGGAGTTGCGCGAGGAGCAGGTGCAGCGTGTCGTGGAGGCGATCGGCGAATTCTACGGCCGCTAAGGGCGAGCAATGTGCTTTCTGACGGTAGTGCGCTGCTAAGATTGGCTCACTGCCCAAAATAAAGCAACGCCAGCAAAAACAACCACAATCCGTCCATGAAGTGCCAGTAGTAGGAAGTGACTTCCGCGGCGATGAAGCGGCTGACGCGCGCGGCCTCAAAGTTGCGCAGTCCCACGTAGAGCAATGCACAAATTCCCCCGAGAAGGTGCGCTGCGTGAAGCGCAGTGAATACGTAAAAGAAACTGCTCGACAGGCGTGAAGCCATGTAAACGCCTTCTGCAGCCAGGTGGCGCCAGGCAATCACCTGCCCGCCGAGAAAAATTATTCCTAGAATCGTGGTCAGCGCCCACAGCTGCTTGAATCCGCGCAGACTGTCCACCTGCAGTTTGCGTCGGGCCAGTTCGAGAGTGGCGCTGCTTGCCAAAAGCGCGGCGGTATTCACCCACAGGATCGACGGCAGGTGAATAGCGGACCAGGTGTGAAGATTATTAAATCGCAGAACAACGAATGCCGCGGTAAGCACCATGAAAAACATCAGAATGGAAAGCATGGCCAGGGCGATGGCCGTGGAATATTTTTTGGGACTGGATGGGCGGGGCTCGGGCCTTGGTTCTCCGCCGGTGTTTCCGCCGTCGTTGCCATCGTCGCCATCGTCACGGCGGGAAGGCGGTTTTCCTCCGCCGCTTCCGCGGATGTCTTCGATGATCAGCTCGATATCGTCTATTACCGATGTACCTGGCATAAAACAGCCCTCGCTTCTGCTTCAGCTGAATTTCGCCAAACGTTCGGGCGCAACGTGTTGCGGCAAGAAGTCTAAACCAGCCAGTCGTCCGCCGTACATATAGGCGCTACGGTATACCGGCGGCGGACAGCGGCCAAAATCGTCAAGCGGAATCGGAGTCGGCAAAAACCATTCAAGAGTAGTGGCATGCCAGGGATTACGGCGGCGGCTGTCTTGCGCGCGCAGCAGGCTCCAGAAAAAATTGCATAGAAAGATCGATTGCGCAGAAATGGTGATGATTGCCGCTGCGGTAATAAATGACCGCGCGGCGTTCGGGCTTTGCGCGGCAATTGCGATGTCGCCATTTCGAGCGCGATCCAGAAGGCCCAGCCAGTGCATGGGCATAAAGATGCAATAGACCCCGGCGAAGGTTATCCAGAAATGAATTTTTCCGAGAGTCTCGTTCAGCCGCCGACCGTAAAGTTTGGGAAACCAGAAGAAAAGAGCCCCGAGAATCGCGAAGGTCGCTGCGACGCCCATCACCAGATGGAAGTGACCGGTAACAAAATCGTCGTTGATGGCAACGACCGCAACGTCATGACGGGCGAGAAACAGTCCTGACAAACCACCGGACAGAAAGAGCGAAATAAACCCGATCGCAAACAGCATCGCTGTGGTCAGGCGAATTTCTCCATCCCAGATAGTGCCCAACCAACTGGCAAGGAGAACACTAGCTGGAATTCCAAGCGACGAAGCCAGCAGCGAAAAAACCAGCGGCGAGTAAGGATTGAGTGCGCTGGAAAACATGTGATATCCCCAGATGCAGAAGCCAAATACTCCGACTGCGCAGAGAGCCAGGACTGCCGCGCGTTCCGCCCAGACCGGCCGCCGGGAGAATGTTGAAACCAGGTGCGACACGATACCAAAGCACGGCAGCATCGCCACATAAACCTCCGCCTGGGCAAAAAACCAGAACCAGCGTTGCCAGATTGCAGTCAGCGTAACGGTGGAAGTAATCCGCGTGGCGAAAAACTGCGTTCCAAAATACCAATCGGACGTCAGCAGCGTGCACGCGGCCAACAGAATGCCGAAGATCAGCAGGCTGAGAACTGCAGTCACGTACCAGGCCCAGACGGTGAGGGGCAATCGCGTCAGGCACATGCCCTCGGTGCGGCAGTCGGTTACCGTTGCGCAGAAATTAACCGACGACAGAATCGCCGCGACGGAGAACAAGATCACACCGATTAGCCAGAGCTGCATTCCCGCTTGGATGGGCAGAAAGAACGAAACTGAAATTGCGAGCAAGGAAGCGAGTGTCAGCCAAAATGAGAGGCCGCTCAAAAGCGGAAACGCCATGTCGTTGGCGCCAATCTGAAGCGGCAGGAAAAAATAGCCAAAACCGAATTGCGGCGCCGCGGTGAGCACGAAAAACACCATCAGCGAACCATGAAGCAACGTAAGCTCCACATATCGTTTGGCAAACAGGTCCGCGCTGCCGTGAGCGATATGAACGCGCATGGCCATCGAGAGCACCATACCCAGCACGACGCAGAAAAGCGCCAGCCACAGAAAACGAAGCCCCACTTGTTTATGTTCGAGGGAAAGCAAAATGTGTTTACTGCCTCTCTTTCATTTCAAACGCGGACAATAAATTCTGCTTAACATTCTTTAATCAAGAATGCTTCAGGCTGGAGGAGTGAAACTGCTCGAAACGCCGTTCGAGTCTACACAAATTTTCTTAGGAACGCGTGCGCCGCGGGAAGGAGGGGCAGGCAAGAACGAAGACGTCCTTAAACAAAAAAGTTGGTGCGGTGGAAAGGATTCGAACCTTCACGGTATTGCTACCGCCAGCCCCTCAAGCTGGTGCGTCTGCCAGTTCCGCCACCACCGCAAAATCAAAACCTTACTTCTATTGGCTACTCAGATCAGGTCCGCCGGGTTCAGGAAACCGGCTGCCATTTCTGTTACTGCCCTATCGTTACTGATTGTCCCGCAATCTCCGGCAAAATCAACCAAACTCTGGCGCTAATTTCCGCGAAGCGCGAACTAACGATCCGGCCGGCAGCTACGGCTTCGGGTTCGGGGATGCCGGAAATGACGGAATTGCCTTGCCCCGCTGAACGGTCCGAGCGCAGCGCCAAAGCCATCGCACAAACCATGAACATTACCGCGCACCAGGTGGTCGCCTGAGAAAGTACAGTGGCCGCGCCGCGCGGACCGAACGCCGTCTGGCTACCTGCGCCGCCAAACGCTCCTGCCAAATCGGCCGCTTTGCCGCTCTGCAACAGCACCACAATAATCAGCACTAGGCAGTTCAGCACAAAAAACGCGGTCAGCAGCCAACCCGCGAATTTGAAACCCAGCACAATAATCGCAAACCCAATCAGGAGGGCGATTGCCCATTTCATCCAGCCTTGCATTGCTTCACCACCTCAAAAATTCGGCATGAATTCCGGCGTTTGCCGGGCTACTCACAGTTCACAATCGCCGCAAAAGACTTGGCTTCCAGACTCGCTCCGCCGACCAGCGCACCATCCAACTCCGGTTGTGCCTTCAATCCCTGAATGTTGTCAGGCTTGATGCTGCCGCCATACAAAATGCGCACACTGGCAGCCAATTCCGAGGAGAACTGATCGTGTACACAGCTGCGTATGAACGCGTGAGCCGCGCCAGCAATTTCGGGCGTCGCCGTCCGGCCCGTGCCAATCGCCCATACTGGCTCGTAAGCTAACAGAATACGGGAGAATTCTTCCGGGGTCAACGAAGCGGGGCCGCCAAGGAATTGCTGCGACAGAACTTCTTGAGTTCTTCCGCCTTCTCGGTCAGCCAGGGATTCACCGACGCAGACAATGGGCGTCAGTCCGTCCGCCACTGCTGCCCGGGCCTTCTGCGCCACTGCGCCGTCGTTATCGCCGAAAAACTGCCGCCGCTCGGAATGACCGACGATCACGTAGCGGCAGCCCGCTTCCGCGAGCATGCCCGCCGAAATCTCCCCCGTAAAAGCACCTTGTGACTGCCAGTAGAGGTTCTGCCCGCTGATCGCAACGTTACTGCCCTTTGCAGCTTCAATTGCGGCGGCAACGGAAGTGAATGGCGGTGCGATCAAGATATCGGATTCGGTTGCGTTGGCAACCAGCGGCAAAAACTCCGCGAAAAACGCGCGCGTTTCGGCCTGAGTCTTGTACATCTTCCAGTTCCCTGCAATCACTCTGCGGCGGTTGGGAGAGCTCATCGGTTGGTCAACGCCTCCACGCCGGGCAACTTGCGGCCCCCAAGAAATTCCAGGGACGCGCCTCCGCCGGTCGAAATATGCGAAATTTTGTCGGCAACGCCAGACTGATGAACCGCTGCGACCGAATCTCCGCCACCAACGATCGACGTGGCGCCAGAAACCGTCGCAGCCGCCACCGCTTTCGCAACTTCCAGCGTGCCTTTCGCGAAGGCCGGCATTTCGAACACGCCCATGGGCCCGTTCCAAACGATGGTCTTGGCTTTGGCGATTTCCGCCGCGTAAGCAGTAATCGTTTTGGGCCCGATGTCCAAGCCCATTTGAGCCGCGGGAGTCGCAGCGACGCTGCCGGTCGTCGCAGGCGCGTCGGCCTTGAATTCCGGAGCAGTTACGTGATCGCTCGGAAGCAAAAACTTGAAGTTGCGCGCCTTTGCCTCGGCCAGAATTTTCATGGCCAGATCAATTTTGTCGTTCTCTACGAGCGACTTGCCGATGGGCAGGCCCTGCGCTCTTAAAAACGTGTAGGCCATGCCGCCGCCGATTAGCATCGCATCGGCAATCTTCATCAGATTTTCGACCACTTCAATCTTGTCGCTGACTTTGGCCCCGCCTAGAATCGCCACAAACGGCCGCGCCGGATTGCTGACCGCTTTGCCCAGATAGGCGAGCTCCCTTTCCATCAGTAGTCCGGCCGCAGACCGCTGCACGAATTTCGTGATGCCCACGACAGAAGCATGCGCGCGGTGCGCCGAGCCAAACGCATCGCAAACAAAAAGCCCATCGCAAAGCGCTGCGAGCTGCCTCGAGAAAGCTTCGTCATTCTTTTCTTCTTCCGGATGGAAACGTACGTTTTCCAAAACGAGGACTTCTCCGTCAACCAGCGCTTTGCTTTGTGATTCAACGCCCGGGCCGACGCAGTCCAGTCCAAAAACCACCGGCTTGCCCAGCAACTCTTCCAATTTTCTCGCGGCCGGGAGCAGCGAATATTTCGAATCGGGACCGCCCTTGGGCCGCCCCAGATGCGACGCCAGTACCAGCCGACCACCCTTTTCAATGGCCAGTTTCAACGTCGGAAGCGTTTCACGGATCCGCGTGTCGTCTGTCACCACGCCATCCTTCAACGGCACGTTAAAATCGACCCGCAGAAAAACGCGCTTGCCGCGTAAATCGAGATCCTTGATTGTCAGTTTATTCATTTTCGGTCCGATTGCAGAGGTCACGGTTTCTTTCCGTGCAGGGCGCAATTTAGTGCGCCCCATCCCGGAAAGCAGAAATAATTTCAAGTTGCTTCAACTACACGAGCCGCCGATCACCTGCCTAGAATTTTGACGCCAAAAGCTTGATCAAATCGCGGCAACGGCAGGAGTAGCCCCACTCGTTGTCGTACCAGGCCAAAACTTTCACGCACTTGTCGCCAACCACTTTGGTGTACTCGGAATCCACAATGGATGAATTCGAATTGCCTTTGAAGTCCGCGGACACCAGTTCCTCTTCCGTGTAAGCCAGAATCCCCTTCAGCGGTCCATTGGCGGCAACCTTCAGCGCTGCGTTCACGGATTCTTTCGTCGCCGGCTTATCCACGAATACCGTCAGATCGACGACGCTCACGTTCGGCGTTGGCACCCGCATCGCGTAGCCGTCCAGCTTGCCTTTCAAATCCGGCAGCACCAGGTGCAACGCCTTCGCCGCTCCGGTCGAACTCGGGATCATGTTCAGCGCAGCCGCGCGCGCGCGGCGTAAATCCTTGTGCGGCAAGTCGAGCAGTTTCTGATCGTTTGTGTATGAGTGGATTGTGGTCATCGTGCCGCTGTGGATTCCGAACGTCTCGTGAAGCACTTTGGCGACCGGTGCGAGGCAATTGGTGGTGCAAGATGCGTTCGAAATCACGTTGTGCTTTGCCGGATCGTAACTCTGATGATTCACGCCGAGCACAAATGTAGCGTCCGGGCCGTCCGCCGGCGCGGAGATAATCACCTTTTTCACGGAGCCGCGCAGATGTGCCTTGGCCTGCTCGCCCTTAGTAAACAATCCCGTAGATTCGACCACGATATCGGCGCCGACGCTCACCCAATCAATCTGAGCTGGATCCTTCACCTTGAAAACCTTGATCGCCTTGCCTTCGATCGAAATCGTATCTTCTGTGTGGGTAATCGTGTGCGGCAGATTCCCCAGAATCGAATCGTACTTCAGCAGATGCGCCAGCGTCTTCGAATCGGTGATGTCATTGACCGCGACAAACTGGATGTCCTTATCGTCCAGAGCCGTGCGCACAATGTTCCGCCCGATGCGCCCGAAACCGTTAATGCCAACTTTAATTGCCATTCTTCCTCCAGGGATTCGGCCTCGGGTTTCAGGGTTTGTACTTGCAAACCCTGTTAGCTAAAGGCCGTAAATCTAAAATTTATGCGTTCTCACCTCAAAGACAGTTCAAGTGAACTCGCGGGAGAAAACGCGGCTCAAATAGAGCGGGCGACATCGCAATGTGAACAGAAAATGCTATGAGCTGCAGCGACAAAAGTCAACGTGAGTTCTTCCCGCTGTGAGTTCTTCCCGCCCAATCTTATTTTTCAGCTAGCCGGACTCGCGGATGGCGGTGCTATGGTTATCTGCATGGCAAAAAGTCCGCGCATGGTGGGCGTCATTTCCGACACTCACGGCTTGCTTCGGCCTGAAGCCAAGGCGGCTCTCAGCGGCTCTGACCTGATTATTCACGGCGGAGACGTCGGCAAACCGGAAATCCTTGACGAACTGAAGGCTATTGCGCCGCTTTTCGTGGTCCGCGGAAACGTCGACAACGGCGGGTGGGCCGACCAACTTCCGACCAAGGAAATCGTCGAATTCGGCGGCTCCACGATTTATATCCTGCACGACCTGCATGACCTCGATGTCGATCCAGAAACAGCGGGTTTCCAGGCCGTGATCACGGGCCACACCCACAAAGCCCATGAATATCGCAAAGGAAAAGTTTTGTTTCTGAATCCGGGAAGCGCCGGCCCACAACGATTCGACTTGCCCATCACCGTTGCCCGATTACTTGTTGCAAAAGTGCCGTGGAGGTTCGAAATTATTCAGCTTCAACCCAATGAAAAATCACAATAATCGAAGTACGGCTACTCCGGAAACTGCTTGATGCTTGTCACCTTGTCTCCTGTGAATCTCACAAATAGGGTGCGGTCCGGCGGAGTACCGTAAATCCAATCTTCAATGTCGTTGCCTTCGGAGTCGCGCTCGCGCACCTTGTGTCCGGGCTTGCCAATCGCCGCCACCACCATCTCGCGATCCATGCCAACCTTGGCGACACGTTCTTGAATTGCTTTCCTAATGTCGGTGGGCAAAGTATCGATCCACTGTACGGAAGCTGACCGCTGCCGGTTAAAATCCAGGAAGGGAGAAAGCATTTTCTTCAGTTCGTCCGGCGTTAGATCCGGGATCGTCTTGTTGAATTCCAGGTACAGCGTGCTTCCCGCTCCCGGCTGCACGCCAGGAGGTCCTGTCTGCTGCGCCTCGGTGCTGCTTCGCATGGTCGGCACGCCGCCCATTTCAATGTGCACGCGGTCCATGAGCCGCTTCTTGCCCCTGCCCCCGCCGTTCACGTCCACAATGATCGTATGATCGCGAAAATCGAGCTTGGTGATCTGCACCTGTTCGCCAGGGTGAACCGCTGCTCCGTGCGTGGCCACGGCCCGGTCCAGAAGGTCCTGGTTTAGCGGCTTTTCCACAAACAACAAAAAGCCCTCTTTGCCCGCAGGCAGCGCTTTGGCGGCTTTGGCAAATTCGCCGGAGACATAGCGAATCAATTCCAGCTTAGAGGTTGGCTGGAGGGTCGACTTTCTCTGTCCCGGCGGCGCCGGTGTCTGGTTCTGACCTTCCCCGCTCGTGCCGGTCGAAAACAACGGCAGCTCGGTGTTTGAGAAGTCAGGCTTCGGAGAAGAGTTAGCCGGGCGCAAGCGCATCGCCCGCGGAATATCCGCCGCAAGGAGGAGAAGAAAGCTCAGCAATAAGGCAGTTGCGTTCATGGCGCATGCATGGATGGCAGGAGGACCCAGCCCCCACCGCTGTATTCTACGACGCCTGTACGCGGTTGAATAGATGCTTTGGTATCTCTATTTTGTCACCTTTTTGCGCGGGCCGACCTAGTACCCGGCAAGAGCAGCATCTCACTTGGCCAGTGTCCACCGTCGTAGGAGACGGGCCGAAAATCGGATCCGTGACTACGAGACCGTGACTTGCACGCCGGACCGGTCGATTTTCATGGGAAGGATCTGGCCGCCGGAGTCTTCGACAGCTGTTTCCACCGCGCTGCGCGCACCGGGCTCAATCAGCATGACCACGCAGCCGCCGCCACCCGCCCCGCACACCTTGCCGGAGAAAGCACCCTTCGTCCGAGCGCCCTCGATGATGCGATCAATTGTCTTCGTCGAGATCGTCGGCAAGCTCTTCTTGCGGAAAAGCCACTCTTGGCGCATCAATCGTCCAGTTTCTTTCCAGTCCGAGTTTTCAAGCGACTCGCGCATCGCCTGCGCCACTTCCGCGATACGTTCCAGGTTCGCCTGTACTGTACGTTTGCCGTCAATGTGAGCCTTAAAAACTTCCCAGTTATTGATTCCCGATTGTCGCGGCTTGCCCGTATAGCAAAGCACCAGTCGCTGCTCCAGCTCGCTCACATCGAGGCGCAATTCCACGCGCCGCTCGCCGCCCGGAGGCAGCTCGATTGCCGCCGCGCCGCCAAATGCCGGCGGGTAGTGGTCCTGCGTGCCGGTTGGGACGCGAATCACAATTCCCTCGGCATCGCGGCTGATATGAATCCAATCCACCTTGCTCTTCCCTGCCGAAGTGAATCTATCCAGCGCTGCGCAGATGGCGACCGCCATCGCGCTGGAACCGCCGATTCCAGCGCCGGCCGGCGCTTCTGAATCCGTTGTCA
>WNFO01013528.1_pt1 | contig 11287 bp, 9 predicted proteins | sample 5400251 | NCBI WGS metagenome assembly WNFO01 (sample SAMN13153354, study PRJNA577476) | soil metagenome | isolation source: 100 cm saprolite under Madrone tree | place: USA:California | collected 2016-06-14 | reverse complement strand
TCGGAGAGTACCCCGCCTTCAAACTTGGAGTCACCAAGAGCGTCCGCCATTACGCCCAGTTGCTGCTTCCGCTGATGAAAAGGCTAATCGGAAGTGACTCGGAACGTACCGGCTGGATATTGACGGCGCCGGCGATCACGGCCCAGACACCGGCCGCCGCCAACTTATTGTGTTGGGAGTTGTTTGATTTGTACCTGCGGGAGCGAGACATGCGCGCTTCTAAAGAGCTTTCCCTGATCGATATCCAGCACGATAGTGAGTCGACCGCCTTGATCGATTGGAAAGATCCGACCAAGTCGCAGGACTATGCAAAACTGGACTTTGCCGATCGCGTGACCGAACGCGAGCGATCACGCCGGCGCATGGTTCGTAACGCTGATTTTCACGGACGCCCAATTTTGTTCGTCAACGACATGTGCGTCACTGGCGCACAACAACAGGCAATGCAAAAGTACTTTGAGCGTGCCAAAGCTGCCTGCGTCAGGTGGCTGTATGTAATCGTCGTCGATCCGGAAATAGGTAGGACGAAGCCCAACATAGAATGGCAAATCAACTTCGCCGCGTTCGAGGATCTTTTACGAATGGTGTCCCGCGAACAAATTCAATTCACTGGCAAATGCGTGCAACGGCTGATGCACTTGAGCATCGCGGAACTTGACCAAGTCCTGCGGGCACTCAATGGGAAGCGCAGAACACGATTGCTGGAACTAGCGATATTGAATGGTTTTCAAAATCTGGACGGCTTCCAGGAGCAGATGCAACTCGTCAGGTCATACGAAACAGAAAGAACTACTCTGGCCAGGCATGATGGAAGAAGGTAGTGGTCAGTTTGATGGTGGCACGCGCATCTTGCGCGCGATTCACGGGCGGGACGCCCCTGCCACTCTTCAAACTGATCTACTACTTGGAAAAATGATGTGGATGTAGAATTGCCAACGGTGATAACGCACGGTCGTCCATTGCCTTTCCGGATCGTTTATGGGGAACCAGCTTGATCGGAGAGATATCCGATAGCGAAGGACATTACGGGCATCTATTCTATATCAACGACCATTATGACCAATAGATTGTGCTCGGAGTCAGTGTGCGCGTATGATGCCATTTAAAAGCCCGATGGCGTTTATCTCGGACTCCAGAATGTGGCGATATCTGCACTCAAGGTTGCCGACTATTATTGGCCGATCAATGGAATGCGAAGTCGTTTTATTCAGGTAGGGAGAGAGAACCTGACGACCACCCAACAAACGTCACTCCGTTCGCTCCGCATAATAGAGAAGTTGCCGATCGACTATAGCGATGACTTTTTCGGCCATTACCCGCGTCTAAAATTGGGGGTCACTGAAAGTGTCGACTATTATGGTGCTCAACTGTCACGACTGGCAGAGGACATCATCACGCAATCTCTTCCGGGACCCACTGATTGGGTCATGACAGGCCCAGCTTACAACGTTCTCCCAGGGGCTCCCAATTTGTTGTGTTCGTATATTTACGAAGATCTAAAGAACAAGCTGCCAGACTCCATCACGCTGTCCCTCGTACATCTTCGGGTCGAAACAGATGACTTGGAGATTAAGGATTCGGAGTCCCTGAATAAGTACCACAATTACAGCACGTTTACGCAGCAAGAAAGGAATCAGCTTTATAAGGAGTCGCGCGAGCCATTAATCGAACCGCGCGACTTTCGCGGACGGTCAATTCTTTTCGTGAACGATATCAAAGTTACCGGGACGCAACAGCGCTACATGCAGCAGGGCTTTGCCAAAGTGGATCCGCCACAGATTTGCTGGCTCTATATTCTGGCGATCGACCGAGAAATTGCTGAAGCTGAACCAGAAATTGAATACGCAATTAATCAGTCCAGCCTCGCCAGCTTTGAGGAGTTCGCCGATCTTCTTGCAACGCACGACCTGGAATACACATCAAGGTGCATTACTCGATTGTTGTCCTATGAATTGTCCAAGCTGGCAAAGCTGTTTCAGATACTCGACGTGGGCCGGAAGCAGACGATCCTTGAGCTCGCCACGGCTGAGGGGCGATTTAGCGGGGACTATTTTAAGGAGAAGATCGATTTGCTAAAGAGATGTGTAGGCTAGAACATGAAGAACCTGAAAGATAACATCACCAGGAATTTTTCCCAGACGACTACGCTATGAGCACATCACCTCCCGCCTCCGAGCCCGCAACGCTGTCTCTAAGCGCCCATGAAGCTCGCTTGTTGTTTCGCACCGGTCAGTATGCGGGATATACATCCAGTTTTTCCCAAGGGTATGTCCAGGGAAACCTATGCATTCTGCCACAGGAATACGCGCTCGACTTTGCTACGTACTGCCACCGCAACCCGAAAGCCTGCCCGCTTATCGCCATCGGGGGTGTGGGCGATCCTTATCTGCCGATGCTGGGCGAAGACCTGGACATTCGTAGCGATGTTCCGCGCTACACGGTGTTTCGCGATGGTAAGGTGGTCGAGGAGCCGACCGATATCAAACACCTGTGGCGCGACGATCTTGTCGCTTTTGTTTGGGGTTGTTCATTTTCCTTTGAGCATGCGCTGATGGAGTCGGGTGTGTCGCTGCGTGACGTGGCTCGCGGTGACAACGTGGTCATGTATCAGACCAACATTGACACATTCTCGGTCGGCGCGTTTGCGGGAAAGATAATCGTCACGATGCGACCGCTTGTTCCCGCACAGGCCGTAAGGGCGATCCAAATCACGTCGCGCTTTCCGAGCGTCCATGGCGCACCCATCCATATCAGTGCGCCTCAGCTGATCGGAATAAGCGACCTGGAAAGGCCATTGTTTAATGGGAAGCCACCGCAGATGCGCCCAGATGAGATCCCAGTGTTCTGGGCTTGTGGAGTCACGGCGCAGCTTGCGGTAGAGCGTGCGCGCCCGTCGTTTTGCATCACGCACAAACCGGGCTCAATGGTGATTTCGGATCGGCTAAACGCTAGCCTGGCGATTCTTTGATTCGATGATTTTGCGGAGGACGATGTGGAATAGCTTTGCCTAAAAGGGCGCGAAGCAGCGATTCGCCTTTGCCGTCTGATGTGCGAAGCACTGTGCGCTTCCGGTGCAGTGTCATCAAGATTCGGGGCGGCGCCCCGAGACTGGACGGAGCCCGAAATAGAATTTATCGAGCATGCCGAAGGCCCAGGCCTTCCGCACATTGGACGGCATAGCCGCACGCCCGATAACTTTTTGGGCAAAGCCAAGTGAAATACATCGATCTGCTGTGCGCTAAACCGTTTAAGTTCAGCCACTCGACGGAACGGGCCTGTGAGCCTCCGGATCGAACAGAGTCGGGAAGCTGCTTATCTTGTGAATCGTAGATGAACGAAAACAAGGACCGCAACGACTTAGCAGTCCGGATGGCGCCCTCGGAGACGTCCGCCGAAGTCCGCTTGCTGGTGCTCGACATTGACGGCACGATTGTGGACGAATCGAATCGCATCCGGGATTCCATTGCGCCGGCCATCCATTCAGCCCAACGCCGGGGGGTTGCGGTTGCTATCGCTACCGGTCGACGGTATCAATCTTCCTTGCACGCATATGATTCCATCGGTTCAACATTACCTTTAATCTGCTATGAGGGGGCCCTAATTCGGGAACGTAATAATGGATTCGTTCACCGTCACTGGACCTTAGAACCTCGCGTTGCAGCACAAATGCTGGATTATACAGAACGGCTAAGCCTGAGCGGCCGGCTATCCGTTCACTTCTATATTCAGGACGATCTGTATGTCTCGAATCTGAATGACGCATCGATCAGGTATTTTGAAGGGTCAAAGGTTGAACCAATCATTGTGAGTGACTTACGGCAACTGCTAAATCGGGCAACCACGAAAGTGATGGTGCTGAGCGATGATGTCCAGGTCATTGCACCGCTCTCCAGCCAACTGAAGAATTCGTACAGCCGAACTCAAGTAAAGCAGGACAAATCAATAACGTTGCTTGAGGCGTTCCATCCAGCCGTAAACAAGCGATTGGCTGTGAGTTATCTGGCTGAGGAAATCATGTCACTTCGACCGGAAAATGTGATGGCCGTTGGGGACGACTTCACCGATATTGAAATGCTCCAATATGCAGGAATTGGGGTCGCGATGGGGAATGCACCCGCGGCGGTCAAGGCGTCTGCTGATTGGGTAACCACCACCATCGAAGAAGATGGGGTGGCCAGGGCAGTCGAAAGGTGGATTCTTCGTGCCAAGTCTAGTCCGGCGCCACTCCCGCTTACGGCGTCAGGTCAAGGTCCACTATAATGCTTGTTCGCGGATCGTCATGCACGACGTCGATGATCGAATCCGGATTCTTCATGGGCAGCCGAGCCAGCCTGACAGATTACAAACTCCGATTAGCCGCATCTTTCGACATTAGGGTGAATTATGATGACGAGTATACGGTTAGTCGCGCCACGAAATTAGTGGAACTAGCTCAACTAAAGGACGGCCACTCGGTATTAGATCTTGCGACCGGCACGGGGATCGTCGCGGTCGCCGCCGCGCGGGCAGTCGGTGCTGAGGGGAATGTCATCGGCGTAGATATTTCTCCAGGAATGCTAGACCAAGCGCGAAAGAAAATTAGAGCGGAGGGGTTGCAGAAGATCGAGCTGATCGAAGCCGACGTTGAGAGTCTCAATTTTGAGGCCGAGAGTTTTGATGCGATCGTATGTTCTTCCGCCTTGATGTGGCTGACTGATATTCCGGCTACTCTCCGCAACTGTCGGACCTGGCTGAAAACTGGTGGGCTCCTTGCATTTTCTTGCTACTCCGAATCGTCTTTTATGATTCCTCTTTTGGTTAGGGCTTGCGCCAAGTTTGGTATTTCTTTACCTAATTGCAACGAGCCGCTGGGCACACACGAAAGATGTCGTGAGTTAGCACAAGAGGCAGGGTTTGACAAGATTGACATTCGAACCGAGCAATTCAGCAGTTACCTTCGCCGGAACGATGGGGAGTGGCAATGGAATGGCGACTCGAATTGGATCGACCCAAGAGGGAATCCTTTGGCGCGTTTTTCCTCGGAACGACTTAGGGAAATGAGGGCTGCTTACGAGTCGGAGATTGATGGTCTTGCTACCGATCAAGGCTTTTGGCATGAAATCACAATGTTCCTGGTCATGGTTCGTAAATAGCCCGATGCGCTGCTGAACTGATTGCTCTAAGTCACGCAGGTTCTTCTCTCATCGCCGCGGGATGCTTCCAACACTCCTCGACGATCTGCGCGTATTCCTCGCGCCGCACGCCGCTGGCCGTCGAAACTTGATTGGGATGTAACCGATAGTGTAACTCGACGGTCGGCAGATTGTGGATTTTCAGACCGGCCTGAACCACTTTCAACCAGAGGCCAAGATCCTGAGCGACGCGATACTTAGGATAGCCGCCCAGATTCGTCACTTCACGACGGCGCAGCATCACGGTGGGATGGTTGAGAAACCAAATTTCCGAGGTGTTCCGTTGGCGTTCGATGTACTCGTTCGTGACCTGCTCGGGATGCTCGGTTGGTGGGAGTAACTGATCGGTTTCCCAGTCGATGCTCTGTAGTTGCGCACCGAGTATGGTCACGTCCGAGTGAGCCCGCAAGTAGGCAACTTGCCGCTGTAACCGAGTCGGCATCATGCTGTCATCGGCATCCATGCGGGCCACCAACTTTCCCCGACATCGGCTCAGTCCCAGATTAAGAGCGGGAGCAATACCTTGATTTTCATCGAGTCGTATGAGGACGACTCTGGGATCACCGGCGATGCGGTCAATTTCTGCGATTGTTTCGGCTGCTCGCGATCCATCATCCACCAGGACGAGCTCCCATTCGCGGAACGTTTGAGCCCGTATCGACTCCCAACACTCCGCCAAGTACGCCGCTGGCGTGTCGAAAACGGGCATCAAAATCGAAACTTCGCAGCAGAGGGCTGCCGAGAAGCTCGCACTATGGGTAGCGGCATGTTTATGCACATTATGTTCATTAACAACCGATTTGCGCGCCTTGACCCCTGCCTCGGAACGTGCGTCCGCCTTATCCAACTCGCGAAGTCGGGCGAGAAGTTCAGTATCCTCGCTCGCGTACAATGGCACATCCCCACAGTTGTACCTAAGGCCAGGCAGGTCTCGGGCGATCACGGGCAATCCCGTAGCCATCGCTTCCAGTGCGGCATAGGAGCCGGTTTCACTGTGGGTAGCGTCTGTGGGAATCAGCACCGCGTCTAGCCGGCGCAGGGCCGATGGCATCCTAATCGGCGTCACGTCGCCCGAAAAATCGACCCACGGCAGGTTCGCAAGCTTCCCGCTCACGAATCGCTGATAACCAGTATCGAGTCCGTGCCCGATGAAGCGGATCCGCCACGGACCGGCTTGCCATGCCAGAACCGCCTCGATGAAAGAGCGTGGAACCTTATCCTCGTGCAGACGGCCTACAATGCCGCAGACGAGGCCAACATGCTTTCGTTTGGTTGGGCGAAACTCACCAGGATCGATTTGCAGCGGCAACACCTTGAGCGGCAACCGCCGCCAGCCCGAATGAATTTCGTGCGAGTCGAAATTCGAGAACACCCTTGCCGCTGTCGCATGTTTTGGCGGCAACTCTCGCAGAGAATTCGTGCAATGCAAGATCCAAACTTGAGGGCACTTGGAACTGATCCCGTTCTTATCAGTCGGCTCGTGATGCACCAGCAAATCCGGCTGCAGGGTTTCAATCAGACTCAGGACCTGCGAACTTCCCAAGCCGGAATGGACCGTTGCGCCGGCGAACACAAACGGCCCACGCGCGCCGACCGTGAGGATGTGCGTATCCCAGCGGTGGGCTTCGTGCGAACACCACACGTCGAGCATGCGTTGAGCGCCGCCCACGGTGAGATCCCACGGTATGAGATGGATCAATCGTGGACGGCCGTCTCGTGGCCAAAGTTCTGCGAGATGTTCTACCAACCCTGCCATTTTGTCGACTCCGAGCAGCCTTGTAAGGTTAACGCAGATTTGTCAGTAGCAACCGTTCCAAGGGCGATCCTTTCACACCATGCCGAACCCGGCAAAAGCCTACGGCCAATTCCCATAATGGTTGTGTTCTCGCGGGACCAATAAGCAATCAAATGCCACCTATCTGCACTTTTAAACGTTCGTGCCAACTTCAATCCGACGACGAAGTTTATTTGCCCACCGCTCCTCCACCGGCCGTTCCGGAAAATGGGCGTTCTTAAGACTTCCCATCCCATCATTCGCACGATACACAACCGATCTTATGGCCTCGACCCATTTGTCGACCAGTGGACTCAGCGAGATTTTGTCGTCAGGGGAACCGGCAGTGCGTTGGGAAGTGCCTGCAAACCATGGTGACCGCCAACCTGTTGATACAAAGTGGCGACACCTTGGCTGATCGACTCGGCGGCGGCCAAACCGAAGCCTTCCGTAATACTCGGCAGAACCGTACATGCTGCGTTGCGCATAGCTACGAGCAACTCATCCTGGGCGAGCCAAGGCAACCAGTAAATAAAAGCGTTTCGAGACGGATTCTCCGACTTTGCTCGCTGCGCGGGTCGCTGCACCGCCACACACGCGATGTTGTCCGCTCGCAGTCGTTCCGCAATCGCAGCGAAAATGCCAAGACCCTTGTCGACCGACGGTCGGCAAGGGAAAAGAACATAGGGTGAGGGCACGTTTTTCAGATTCTCCAGGTTTGAATTGGGAATCAGTTTGTTCTGCGAATTCTTTGGGACTCCCGGAAGGCACCCTGTGGATTCGACGGTCAGCACTCGATGTTCGGCTGACGCAATCGTGAGTGCTTTCTGCAATTCTTTCAGTCGGTCAGGCCACTCGAACTCTCGCGCGTCCTTCAAAATGCCCGTGCTCGTTACGACGATATCGGCCATCATAACGGCAGAGGCGAGCAAGGATCCGGACGGGAGGATCTGGCGTTGATTTTTCGAAAAGTCACTGATGGGTGGGTCGTAAAGACTATGAAGCCAAAAGACTGATGGCTCAAAGGATCGCTTTCCGCTCCGCAGGATGATGAACATCGCGCCTTCGTCGCCATGAGCAATGACGGCGTCTGATTCTGCGCTGGTCCTAATCTGTTCGACCGCCTCAAGCGCAGCACGACAAAACTCGCTACATTGCAGCACTCGAGGCGCACGACGGAGTTCGGCTCGCATTTTCAAGAACATCGGCATCAGCAAAGGCGTCAAGTCCTTGCCGGGGCGAGTGTCCGGCCAATCCGGTAAGAGAACTCTGGTTTCGATCCCCAGCCCAGTCAACTGGTTAGCTAAGCGTCGAATTGCGTACGCTGCGCCGCCCCGTGTGTAAAACGGATCTAACTCCCAAGAGATCATGGTCACCGATTTCACAATCATCCCTCGTCAATGATGCACGGCGGGACACGGGAACTATTTTCGTGCGAATTTACCGAGTCGAATTGCTCAAGTTTAGCATGATCCACACTCTTCAACTTAACAGCTCTCCGATTTTTTGCATCCTGGGAAAGCACGAACTGCCTGCACCGCGAATTGAGTGGAGTGGTGAACTATGGCAACCTGTAAGCGCTGACTGCAATAGAGGAGCGCAGGCAAGTCGAACGCCTTTTTCTCGGGGTCACACCATGTCACAGACTGCTGATGGATTGACCAACTACTGCGATGACGATCTAACGTTTTTCGCGTTGATTTACAAAGACTACGATGCCACGGCACAGTGCCTGGGAGACCTGCGCAAACACTATGCGGCGAGCCGTGTCATATTACGGTCTGATGGGGATCCCGATCCTCGTTTTCCGATCCTCGCCAAGCGTAACCAGGTCGACTTTCGCGAAGAGTTGCGATTGTTCGGCATCGAGAATGGTGGAGCGGTCATCGAGCGCATGCTCGTACTTTTCCTCGAACAACCAACTCGATACTTGTTGAAGATCGACCCCGACACTGTGATTCATCGGCGATTCCAGTATCTGCCGGTTCGTAGCGGATTGTTTGGAACGCTGCAAGGAGGGCAGGAGACTCCTTCCGTTCAGGGCGGATGCATGGGGTTCACTCGGGATTCAGCAGAGCAAATCCTACAATCGGAGATGTTGCGAGACAGTCGCTTGAGAGAGCCGGCCAAATTCATCAACGATTCACCTTATTTCGTTCGAATGACGCACCGTGCCCACCGCTGTGGATTAGCTAGCTTTGACTGGATCGTGCCCTGGATCGCCAGCGAATTGGGAATTTCCATATATCCGTTTGACGAAGTCAACAGCGGCTGGCAACAGGCGCCTCCGAATCCTAACCAGCGTTACGCGGTGAGCCATCCTCGCGCCGTATTCAGTTGACGGTTAGGCGTTTTGGCCCCGCCGGTCGCTGCGGGCCTGTGCAGTCTTATGTTCAATGTTTGTCCCAGCTGTGGAGAATATCGCGCCGACAAAACCATTGTGCCCGAAGGAGTGTATGCAATATGCCCGAACTGCCGCTTTCGATATGAGTTTATCCGATTGCCACTATTCATTCTCACCGGCGCAAGCGGCGTTGGTAAGTCAACTGTGTGTCTAGGACTTGCAGCTAAGATGAAAGACGTCGTAATTATGGAAAGCGATATTTTGTGGCGCGAAGAATTCAATCAACCTGAAACCAATTACTGCGAATATCGAGAGACTTGGTTGCGAGTGTGCAAGAACATTTCTCAGGCTGGTAAACCTGTTGTCTTATGTGGGGTTGGAGAGCCTACCCAGTTTGAGCAATGTATAGAGCGTCGTTATTTCTCAGAGCTTCATTATCTAGCCTTGATTTGCGATGATCAAATCCTTGCCTCACGATTGCGAAATCGTCCGACGTGGCGCGTTTCTTTCAAGGACGAATACGTTAAAGAGCAGGTCGTATTCAATCGCTGGCTGCTAGATAATGCGCAAAATACAGAACCACCAATGACTCTTCTGGACACTTCGGAAATTACCGTAGATAAGACGGTGGAGAACGTTGAGCGGTGGATACGAAGCTTCATAAGTGGACATGCGTGAACATTGGTAATGGCAACCGCCATCTAACGATTCATTCAACCTCGACAGCACGTTTCTCAAGTTGCTTCCTTCGATGAGAGCAATAACATAGTTGAGGCCAGCGTAAGAGCGTCCGCCAGGCAATACTACGCGATCGCCACCAGATCGCCACCGGATCGCCGCTTGTAGTGATTGACTGAATTGCAGAGAATGGCGGACTCTTTGCGAGTCTTCGGGGTTAGCGCATCGGCGAAAATTAACTCACCGATCGCCGAAATCTGATACGCAATCGAAGGGAGTTTTACCATGGCAAGAGCAGCTTTGGCACCAGTCACCAAATACCAGTGGCAATTATTACAGAATTCTCCGGTCGCAAATTCACGAACCGACGATATCTGGTTCTTTGACGAACTGACCGGGTGGCTGGTCAACAGCAGTGGATATGTCTGCAAGACGGAAGACGCAGGCGCCAACTGGACGCCGAAGTTCTTCCTCCCACCCAATCTTCCCAGCCTCCCCTATCTGCGATGTATGTCCTGGGCGAACCGCGAGATCGGCTGGTTCGGCGCGGTTACCGAACGATCCCGGGCTCCCGGGTCCGGCCATCATCAAGACGACGGACAACGGCGCGAGCTGGGAACTGATTGACATGAGGAAGTACGCTTCGAATCTGATCGACATTTACTTCGCTGATGAGGACAACGGGTTCGTTGTCGGCGGACTGATCGACGAGGGCTGCAAGGTTGACGCGAAGGCCTACCCCCCGCCGCGGCTGAGTCGCTACGGCAAGGTAAAGCCCGTCGTACTTCGCACTCGGGACGGCGGAAAGTCCTGGATCAACACGACGGCCGACATCAAAGACTTCGAGTGTGGGGAGTGGGGCTGGAAGATCCAGTTCCTCAACGAAACTCACGGCTTCATCTCGCTTGAGAACTTCCGCGACGCATCGATCCTGGTGACAACGGATGGGGGTGACTCCTGGGTGAAAAAGCACGTTGCCAAGGACCAGCATCCATCGTCTCCCGCCATTAACAACGATCTGGAGGGGATCGGCTTCATCAACGAGCGTCAGGGCTGGGTCGGCGGATGGGGCTTTCAGGACCTCAGCGCACCTGTCGGCGGTCTCGAGAATAGTTACACCGAAGACGGGGGCGATACTTGGATTGCCCAGAACCATTTGCCCGATCCCGACACCGCAATCCCGAACGATCCCGGGCTCCCGGGTCCGGCCATCATCAAGACGACGGACAACGGCGCGAGCTGGGAACTGATTGACATGAGGAAGTACGCTTCGAATCTGATCGACATTTACTTCGCTGATGAGGACAACGGGTTCGTTGT
>WNFO01007478.1_pt1 | contig 11287 bp, 15 predicted proteins | sample 5400251 | NCBI WGS metagenome assembly WNFO01 (sample SAMN13153354, study PRJNA577476) | soil metagenome | isolation source: 100 cm saprolite under Madrone tree | place: USA:California | collected 2016-06-14 | reverse complement strand
GACAAACTTCAGTTTGTCGTGTGAATAGGCCGTCGAATGGCGGCAGCGACAATCTGAAGTTTGTCGGACATCGAATATACGAATGAAACAGCAACAACGATTTATCGTGGCGCTCGTCGTTTCGGCAGCAGTGCTGATTCTTTGGAACTACGTGTTCCCGCCGGCCAAGCCACCACAGCCAAATGTGAATGCGAACGCGAATGCCAACGCAAACGCTCAGCCGTCAACCACATCTTCGCCGCAGCCTACGTCGCAACCAACGACCAGGGCCAAACCTGCACAGGCCGTCCAGGCTTCTGCGCCAACGGCCGAGCCTAATCCGCAGCGAAAACTGCGCATAGTCACGCCTTTGTACGAAGCAACGTTCGATACTCACGGCGCGGTGGCGACGAGTTGGATCATTACGAGAAACAAGAATACGGGCCGCGAGATTTACGCAGCTAATTCGACTAGGAGCAATCCTGAACCGCTGGAACTGATCCCGACGCCACCGGCGGGCGTCGCACTGGATCAACTTTTTCGCCCTCTGCAGATCGTCACTGATGAGCCAACCGTCGATGCTCTTCTGTCTGGCAGAAACTTCCGAGTCTCCGGCCCTAATGCTGAGTCAGGCGATGAAACGATCAATGTTCCTAGCGGTTCGCAGCAAATCGATTTCGTCATTCACGATGACGCCACCGCGCTGGATGCGACGAAGCGCATCACGTTTTTCGCCGATCGATACAGCACCGAAGTCGAACTCAAAATCTTGCGCAACAATCAGCCCTTGCCGCAAGCGAGGTTGGCGATTGGACCCAGCATTGGCGATCAGGGAATTGAGCACCACACTTTTTACACGGTCGCCCCGGAAGGCGTCGCGGTCGTCGACGGCAAGGCGGAACGTTTTCCCGCCGAACCGATTCATAGAAACGCCGGCGGTTGGTTCAGCTCGCCGCGGCCCGAAGGCGCTGATTTGCAAAAGGTCGGCGGCAGCGTCAGTTGGGCCGGAGTTGGCGACACGTACTTTGGGATGATCGCCGTGCCGCCGAAACCCGTTTCGGGACTTGAGTACCGCACAGTCGCCTACGAACACAAGACGAACGACAAACCCGAGCAGCGATTTCTGATTACCGGCTTGCTCCCAGTGCCGACTGACGGTGCAAAAATAGAAATCTATGTTGGCCCCAAAGATCATCGGCTGCTCGACCAAGCCAGCAAGGAGATCGCGAAAGCAGGCGGTGCTCAGGTCGATCTGGGTGAAGCGATCAATTATGGATTTCTTGCTTGGATGCGACGCGCGCTGGCCGTTCCGATTCTTTTTTCCATCAATGCGCTGCAGAAAACAACCGGAAGTTACGGTGTCGCTATCATTCTCTTCACCATCTTCATCTATTCGCTTTTCTTCCCACTCAAGTGGCAATCGTCGCGCAAAATGAAAAAGGCGCAGAAGTACGCGCCGCGCATGAAAGAGCTGCAAGAGAAATTGAAAGGAATGAAGCAGAGCGATCCGCGCATGAAAGAGTTGCAGATGGAGCAACTGCGCTTGATGAAAGAAGCAAACCCGCTCGGTGGATGTTTGCCTCTGCTGATTCAGATGCCGTTTCTGTTTGCGCTCTATAGCGCGATTACGATTTCGATCGATTTTCGGCAGGCGTCGTTCTTGTGGATTCCTGACTTGTCAGGTCCCGAACCTTATTTTCTTTCTTTCCTGCGCGTCCTGCCGATTCTCTTTGCCGGGTCGATGATCGTTTTGCAGTTGTTGACGCCGCAGCCTTCGGCCGATCCGTTGCAGCGTAAAATGATGGCCGTCGGCATGCCGCTCTTCATGCTTTACATTTTGTGGAGCGCGCCGGCGGGACTGCTGCTCTATTGGTTGGTTGGTAACATCGTAGGCTTCGTGCAACAGATGCTTATCAACCGCCTCACCAAGACTGACGAAGAAGCTCCGCCGCCTGATGAGAAAGGCGCGAAGAAAAAATCGGCGAAGAAATTGAAGCCAGCAGAAGCCTGATGATTCGTCATAGACAGGATTTACAAGATTAACAAGATAGAGGCTAAAAAGGGTGATGATTGAAAAATCCTGGAAATTTTGTCAATCGTGTCTACTCTTTGTTCGGTTCTCTACAACGCCATAATGCAGCCGCACGACTCCATCCGAAAACTTCTGGGATGAAAGTAATTTAAGCGACACGTTGCGACGACTTGGCGCAATGAGCGGAATGCCCTCGCCGATGAAAGTGGGAATGACGTTAATGATGAACTCGTCGATCTCGCCGGCGTCAAGAAACGAACCGATGATCCCGGCGCCTCCCATCATCCAAATGTCTCTTCCCTTTTGCGCCCGCAGACGCTTCGCGAATTTCTTGATCGGCTCTTTGACGAACTCGAAACCGCGCGCCACATTCTTTGGCGGTCGGCGAGAAAATGCGTAATTCTTAAGGCTATCATAGGATCCAGGACTGTCTTTGCCTTCCTCCTGAAACCTCAACGCAATGTCGTAAGTCTTGCGTCCCCACAAAATCGTATCGATCGATTTGTAGAACTTCCCCATTCCGTAATCGCCGGCGGTGCGTGGACGATCCAGCCACTCGACGGCGCCATCCTTCCGCGCGATGAAACCGTCGGCGCTGGTAGCGATATAAACAATGATCTTTCGATTACTCATGACATTGAGGCGCTACCGCGAATGTATCTGACTCCCTGTGGGAGAATGGTTTGAATCGCTTCGTTGGTCGCATTCATCAAAGGTCTCAGATCGTCAATATCGTTTGATCGAGCGATTAGAATGATCACGGCTAAATCGAAGGCTTGAAGATTCTGTTGGTATTCCAAATTGCGATCGCGGGTGAGAAAGATATCGAATTCGGCCTCCGCCAACCGCAGCAATGCACCGTTTTCGATACTTGCCCATCCCATCTCGGGGACGGTTCTTACAAAGTCCGCGCGAACGTCATCTTTCAGTTTTCGCGGGAGGCACTCGTCGAGCAAGACTCTCATATTCGCGCGTCGGCAAGTCGCTGCTTGATCTGTTCCAACAGTTGAAGAGCCTGCTCGCGCCGAACCGTCGGAAAGTCGTCTAAGAATTCGTCAAGCGAGTGTCCACCCGCGACGTAGTCGATAATCGTGTCTACGGGCACGCGCGTGCCGGCGAATACCGGTGTTCCGCTCAGGATATTCGATGACCGCGAAATGATTTGAGTTTCAACTTCCGGACTCATGCTCCAATTCTAGCACCGGACTAAGCAGACACGCGAAACTTAATAGCTATCGCACGATCACTGTCATCTTATACTTCGAAACTCCCTTCGCTTCTGTCGGTCGTCTGACAGTAATGAAGTAATCACCGCTCTTTGGCAGCATGCCTACGAAATTGTAGGCCGCGTCATGTTCGAGGTCCAGAGTGTCATTGTGGGGACCGAGAATCTGAAAGACGGAAGACTTCGCAGGTGCTGAAGTCAATTTGATGATCAACCGCTGGCCCTTCTTTGCAGCGAGCACGTATTCGGCTTCTTCGCTTCCGCGTACTGCGCCATTGATCGTCGTGCTGGTCGCGCCACGCTTAAATTCGATGCGTAGCGGCTCGGCTTTGCCGCCGTGTTGGGCCATCGCGACGAAAGGAATGATTAGGGTGGCAAGGAGCGCAATCCAGATTAGCAACCTCATCTTCACGATTGATGTGTCCTTCCTCCGAATCGGCTTTCAAGAAGCCTTAAATCACAGACTGAAGACTATCCTACTCAAAACTTCGGATTGATCGTCATGACTGCGGCCCAGGTTTCTATCCCATCCCAAAGATTTTGTAAACAAAGATTTTCGTTTTCGGCGTGCTGATTGTTGTCGTAGTTGGCAATCGGCACCGTCATCGTGACAGTGCCCAGATGGTCGGTGATAATCGACAGCGGCAGACTGCCTCCGGACGTTGGCAGTTTGACGATTGGATCCTTGGAAGTCGACTGCACGGCAGCAGTCACCGCGATCGAGATGGGCAAGTCCATGCGCGTGCGTTCGGCATTGTAACCGCCGGACCGGGCGATCACTTTTGCAATCAATGCATGTTGCTTTCGTTCAGCGTCCGTGGGATCGTGATCAATCACAAAGAAACCCTGCTTGCGAATATGATCGATAAGCCGCTGCGCTTGTCGCTGATGATCGTTTCCTTTTACCAGTCGCAGATCGAGCACGGCAGTGGCCGTAGTTGGAATGACGTTGCGAGCCAGCGCGCCGACGTCGCCGCTGCTTATGCCGTTGATGTTCAGCGACGGTTGATTGATTAGCTCCAGCAGACTTCTTCCATTACCTTCCGCACGCGCCAGGCCGAGCTGTGATCGCAACTCGTCATCATAGGCCGGAGCTTCCGCGATCGCGCGTCGCTCTGCGTCACCGATCGGCTCGACGCCATCGTACCAGGCGGCAATCGTGACGCGGCCCGTGTCGTCTTTCATCGACGCGAGCAAGCGCGCGAGCAACATCGCGGGATTCGGCGCCCAATTGCCGTAATGTCCGCTGTGCAACGGCCGCTTCGCGCCGTAAACAGTCACATCGACGTTCTGATCGCCGCGCACTCCGAAGACAACCTGTTTACGCCCCGACTGATGCACTGGTCCGTCGCAAATGATCCAGGCGTCGGCTGTTAGCAAATCCTTGTGAAGATCGATGATTTCGCCGAGATGCGGCGAGCCCGCTTCTTCTTCGCCCTCGAATATGAATTTGATGTTGAGCGATGGGGTGATGTCTTGCGCGCGCAATGCGTCGAAGCCAGTTAGGATAGCCATCACGCCGGCCTTGTCGTCTGAAGCGGCGCGGGCATACAGCCGCCATTCAGGATTAATCTCGCCATTATCGGGGAGCGTGACGATCTTCCCTCCCGATTCGAACGCCGCGGATCGCCAGGTTGGCTGAAACGGTGGAGACGCCGTCCACTGTTTAGGATCGACTGGCTGCCCATCGTAGTGCGCGTAGAGAACGATTGCGTGTGTCGCGCCCGGCGCTTTCCATTCACCAAACACCGCGGGCGGAACATCGTTCGTCTTCGCTTCGAGCAATTGCGGATTAAGTCCGCGTCGCTGCATCATCTCGACAATGAACTGCGCATTGCGGCGGATATTCTCGCGATCGGAAGCTACATTCGGAATCCCGAGCAGGCGGGTGAATTCCGAAAGGATCTGATGTTCGTGAGCGCGCCGATAGTCTCTCGTTGAGGTCTGCGCAAAGGTGGCGACTGCACAGACAACCACGATCAGCGGCACCTGCGCGAACTTCTGAAGTGGACTCATAAGTGGTCACCTCGCACCGGCAATTTGATACCTCTGGGACAAAACTCCCATGTGATGTCGTACGTGCCCCGCCATTATAAAGGCCAGCGCTCGAACTGAGACTGGCGAGTCGTTTGCTACGCCAGTCCGCGACCAGCTTTCGGAATCGAGATTTCGTAGCATGGCGATATTTGACAGGCGGACGAGCCGCAACTCGCTCAGTAGATCTTCCAGATCTATCCGACCGTAAGGCGCCCGAAGCATGTACTCGTTTTCATCAAAGCCCGGCAGGTTCCTTTGCTCGCCGCGCGCGATTGAAAACGTGCGGTAGCCAAACACACGCTCGGCGTCGATTAAATGGCCGATGACTTCGCGAATGCTCCACTTGCCATCCGCGTAGCGAAAGGTTTCGTGCTCTGGCGCAACTCGGTTCAGCAACACATCGAGCGCGTCGAGTTGGGAACGTAAGACCGGCAGAATCTCGTCTTCGGTCACGTGGGCGATATAGCCTTGATAGTAAGGCGCGTATTCAGATTCAAGCGGACGATTCATGTACCAACCTCCGTATCTGAGAAATGCTTTCGGAAAGCGAATAATATTGCGAGTTTATGACTCATGCAACGGAAGTAAACCTTGGTTAGTACCACCTGCGTCAACGGGTGAGTAAGAACTCATTCAATTAAAATGAACCGACTTTTTTTTGCCCTTCTCATTTTCTTCTTGCTAAGTGTGGCGACCTACGGGCAATCGGTGTCACGCGCAAGAGTTCCTACGGTTGAATCAGCGACTAAAATATCTACCGCTGGTGATCGAATTCTCGCCGCGCGTACCATCGCCGCGCTCAGACGCCTGGAAGAGGATGTGATTACATACCGCTCGCTCGGAGATTTTGAAGCGGGCGGAAAACTCGCCCAAGTGCGACTCGAGACTTTCCAAAGTCACTTGCAAGAGACGGCCGCAGAAGTCGAGTCCCTGCTTGGCTTCATAACGAATGACAGATTGAAAATGGAACTACGTAACGCGCTGGCTTCTTATCGTGACGGCGCATTCTGGTGGGAAAGGATCTATCAGCCGCGCGTCGTCCATGTTTCGGCCATGAATCAAGACGAGAATCGCGGTCCAGCCGATACCGCACTACTCGCGACTGTTCCTTACACGGTGGCGATTCATTGGCGGCAAGCCGCTAAGTACTTGAAACGCGCTGAACAGTTACAGAACGAGCGGTAACGACCGGTTAAAAGCGCTCGAAGCATGCCCATTACTGGTCCGCGACGATCCGCTCACGCTTTTCACTTAAGCGCTTATACGCTTCCATATCTTCCGGCCGCGCGCAATCCCATTCAATCTTTTCCCAGTCAGGATCGTCAGGCTCCAACCCCAGCGCGCGAATGACTTCCGCTTTACACACAAAAAAATGATGTTTGTAAGGCAGCAGAAAGCCGCCCTCGGTCTCGCGCGCGCGCCTCGCGTCCTCGTAGTTTGAAAACCAGCGGTTTAGAAATATGTCCAAATTAGTTTGATACCAGAGAGTCGTTAAATCAATCTGATTCATACTTTACCTTCTGTCTCCCGGAGATTCATTGAACGGTTTTCTTTTCTAACTCGGTAATGAATTCCGCTTTTGCGGTCTCAACGACAGTGAAATCAACGCGGTCACCGACTTGGACATTGTTCAAGAGTGAGTTCTGCTTGACCAGGAATTCCATCGTCATTGCCGGCATCAATCCTTTGATCTCTTCGTGATTGATCTCGACCCAGCCCTCCTTGAGATTAATTATTGTGATGACCCCTGTGCCGAAATAAGGTTTACCTAAAACTGGCGACGGCATCACCAAAGGAGTGCCAGTTGCCGGCGGCGGCGTGGGCGTTAATAGCGCCTCGTTGACCCGCGGCGGTTGTTGGCAACCCACGGACAGTGTGGCCGTCAAAATCATCACGAAGTAAGCTCGATTGCCTCTTACAAAACGAGTCAGATAGAAAGCGCGCATGTCTTCACCATTTAGGCCGATTATCCGCAGCCACCAACACGAATAAATCTTAATGGGCCAACGTATATTCAAAATCGTAGAAGTGCTTGCCGTTCTCGATCTTGATCGTCATCTTGCCCGCCAGGCCCGCCAACTGATCCGTGCCCGAATCCGGCACTACGATGATCGTCAGTTGGCCTTCTCCTCGCGACATGATGCCGTTGTGCTGGAGAATGAAAGTTCCTTTGCGGCCGTTCAAGGTGCCCGTCATTGTCTCGATCGCGACGTAACCCGCCGAGCCCTCAACCCCCGTGCCCGCGGTCAACATCTCGCCCTTGCTCGCGCCTTCAAGATCTCCCTGCCACCGCTTGTCGATTGTCATTCGTCCTCGCGTCTTGTTATCGGCTGTATCGCTCCGCGGGGTTAGCTTAACTTCAAACGCTCCGCTGGCGTGATTCATCATCCCGGCCTCCTTTTGAAGTGTGATCGGAAGTGCTGAAAAGATCGGCGTGTGCCTGCCCTGTGTATTTGCCCGCGAACCAAGAGCAACGAACAAACAGATGACGACGATGCGAGTAGGTGCGCCCTTAAGTCCGGCTGACATGTGATCTCTTCTTAATAGCACGTTGTTCAGAAATGGGGACGCGGAGGCTCATCGCAAACTTTGTAGACGAAATCCCTTCGTCGTGTGCCTCGGCGAAAATCCTCGGCGCCCTTTGCCTCTAGATCTTTACGTCAAGATAAGAGATTTCAAACATATTTTTCGATCAAGTCCTGCGCAAGAGGCCGGCGAGACAACTCTTTAATTCCACCGCTTTAACCGGCTTGTAAAGAAACGCGTCGATTGTATCGTCAGGTGAAGATGCGGCCTCTCGGTTTTCCTGTCCAGTTAACAGAACAATTGGAACGTTACTCAACTTGTCATTGTTGCGGAGAAAACGCGCTAACTGCTGACCGCTCAGATGTGGCATGACGGCATCGGTGACTACCGCATCAATCGGCCAAGCGAGCGCGAGCTTCATTGCTTCCAAACCGTCCGCGGCCACGATCACTTTGTAGCCGCAGCGTTGCAGCGTCACTTCCAAGAACCGTCGTGCCGAACGATCGTCTTCGACCAGGAGCACGCACGGCTGGTTGGCAGCGTTGGCGTCCCCCGCGTTGGTTGGAGTTGCTTCGTCGTTATCCATGTGGATTGGATATACTTTGAACTGACCGCAAGAGGGGAAGGCCCGACACGTCGCAACGATCCAGAGCCTCAATTGGTCGGGCAAAATCGAGAGTAAGCCGGGCTCCATTCGTTGTCAACGATGCTTGCAACCTCAACAACGAGCCGCGCTTTTGGTATACTTTCTGTTTGCGCCAGGACGATTTACTCAGGCCATAGAGACTTAACATTCAGATGTACGAGTTCGCAGTCACACCGGCAGTCACTCAAATTCGCCGCCGCGGTGTCGAAATTTCCGAAGTTGCCGTGGGAAGTTTGGGCGCCGAGCTGGAACTCGAAGCGGGCGATCGCATCATGCGCATCAACGGCCGCGTCGTGCGTGATTATCTCGACTTTCGATTTCAGACTGGCGGCGAAACCGAGTTCGTGATCGATGTGCGCAAGCACGACGGCGAAGATTGGGAGTTGAACATCGAACGCGACGAAGCGGAAACTTTCGGCCTCAGCTTCGAACAAATCGTCCCCCGTCAATGCGCCAACGAATGCATCTTCTGCTTCTGCAAAGGCAACCCTGAAACGGCGCGTCCTTCATTGTTCGTGCGCGATGAAGATGTGCGGCTTTCGTTTCTTTACGGGAACTACACGACGCTTACTTCGATCACCGAAGACGAGATGAGTCGCGCGATCGAACAGCGTCTGTCGCCGCAATACGTTTCAGTGCACGCGACGGATTTGGAGGTGCGCGCTTACCTGCTTGGCGTCGACAAGAAGCGCGCGGACATCACGGCGAAGATGCAGCGTCTGATGGATGCCGGAATTGAAATTCACGCGCAAGTCGTGCTGTGTCCGGAGATCAACGACGGTGAGATCTTGCGTCGCACGATTTACGATCTTGCAAACTTTCATCCGCGGGTGCGCAGTGTGGCCATTGTGCCGCTCGGGCTGACGCGCTATCTGAACGATCCGCGTTTGACTCCAGTCACGCCCGACTTTTGCCGCCGAACGATCAAGGAAGTCGCGCTGATTCAGAGAGATTTGCGAAGGCGCTTGGGGACTACGTTCGCGTTTCTCGGCGATGAAATCTATTTGCGCGCGGGCCGCGGCGTGCCTTCGCGCAAGCATTACGGAGACTATCCGCAGATTGAAGACGGCATCGGCATGGTGCGCAGTTTTGCTAATCAGTTTGAAGCGCTGAGGCGCAAGCTCGCTCGCAGATCGGTGTCGGAAGCCCGAAGTTGTCGCGGTCGAGAATAGTTACTTCGGCGGAGATGTTAGCGTCGCGGGATTACTCAGCGGACAGGATTTCATCGCCGCGCGAAATCGAGTCAGCGGTGACTTTGCAATCATTCCGACTGTGGCTTTGAAAGGCGACGAACCGGTGATGCTAGACGGCATGCGCTTTGAAGAATTGCAGAGCCAGTTTGATGTGCCGCTTTACGCACTCGACTTCAGAAGTTTTGCGCGCCTACTGACCGAAGGTAATGCAGGTAAATCGTCAGGGAAGCGTGTGATATGATTTAGCCCACGAGGTGCTCTCAATGTCTACTGCGGTTGAAACAATCACAGCGGAAGAGTTGCTGAACATGCCCGATGACGGCTGGCGTCATGAGCTTATTCGAGGAGAGTTGAAGAGGATGCCACCCCCAGGCTATACGCACGGACGCGTCGCGATGAAATTCGGCTGGCGACTTGCTCAGCATGTCGAAACAAATAACCTCGGTGTTGTTTGTGCTGCCGAAACGGGCTTCGTCCTTTCGAGAGATCCCGACACGGTACGTGCTCCTGATTGCGCCTTCGTCAGCCGTGACCGGCTCGCAGCCATCGGAGATGTCGAAGGCTATTTACCAGGAGCGCCTGATCTGGCCGTCGAGGTTATTTCGCCAGGAGACACTTATACGGAGGTCGAAGAAAAAGCCATCGAATGGTTGGCGAACGGATCCGCAATGGTTCTAGCACTGAATCCACGCAAACGCACAGTGACCATCTACCGATCCATGACTGGAATAACTATTCTGGATCAGAACGCCATTTTGGACATCTCAGACGTGGTTCCCGATTTCAAGGTTTCGGTTAAAGATCTTTTCGACTGAAACATGAATCCTTCCCAGCCAGTCAGGACGCATCAGCCTAGTAAGGACGCCAAAAAGATTCTCGATGTCGGCTGCGGCTGGAACAAGACGCCCGGCGCGATCGGCATCGATTCAAATCCAAAAGCACATGCCGATGTAATTCACGATCTCGGATCGATTCCATATCCGTTTCCCGATAATGAATTCGACCAGATCATCTGCCGCCACGTCGCCGAGCACGTTCCCGACGTAATGGCTTTCGTCACCGAACTCTATCGCATCACAAAACGCGGCGGCCGCATTACGATCGTCACGCCGCATTATACCAATCCCGACTGGCCCACCGATCCGACGCACCGCAATCATTTCAACAGCTACTCGTTCAACTGCTTCATCGACGACCGCCAACTCTTTCCTTTCTACACGGACGTAAAACTGAAACCAATCCGCACTCATGTTTCGTTGGCGAATTTATGGCGAGCAATCGGTTTGGAATTCGTCGTTAATCTCGATCAGCGTTGGCCTGCCTTTCGCTTCACGCGAAAATTTTGGGAGTTCTATTTGTGTAACGTGATCCGAGGAAAGGAACTCCAACTCGAGTTTGGCGTCATTAAGGCGATCGGGTGATCGTTGCCTTCCCAGCGTCGTGACCACACTATTTACAGTCTTCTCGCTGATAGTGGCAGCGCGACTCCTTGAATCGATAAGGGCCAAGGCGTGTGTTCAGGAAATCGTAATAAAATCCAAAAATTTCGTTACCTTAACTGCGACCGAAACTCTTATTCCATGGTAAAAGCCGACCTAGTCCTGGGGAATGGCATTTGCATCCGAGGATGTCCCTGCTCATGCGCGTTA